>Ga0335080_10002179_pt1 | contig 19449 bp, 17 predicted proteins | sample Lox_Sample_34_FD_206720 | JGI IMG/M metagenome (GOLD analysis project Ga0335080, IMG submission 206720) | Soil microbial communities from Loxahatchee National Wildlife Refuge, Florida, United States - Lox_Sample_3.4 | ecosystem: Environmental > Terrestrial > Soil > Wetlands | place: USA...
ACGATTACGAGAGTCCGAAGGGCGAAAGCAGAAGGCATCGAGATCACCGTGGCGGAGTCCAACCTGACGTCCCGAATATCTGAAATCCGCCGAAAAGGAAATCTCAGGCAACGGGCGACGGCGAAAACCACAGTTCGAACGTGAGCCCCGGCGCATTGTCGCGCATTTCGATCCGCACACCGTGCAGGCGGGCAACCGCGGCCACCAGGCTCAGGCCAAGGCCGTTTCCCGGCGTGAAGCGGCTTTGCTCGAGTCGGTAAAAGCGCTTGAAGACATGCTCGCGCTCGCAAGGGGGAATTCCGGGCCCGTCGTCGGCGATTGCAACGAACGGACCCTTGTCGGTGTTCTCTATGCACACCGCGACATGCCCGCCATTGCGGCCGTGCTTGATCGCATTGTCCACGAGATTGGCGATGGCATCAAAGATCAGATCGCGATCGCCGGTCACCAGCACCTCGCTGTCGCCGACGATGGTGAGATGGGTGTCATCCTGTTCTGCGGCAGCATCATAGAGCTCGACCACCTCGCCTGCGATCTCGACAAGGTTGACGCTGCGGAAAGCGTCCTTTCTTGCCTGTCCCTCGATTTGCGCGATCCGCGTCAGCGACGAGAAGATGCGCAGGACGGCGTCAAGGTCGGCGATGGTGTCGCCGATCAGGAGTTGATCGGCCTCGCCGGCGCGCTTGCCGTGATAGGCGGTCTCCAGCCGCCCGCGCATGCGGGTCAACGGCGTACGAAGGTCGTGCGCGACATTGTCGCTGACCTGCTTGATCTCGCTCATCAGCGTCTCGATGCGGTCAAGCATCAGATTGAGATTTTCGGCAACGCGATCCCATTCGTCGTTGGAGCCGCGGAGCGGAATGCGCTGGTCGAGGCCGCTTTGCATGATGGCGCGGCTGGTGGCGTTGATCTGCTCGATGCGCCCGACGGTGCGGCGCGTCACCAGCACGCTCGCCATGGCAGCGAGCAAAAAGAGCAGGATCACGCTCGAGATTACGGCAAGCCTGATCCGGGCGGTAAAGTGATCGAGGTCGCCGATGTCGCGTCCGACAAGGAGACGATCGCCACCTGGAAGCGTCTCGATCATGCCGCGCACGAGCGGCAGGCCGGTCGCATCGGGCAGCGGCGCAGTGGCGCGAAATTCCGTCCAGCCCGCGGCGTCGGTCGGCGGCAATGGCCCCGCCTCGAGGTTGCCGCCAAGCAAATGCGCGGAAGGGTCGATGAGGGCGTAGACATGGCCGCTAAAACGCTTGTCATTGGTCCGCTCCCGGATGAGGTCGAGCAACGCCTCGCGACCCGATCGCGCGTAGGCGTCGCGCAGGCTCAGATAATCGGTCATGATGGCGCGGTCCGACCGGCTGCGCACATAGGAGGTGGTCGACAGGTAAACGTAGGTGAAGAGCATCGACACGATCGCGCCGAAGGTTCCGATCGCGATCAGCGCCAGACGGAATGTCGATGATTTGAGGGTCTTAGCCAGGAGCACGGAGGCAATATCCGACACCGCGGATCGTATGGATCAGCGGATAGGCCTGCTGGTCGTCAACCTTGCGGCGCAGGCGCCCGACATAGACGTCGATGATATTGGTCGATGGATCGAAATGCAGATCCCAGACGTGCTGCAACAACATGGCGCGGGATACGATGCGTCCCTCGTTGCGAGCCAGATATTCCAGAAGGTGGAACTCCTTTGGCAGCAGCATGATGTCCTTGCCGCGTCGGCTCGCTGTGCGCGAGATCAGGTCGATCGCCAGATCGCCGACCCGCAGGATCGTCTCCTTGGCGACGGTGTCGCTGCGTCTGCCAAGCGCCTCCAGCCGTGCCAGCAGTTCGACAAACGAGAACGGCTTGACCAGATAGTCGTCGCCGCCGGCGCGCAAGCCGCGCACCCGGTCGTCGACCTCGCCGAGCGCGCTGATGATCAGGAAGGGGGCCGCAATGCCGTCGTCGCGCAATTGGCGCATCACGGTGATGCCGTCGATATCGGGAAGCATGCGGTCGATCGTGATCACCGCATAATCGCAGGCCACGCCCTGCCTCAGCGCTTCGTTGCCGCTTGCGGCCAGATCCACCTGGTAACCGCTGGTCGTGAGCTGCTCCACCAGCTGACCGGCAGTCTCCGGGTCGTCCTCCACGACCAGAATGCGGCGGTGACCTCCCGTCATGGTCTTCCTCCGGCGATCGCCTGCTCGTGGAGCGGGTTTGACATTCGCGACGCTCTTGCCGCGGCTCCTTCACGCGAACGTCAAATCCAAAGCTCCACAAGCATCCAAATTCTGCTGGTGGTCCTTTGATGCGAACATTCGCAAACGTGGCTGCGGTGCGAATGTTCGTATCGGACCGCCAGCCTACTTAAAGGCGTTGGCGGCGATCATCACAATGATGTGGTCAATAGCCGTAGTCGCCGCAGACATTGACCAGCCGCGACCCGTAGGCTGTCCACACCCTGCGCCAGCAATTGTCATAATAGGCGTAGTCATAATAGGGCGCGCCGACGAAGAAGGCGAAGCGATTGAAGCGGTGGTGATGAAAGTGCGCGAAGTGCGCACGATGCCAGCCGCCGCTCCAGCGCGGCCCCACGCCGCCACTCCAGCGCGGACCCACGCCGCCGCTCCAGCGCGGCCCCATGCCGCCGCTCCAATGCGGGCCCATGGAGGCGACGTGCATGCCACCGCCGCCCCAATGCCCGCCGCCTCCACCCCAATGCCCACCGCCTCCCATCCCGCCATGGCCGCCGCCGCCCATGCCCCCGTGTCCGCCCCCTCCGCCTCCGCCACGGGCGAGGGCGGGAGATGCGAGCGCAAGCGCGGCCGTCAGAGCGCCTGCGATGATCGTGCCAAACAGTCTCTTGCTCATCCTAACCTCCGATGTCGAGTGCAGCGACAAAAGATCGTCGCCGGAGCTTCACCAACAAAGCAGGCCGAAATCATTGGCTCACTTCAAGTGACGAATGCGACAGATTCTGACACGGGAGTTAGCGACGCCCAGCCGGACGGGGACGCGAGGCAACGGACATCCTGGCTGGCCGCAAATCCCGCTCGACTGTGAAACAGTTCACATCTGCAAGAGGCGCAACGGGCCGCAGCGCAGTTGAGCGCGCGGCTCGCTCCACCGGCGGCCGTCGACGAGCAGATTTCGGAACTTTTTCGCAAATCCTTCAGGACTTCGAGCGTCGTGCGATCCACGCTTTGAACGCCGGCCGATCCCAAAAAATGGCGGACGTCGGTCGCGCAGGGAGATTGACGTGGCAACGTTCGACACCGGGATCGAGCTGTTGGGCAGGGCAGCGCCGGCCATGCGGGATGAGGATACGACCGCGCTCAGGGCGCTCGGCCCCGCAGATGAGATCGCGTTTCGCAATCTCTTGCTCGGCCTCGACGAGGCCTCGCGCATCAGTCGCTTCTCGTTTCACATCGGCGATGACGCCATCGTGCGCCATGCCCGCCATGCCATGCGCGAAGCCGTCTTTATCGCGGGAGTGTTCGAAGACGGCGAACTCTGCGGCGCGGTCGAGCTTTACGAGAGCTGCGAGCCTGGCGATGTCGAGGCGGCGTTCGCCGTGGCGCGCCGCTGGCGCCGGCAGGGGATTGGCACGGCTTTGCTGTTCGCTGCCCTCGAATGGGCGCAACGGTCGCATTGCACAAGGCTGCAGATGGCCTTTACGCGCGGCAATTGGCCGATGCGGCGGCTCGCCGGCAAGGCCGAACCGTCGCTGCATCTTGGGCTGGACAAGCTGACCGCGAGCGTCGCAACCGGCAGTGCGTCAAGCGGTGTAAAGCTTTCCCGGGCCAAATGGCGGATGACTCGGGGCCTCTAGCGCGAAAAGCATGCCCTCCGGCCACGACCCGATGGTGTGCAGCGGTCTTCCGCGTAGATCATGCGCAGACAGTCGACTAACCCTGCCGCGCGTTGATGCGGTCGAATTGAGCCTTCTGCTCGTCGCTCAGCGAGCCATAAAACCTTGTCAGCGCGGCCTGTGTCATCTCGAGCGCCTTCGACATCGCGTCGAGACGGTCCGCCATGGCGGCCAGCCGGCCGGTTGGCGTCAGGGTCTCGGCCGGCTTGCATTGGCCTTTCAGGATTTCAGCCGCCTTGACGGTCGCCTCATCGAGCGCCTTCAACCCATCCTCCTGGGCCGGGCTAAGCTGCAGGGTTCGCTCGATGCGATCGATCGGAAGCCGGCCTTGCGCGCTATCCTGTCCATTGCAAAGGCGGTCGAGTTCCGCGGGCTTCGCCGCGGCGGCCTGTTGCTCGCCCTGGTCCATCGCATTGAAGCGGGCGCGCTGCTCGTCGTCCAGGGAATGATAGAATCTATCGAGCGCGGGTCCCACAGTGCGGACCGCCTGCAGCATGGCTTCCACGCGCGCGCGCATCGCGGCGAGCCGGCCTGTCGCGGTGCTCGGCAACTCGGTCGGGCAGGCGGCCTGCAGGATTTGAACGGCCTTGACGGTTGCGGCCTTCAGGTCATCCAGCAAGGCCTGCTGGTCCTGGGTCGGCTGAACCTGGTCGGCGATCTTCTGGATCGAGAAATCCGTCAGTCCCTCGGCCTCGCCCGAACAGACCCGTGCGGTGCTGCCGCCAGGCGATTCGTTGGCGCGAGATGCCCGGGAATAGGTCCGTTCGGATCCGGCTGAGCCCGCATAGGCGTAGGCGTCGCCCGGCGCGTAAAATTCCGGGGCAAAGCCACCATAAATACCGGCATAGACATCGTCGAACGCGTAGGGCCAGAACGTGTCATAGGCGTAAGGCGCGAAAGTGTAATCGACAAAATCGTCATAGGCATAAGGCCAGAACACGAGGCTAACGAAGCCCAGCACGAGACCGCTGTGACGATGATGGTGGTCGCGGTCGCGGAAAAATGCGGACTGCGCAAAGCGTCCGCGGAACGTCCAGTTCGAAAGGCCCGTCCTCGTTGCGCTGCTGGATGTGGACGCGAATACAGGGTTCTTGATGATCGGCGCTTTCCTGGCCTGCTCGACGCGCGACCTCGCAGCTTCTGCCAGGCTCTCGCCGCGCGCGCCCTCGTTCTGGCGGTTGAGATTGGCCCTCTGACTCTCGCCCGTCCTCCCACCGGTCACGGGCTGGCCCTTGTTGGCCTGATCCAGTCGGGGCCGATTTTCGGTGGGCCCAATCTTCGAGCGTGCCGCATTCCCGGTGACGGGTGCAGGTGTCGCGGCATGCCGGTTCAATTCACGCGCGGTGCGCGCGATCGTGGCTTGTCGCGATCCGCCGACATATCTCGGCTGAGCAAAGGAGCGACGCGGTTCGCCGGCATGCTGCAGGTCTCTCGTTGTGGCGAAGTTCCGCGACGGCGGCGGCGAATAGTGCGGCGCGGCGACATGAGCGGGCGCCGAGTAACGCGGAGGGGGTGCAGCGAAACGAGCTGCCGGTGCTGCAATGTGCGGAGCAGGGGCAGCGAAATGCGCCGCCGGCGCCGAGACGTGCGGTGCCGGTGCGGCAAAGTGCGGCGCAGGAGCCGCAGGGCGCGCCATCGCCGGTGCTCCGCCTCGTTGTGGCGGCGCGGCTGACGCTTGGGTAGCTGCGAACAGGAAAAAGCAAAGCGCAGTCACCACTGCGCGGTCGATCGCACGCCGCGGCATGGCCGTTCCTCCGCAAAGCTCTAAATTCTTGTCGAGTTTGAAACGCCGTGTGACCGACTTTGTTCCTGCGCGCCTGAACGTGAGCTGAATGGTTGCTCGACTTTCGCCGCAGGAGAGCGCAAGAGGCGAGTCTTGCGATATTGCCAAACAATTGCTTCGGATAGGCCCGTCGCTGCCAGCGACAAGGCGCGTCACTGCTTCCGATACGCCGCCATGAACATCCGCACGGCGCTGTCGATCACCTCGGCGATCCGCTCGGCCGAGGGCGCAGGCGCGGCCTGAAAGATCCAGGGCAGGAACAGCGAGGCCTGACACATCAGCGGGAATTGGGAAGCTGCAAGCACGCAGTCGTCGATTGCAAGCTCGCCCGTCTTCACATGCTCTTCGAGATAGGCGGCAAGGCGTTTGATGTTCTGCTCCAGCGCGCGCGCGTAATAGCGGCGGCCGACCTCGGGCATCCGCTCGGCAATCCCCATTACGGTGCGGATCGCCGATCCGCCGCCCGGTCGGCACAGCATGGCGATGTAGGTGCGGCCGTAGTTGCGCAGCGTTGTCGTGACGTCGTGGGCGGGATCGAAGTGGAACGCCAGTTGTCCAAGCTCCAATTCGTCCTCGACCATGGCCTCGAACAGGCGGCATTTGTCGGCGAAGTAGACGTAAAGTGTGCCCTTGGAGACGCCCGCCGCGCGCGCGATCTCGCCCATGCTGGCGCCATCAAAGCCCAAATCCATGAAGACCTTACGGGCACCTTCGAGAATCTGCCGGCGCTTCGCATTATCTTCTTCAGGTGGAGGTTTAATAGAGGTCTGATCGGCTGCAACCATTGGTTTAGGATCTCTGGAAAGAACTTGGAGACGCGAACTTTTTGAAAGGAACCCCAGTCTAGTGTCAGCGCGTTGACGATATCTTGACCGAACGGTTCGGTCAATGATATTAAGAAGACAGATCGAGGCGGCAGGGCCTGTTTTCCCCGCGTCCGCGTAGTCATTGAGTGGGAGCCCGACATGGCCGTGCCGCGAGATCATGCCGCGCGCATCGTTCGTCCCGACCAGGGGCCGGAGGAGAGCGAAGTCGGGCGCGACGGATCGGCCGGATTGGCCGAACGGCTTCGCTCTCATCTTACGGAGGAGACCAGGCATCGCCCCGCGGAAACGCCAGCGGAGCCTTCTGTTGACGAGCCGGCCGCAGCGCCGCCTGCGCCCGCTTTTCCGGCCGCGCCCGCCGCGGCTGCACCGAAGTCCGGCAAGCGCAAGGTCGTGCTGATCTCGATTTTCGCGCTGCTCGCGCTCGCGGCCGCAAGCTACGGCGCCTATTACACGCTGGTCGGCCGCTTCTACGTCTCGACCGACGACGCCTATGTTCGCGCCAACAACACCATCCTCGGCGCGCGCGTCGCCGGCCATATTGCCGCGATCGCACCGGACGACAACACGATCGTGCGCAAGGGTGCGGTGGTCTTCCGCATCGACGACGGCGACTACAAGATCGCGGTCGATGCCGCGCGGACCAGGATCGCGACGCAGGAGGCGACGATTGCGCGCATCGGCCGGCAGGTCAGCGCACAGGCGTCGGCGGTCGAGCAGGCACAGGCCAACCTTGCTTCGGCCGAAGCCGGCTTGAAGCGCGCCGGCCTCGACTATGACCGCCAGCAGAGCCTGAGCACGAAGGGCTTTGCCTCGCACGCGACTTTCGAGCAGTCGGAAGCCGCGCGCGACCAGGGCATCGCCGGCGTGAAGGCTGCGCAGGCAGCCTTCGACAATGCACGCGACATGGTCGAGGTCACGAAAGCGCAGCAGGCGGAAGCGCAGGCGCAGCTTGCGGAATTGAAAACCCAGCTTGCGAAAGCAGAGCGCGATCTCGAATTCACCTATGTTCGCGCGCCGGTCGACGGTACCTTCTCCAACCGCATGGTCAATGTCGGCGATTACATCAATGTCGGGCAAAGGCTCGCCAACGTCGTGCCGCTCGACGACGTCTTCATCGACGCCAATTTCAAGGAGACGCAGCTCAATCGCATCCGCCCGGGCCAGCCCGTGACGATCTCGGTCGACGCCTACGGCCATCGCAAGTTCGCCGGCGTCGTCGACAGCATTTCGCCGGCGGCGGGCTCGGTATTCACGCTGCTGCCGCCGGACAACGCGACCGGCAATTTCACCAAGATCGTGCAGCGGCTGCCGGTGCGCATCAAGGTGCCGAAGGACGTCGCGCGGCAAAACCTGCTCCGCGCCGGGATGTCGGTCTACGCCACCGTCGACACCAACAAGGGGGCCGACGACGCCGACCAGACCACCGATCTCGACTCGCCGCTGATGGTCCACCCGCAATAGGTTTCGCGCGCCGGGCGGCGGCGCTTGACGAGCAGTAACACCATGGCGAACGCCACCACCGCAACGCCTGCCATGATCGGAGCGCTCGCCGCCTCCGAGCGTATCGCGCCGCGGCGGGTGATCGCCTTCATCATCATGGTGTTCGGGATGTTCATGTCGGTCCTGGACATCCAGATCGTGTCGGCCTCGCTGACCGACATCCAGGCCGGGCTGTCGGCAAGTTCGACGGAGGTGTCGTGGGTCCAGACCGCCTATCTGATCGCCGAAGTGATCGCGATCCCGCTGTCGGGATTCCTGTCGCGCGCGCTCGGCACGCGGCTGCTGTTTGCGATCTCGGCGTTCGGCTTCACCGTTGCGAGCCTGCTGTGCGGCTTCGCCTCTTCCTCCGAGGAGATGATCCTGTGGCGCGCGATCCAGGGATTTCTGGGCGCCGGCATGATTCCGACCGTGTTCGCCACCGCCTACACGATATTCCCCCGCTCGAAATTCCATATCGTCGCTCCCATCATCGGGCTCGTTGCGACGCTTGCGCCTACAATCGGTCCGACGGTCGGCGGCCTCATCACGGATTGGATGTCGTGGCACTGGCTGTTCTTCATCAATGTGCCGCCCGGCATCATCATCACCATCGGCGTGCTGGCGCTGGTCGATTTCGACCAGCCGAATTTCGCGCTGCTCGAGCGCTTCGACTGGTGGGGCCTGATCTTCATGGCGGGTTTTCTCGGTGCGCTCGAATATGTGCTCGAGGAGGGCCCGCAATATGAGTGGCTGCAGGACACGTCGGTGGCGATCTGCGCGGCCGTCAGCTTTGTCTCGGCGATCGCGTTTTTCACGCGGGCGCTGACCGTGAAGGAGCCGATCGTCGATCTCTACGCCTTTGCTGACCGCAACTTTGCCGTCGGCTGCGTGCTGCAATTCTGCATCGGCATCGGCCTTTACGGTCTGACCTACATCTATCCACGCTACCTTGCGGAAGTGCGCGGCTACAGCGCGCTTCAGATCGGCCAGACCATGTTCGTCTCGGGCATCACCATGTTCCTGATGGCGCCGGTGGTCGGCCGCCTCATGCAGAAGGTCGACCTGCGCTACATCATCGCCTTCGGCCTCATCACCTTCGGGCTGGGCTCCTATCAGATGACCTGGATCACCCGCGACTACGACTTCTACGAGTTGTTGCTGCCGCAGATCCTGCGCGGCATCGGCATGATGTGCGCGATGGTGCCGACCAACAATATTGCGCTGGGCACGCTGCCGCCGGATCGGGTGAAGAACGCCTCCGGCCTGTTCAATCTGATGCGCAATCTCGGCGGCGCAGTGGGGCTTGCGATCATCAACCAGGTGCTGAACGACCGCACCGACCTGCATATCATGCGGCTGCAGGATCGCGTGACCTGGGCCAATACGACCGCGGTCGAGACGCTCAACATGCTGGCGCAGCGCGCGCAGGGGCTCGGCGATTCGACGCTGATGGCGTTGAAGCAGTTGTCGCAGATCGTCCACCGCCAGGCGGCGGTGATGAGCTACGGCGACATTTTCTTCATGATCACGCTGTTCTATCTCGCCCTCAGCCTCCTCGTCATGCTGGTGAACAAGCCGTCGGCGGCTGCAGGAGCGGGCGGCGCGCATTGATGAAAAACTAATGCAAGCTGCTCCATACGAGGCCCGCGCCTGACAACACCAGGAGCGCCAGCACGACGTCGCGGAAATTGCGGTCGCTCAGCACGCGGTAGAGCCTTGCGCCGATCCACGCGCCGATGATCGTGCCGGGCAGTGCAAGCAGTGCAAGCCAGACGACCTGCCGCTCGATCAGGCCGCTGGCGGCCTGCCAGCACAGCGCGACAAACAGCACCGTGAAGTTGAAGATCTGGAAGATGCCGCGCCGCTCGTCCTTGCCCCAGCCCCGGATGGAGGCCCACAGGATCGGCAGCGGGCCGGACAGGCCGGCAAGGCCGCCGAGAATGCCGCCGGCGAGGCCTACGGCCGCGTCCGCGACCTTGCCGCCAAAGGACACCTTCATCTCGGGGCTGAGGTAGAGCGCGATGGGAAACACCAGGAGGAAGACGCCGATCGTGATCTTGAAGACATTCGGATCGGCGTGCGCAACCAGCAACGTTCCGAGCGGCACGCCGATGAGACCGCCGACCAGGAACGGCCAGATGATCGAGAGATCGAATGTCCTCCACAGCGACGGCAGCGTCGCGCTCTGGCCGACCACCGAGCAGATCAGGACCAGCGGCACCGCAAGCGACGGCGGCAGGACATAGAGCCAGATGCCGAGCGCCATCAGCGCGGTGCCGAAGCCGGCAAGCCCGGACACAAAGCCTCCGGCCAGCGCGCCAAACAACATCAGCGCGGTGGCGCCCAATTGCATGTCTCCCCCCATGTCGCGGCGACATTTACACGATGCGGCCGGCGGGTACTATCGACTTCGTCCCATATCCGCTTCAACGAGCATTCCGGAAACGCCATGAGTCCGTCACCGCACAAGACCTTCCTCGTCTGCCATGGCGCCTGGAGCGGCGGCTGGTCCTGGAAGAAGATGCATCCCTTGATGCAGGCGGCAGGCCATCGGCTGGTCACCCCGACCTATACCGGGCTCGGCGAGCGCGTGCATCTTGCGAGCACCGCAGTCGATCTCGAGACTCACATCCAGGACGTGCTCAACGTCATCCAATATGACGATCTGTGCGACGTCGTGCTGATAGGCCATTCCTATGGCGGCATGGTCGCAACCGGCGTGGCCGACCGCGCGCGCGAGCGCATCGCGCAGCTGATCTATCTCGACGCTTTCGTGCCGCGCGACGGCCAGTCGCTGTTCGATCTGAACGAGCCCGATGTCGATGCGATGCGGGCGGCAGCGAAAGCCGGCGAGGGATGGCGCGTGCCGCCGAACCCGACGCCGCCGGACACATCGGCTGCGGACCTCGACTGGTTGACCCCGCGGCGCGTCAACATGCCGATCAAATGTTTCGAAGCCAGGCTGAAGCTTCAGCATGGCGAGACGACTCTACCTCGCAGCTATATTTACGCCACGCGGATCGCGCCCGCCGACCCCTTCGGTCAGTTTGCCAGACGCGCGAGAGGCGAACCCGGCTGGCGCTATTTCGAGATCGACGCGAGTCACACGCCCAACGTCACCGCGCCGGAGGCGCTGATGGTGCGGCTCGAGAAGATCGTGGCGGGATGAGCTGCGCCTCAAAATGGCGAGGGGCCCGGCGTGGTTGCGCCGAACCCCTCATTTGAACAACATCAGCCGGCCTGTAAGCCGGGTTCTGTAGGGTGCAACCTCGCTTGCGCGAGGCGGCACGTGACGGCCATTCCTCTGGGATCGCGCTTGCGCGCGACCTCGAGCAACCTACCCGGACGGCGAGCCTGACATCGCCCCGCGGACGTTGTCGCCTTGAGCGAACTATCCGCATCTGCCGTCCCTATTCGGTCTTGCTCCCGGTGGGGTTTGCCATGCCGGTTCCGTCGCCGGACCCGCGGTGCGCTCTTACCGCACCTTTTCACCCTTGCTCGCCAGCGCCTGAAGGCGAAGGCGGGCGGTTCGTTCTCTGTGGCACTTTCCCTGGGGTTGCCCCCGCCGGATGTTATCCGGCACCGCATGTCGATGGAGCCCGGACTTTCCTCTCCTGCGGCCTTTCGGCACTTGCGGGAGCGGCCGTCCGGCCGACTGACGCCTCACTTGATGGGGGTTGAATGCGGCCGGGTCAACCCCCGGTCGGCCCGCAATATGAGCCAAAAATAATTTATCCTGAACATGTCGTTTGGGCGGTCCGCCGTTCGACCGGGTGTCGGCGATCCAGCCGAACAACAGGAGTTCCAAAATGCAGTACCTGCTGATGATCTATCAGAACGAAGCCGAGTACACCAAGATCGATCCGGCAACGAGCCAGAAGATTCTCGGCGAATATCAGGCCTTCACCCAGTCCATCATCCAGAGCGGCAATTTCAAGGCCGGCGACCGCCTGCAGCCGGTTTCGACGGCGACCACGGTGCGCGTCAAGGACGGCAAGACGCTGACGACCGACGGCCCGTTCGCCGAAACGCGCGAGCAACTCGGAGGCTACTACCTGGTCGAAGCCAAGGATCTCGATGCCGCGATTGCAATCGCCGCGCGGATTCCCGGCGCGCGCTCCGGCTCGATCGAGGTGCGGCCGATCTGGGTCTACAACTGACTGCGCAGCCGTCATTCCGGGACACGCGTCTTCGCGTGGATCCGGAATTTCGAGATTCCGGGTTCGATGCTTCCGCATCGCCCCGGAATGAGGATGTGGGAGCGATCATGAACTCTCGCGAGATCGAGACAATCTTCCGCGACGAGGCGGGGCGGGCGCTGGCCACGCTGATCCGTCTCGTCGGCGATTTCGATCTTGCGGAGGATGTGCTTCAAGATGCATTCGCGACGGCGCTGGAGCGCTGGCGCGATGAGGCCGTGCCCGCCAACCCGCGCGCATGGCTTGTCAATGTCGGGCGCAACAAGGCGATCGACCGCGTGCGCCGGAATATCGCATTTCGCGACAAGGAGCGGCAGGTCGCGCACGAGATCGAGCTGAACGCCGCCTGCGCGGGCGAAGCGGTCGACACCTCCGTGCTCGACGACGACATTTTGCGGCTGATCTTCACCTGCTGCCATCCGTCCTTTGCGATGGAAGTTCAGGTCGCGCTGACCTTGCGCACGGTCTGCGGATTGACGACGGCAGAGGTCGCGCGGGCGTTTCTGGTGAACGAGGATGCGATGGCGCAACGGCTGTTGCGCGCCAAGCAGAAGATCCGGCTCGCCGGCATTCCCTATCAGGTGCCCGAGCGCGAGGCGTTGGAGCCGCGGCTGCGCGGCGTGCTCGCGGCGATCTATCTCGTCTTCACCGAAGGCTATGCCGCGACCGCCGGCGAAGACCTGATGCGTCCCGATCTCGCGCGCGAGGCGATCAGGCTTTGTCGGCTGCTCGATGCGCTGATGCCGGACCGCGGCGAGATCAAGGGCTTGTTGGCGTTGATGCTCCTGCACGACGCGCGGCGGGCCGGGCGCGAGACGGCGGCCGGCGACATCGTGCTGCTGGAGGAGCAGGATCGTTCGCTGTGGGATTGGCAGCAGATTGGCGAAGGCCTGCGGCTCGTCGAGGACGCGCTGCGATCGCCCGGCCCGCCGCAGCCCTACGCGGTGCAGGCGGCGATCGCCGCGCTCCACGCGAGGGCGCCGAACTATCGCGACACCGATTGGCCCCAAATCGCCGGCCTCTACGAGGTGCTCTTGCGCATCGCGCCGTCGCCGGTGATCGAGCTCAATCACGCTGCGGCGGTGTCGATGGTCGATGGGCCGGCGCGGGCGCTCGCGCTGATCGAGGCACTGCAGGCGCGCGGCGGCCTCGACGGCTACGAATTGCTGCCGGCGGTGCGCGCCGATCTTTTGCGCCGGCTAGGCCGCGGCGACGCGGCGCGCGAGGCCTATCTGGCCGCGACCGCCGCGACGCGGCTGGAACCGCTGCGGCGGCTCTATGCACGACGGATTGCGGAGCTCGACGCCGGCAGTTGAGGACTGTCACCTCGCCGCTGCAGTCGCGTTGGCCGGCAGGCTCGACAGCAGCGCATGCAGGGTCGCGAGTGTCGAATGGTCGGCGATCCCGTCGACGCGGGCAGGACGGAAGTGACGCTGGAACGCGATGACCACGTCCATGGTCGGACCGTCATATTTGCCCGATATCGGCACGCCGTAGCCGTATCGCGCAAGCGCCTGCTGCAGGTTCTTGACGTCCTCGCCGATGATGCCGAGCTTCAACGTGTCGCCGCGCACGATCGGCGCCGGCTGCACCCAATGGCCGACACCCGAATTGGCGAGCGAGTGCCAGGGAAATTTCTCGCCCGGATCCTTCTTGCGCGCGGGCGCCACGTCGGAATGCCCGAGCACGCGATGCGAGGGCACCTTGCGGCGGAGCATGATGCCGCGGCACAGTGCGATCACCGCGGCGATCTGGCGCAGCGGGAAATCGGGATAACCCCAGTCGTGTCCGCGATTGACGATCTCGATGCCGATCGAGCAGGAATTGATGTCCTCCTCGCCCGCCCAGGAGGAGACGCCGGCATGCCAGGCTCGCTTGCTCTCGGGCACGCATTGCACGATGCGGCCATCTTCCAGCACAATGTAGTGCGACGAGACTTCCGTGCCGGCGGTGCAGAGCTGCGCAATCGCCCCCTCGACATCGGGCATGCCGGTGTAGTGCAGCAGGATCATGTCGGGCAGGCGTCCCCTGCTGCGCTCGCCGCAATTCGGCGACGGGATCACGTCGGACACGATCGATGAATCCGGCGTAAGGGTCTTCACGTTCGCGCTGCCCCTGGGAAGCGGTAGCGTGCGTTGACGCTTCTGGTCAGGTCCATCGGAGTTGTGCGGCGCAAGCGGCATGGGACAAATCAAACCGAAGGCAAAGGCGGCAAGAAAATCGACTCGCGCTGTCACTATCCCTTCATGGTGGTGCGGGCGCAAGCTGCCCCTCCCTATTTTGAGGGGGTGTGTGCAGGACGCATCACCGCGCAGGCCGTTGTTCCAGGCGCCATTAACCGAGCCAAATGACCGGCCAAATGTAGCGGTCCCATCAACGCTTTCTTAATTCTATCTGCCGTTACTAAGTGGTGAACAGCCAGAATTTCGCGCCGAAACCCGATGGCAGCCCAACACATTCGAAGCGAGGGTCTGCCCGTCGGTGTGCTCGGGGTCGCCAAACGCGCGGCGGGGCGGCTCATCGCGCGCGGAAGTGGTGCAAAATACCGGAATTTGAGGCGCAATGCGGCCGTTCGCGTCCAGTTTCCTCTTTCGACGGCTGCTCGCAGCCGGGGCCCGCACATGACCGAGGCCGTCCAACGCCATATTCCCGTACTTGGCCGCGAGGCGATCGCGCTGCTCGCGCCCCATGCCGGCGGCGTCTATGTCGACGCGACCTTCGGTGCGGGCGGCTACAGCCGGGCCATCCTTGAGGTGTCCGGGACCCGGGTCATCGGGATCGACCGCGACCGCACGGCGGTCACCGGCGGATTCGATCTGGTCGAGCGCTCGGAGGGGCGATTGGTTCTGGTCGAGGACCGCTTTTCCAACCTGGCCGAAATCTGCGCCGACCAGGGCTTTGCCGCCGTCGACGGCATCGTGATGGATGTCGGCGTGTCCTCGATGCAGCTTGACGAAGCCGGCCGCGGCTTTTCATTTCGCCTCGACGGTCCCCTTGACATGCGCATGGCTCGTGACGGTCCGACTGCCGCGGACGTGATCGCAAGAGCGGCCGAGGCCGAACTCGCCAATATCATCTATCTGTTCGGCGAGGAGCGTCATTCCCGAAGCGTCGCGCGCGCCATCGTTGCCGCGCGCAAGGAGGCGCCGATCGCGACCACGCGCGCGCTCGCCGAGATCGTTGCGCGCGTGGTCCGCGGCAGGCCCGGCGACATTCACCCGGCAACACGCACGTTCCAGGCGCTGCGTATCTTCGTCAATGAAGAGCTCGACGAGCTGCGAAAGGCGCTGGAAGCGGCGGAGCGCGTGCTCAAGCCCGGCGGCCGACTCGCGGTGGTGTCGTTCCATTCGCTGGAAGACCGTATTGTCAAGAACTTCCTTGCCGAACGCGGCAAGGTCGGCGGCGGCTCGCGGCATTTGCCTGAAGTCCGGCACGTCGCGCCAAGTTTCAAGATTCTGACCAGACGCCCCGTGACGCCCGATGACGCCGAACTTGCCGACAATCCGCGGTCGCGATCGGCAAAGCTGCGTGGTGCCGAGCGGACTGAAGCGCCGGCCCATGCGCCGTCGGAACAGCCGGCCTGGCCAAGACTCCCCGATGCCATGAGGGGAGGTTGACGCCGTGCGCATCATCCATCTCCTCGTCATCGGCGCACTGGTGTTTGCGGCCGCCTATGTCTACCGCATCAAGATGGAATCGACGGCGCGCACGGAGCGCGTGCTGCGGCTGCGCGCGGAAATTCGCGAGCAGCGCGATGCAATCGCGCAGTTGCGGTCCGAGTGGGCCAAGCTCGACTCCCCGCTCAGGCTGCAGGGTCTCGCCGAGCGCCATCTGCAGCTCAAGCCGCTCATCGCTACGCAATATGACTCCTTGAAGAACCTGCCCGAACGGCCATCGAGCGCGGAAAAACCCGGCGAGGGCGACCCGATCGGCACGATGCTCAACACCATCGATGCTGCGGCAGACCGCGGCTCGGTCACCGGCTCCGTGGCCCGTCCGGAGACCAGGCGATGACTGCGCCGCGCAGGACAGCAAAGACGGAGCCATGGGGGCAGCGGCTGATCCGCAGCCTGCTGTATGGTCGCAATGTCGACCGCGCCGCGAAGGCGCGCGCCCGCGTTGGGCTGGCGATCGTCGCCTTCATCGCGATCTACGCGGTGATCGGCGGCCGGCTTGTGATGTTCGCGGTTGGGGCCGACGGGCACGGCGCGCGCCAGGCGGCGGCGCGCGACGCCATTGCGACCGCACGGCCCGATATCGTCGACCGCAACGGCGAAGTGCTCGCCACCGACGTCAAGGCGCCGAGTCTGTTCGGCGAGCCGCGCCGCATCATCGACAAGGATGAAGCGATCGAGCTCCTGACCGCGACACTGCCCGACCTCGAAATCGGCGAAGTGCGCGACCGGCTGTCGTCGAAAAAAGGGTTCGTCTGGCTGAAGCGCGAAATCAACGCGCAGCAGCAACAGGACATTCACCGCCTCGGCATTCCCGGCATCGGTTTTCTGCGCGAGAACAAGCGCGTCTATCCGACAGGCAACGAGGTCGCGCACCTGATCGGCCTCGTCAATATCGACAATCAGGGCATCGCCGGCATGGAGAAGTGGCTCGACAGCAACGGGCTTGCCGATCTGCATCGCGCGGGCTTTGCCACCGATCGGCTGCAGCGGCCGATCGAATTGTCGATCGACCTTCGCGTGCAGCACGCCTTGCGCGACGAGCTCTTGAAGGCCAAGGAAAAATTCCACGCCAGGGCGGCGTCCGGTCTGGTCTCCAATGTCAAGACCGGCGAGATCGTCGCGATGGTCTCGGTGCCCGACTTCGATCCCAACAGTCCGAAGCAGGCGCACGACCCCGACCGCATCAACCGCCTGACCACAGGCGTGTTCGAGATGGGCTCGACGTTCAAGGCCTTCACGCTCGCGATGGCGCTCGACACCGGCAAATACGATCTCAACTCGATGTGGGATGCGCGTGCGCCCCTGCATTACGGCAAGTTCGCGATCCATGACGACGAGCCGAAGGGGCGCTTTCTCAGCATGAAGGAGGTGTTCACCTTCTCCTCCAACGTCGGTGCTGCGCGGATAGCATTGTCGCAGGGCGTGGAAGCGCACAAGGCGTTCCTGCGCAAGATGGGACAGCTCGAGCGGTTGCGCACCGAATTGCCGGAGAGCACAGCGCCGCTGTTGCCAAAACACTGGGGCGAATTGAATACGGTAACGATTTCCTTCGGGCACGGCATCGCGGTCGCACCGCTGCAGGCGGTGATGGGAATCGACGCGCTGGTCAACGGCGGCTATTTGATTCCGCCGACCTTCATGAAGCGGACCGAGCAGGAAGCGATGGAGATCGCCAGGCGCGTGATCAAGCCGGAAACCTCGGAGAAGATGCGTTTCCTGATGCGTCTCAACGCCGAAGTCGGCACGGCGCGCAAGGCCGATGTGCCCGGCTACTATATCGGCGGCAAGACCGGTACCGCCGAAAAGGTCATCAACGGCCATTATGCCAAGAAGCGCGTGCTCACGGCGTTTACGGCAATTCTGCCGGCGGACAGTCCAAAATATCAGCTGTTGATCATGCTGGACGAGCCGCAGCCTTTGAAGGAAACCTCCGGCTTCATTACCTCGGGCTGGAATGCGGTGCCGACCGGCGGCAATGTCATTGCCCGCATTGCACCGCTTTTGGGCGTCGAACCGCGCTTCGACCTGCCGCCGCCCGACCGCCTTATTCTTGCGGCATCAAGAACAACGCAGTAAGTCGTAGCTCGCCGCTGGTTTTGAGTCTCCCTGCAGCGGTTGGCCTTTGGTCTGTCCGACTGGAGCAATATGAAACTTCGCGACCTCTTCGGTGGAGAAGCGGCAATCGACCCGCGGTTCGATGCGACGGTCATCGGCGGCCTTGCCGTGGACAGCCGCGCGGTCAAGCCGGGCGACCTGTTCTTTGCGCTTGCAGGAACCAGGACCGACGGCGCGCGCTTCATCGATGCCGCGATTGCCGCGGGTGCGGTCGCAATTGCCGGCGAGCAGGCGCCGCAGGGTGAAATGGCGGTCCCGTTCGTCGCCACAAAAAATCCGCGGCGCGCGCTGTCCCTTGCGGCGGCGAAGTTTTTCCCGCGGCAGCCCGGAACCATCGCCGCGGTGACCGGCACCAGCGGCAAGACCTCGGTTGCGGCATTTACGCGGCAGATCTGGCAGCAGCTTGGCCATGCGTCCGCAAGCATCGGCACCATCGGGCTGGTTTCGCCGAAGCGCACGGTCTACGGCTCGCTGACGACGCCCGATCCGATCGCGCTGCATCGCCAGCTCGACGAGATCGCGCGCGAGGGCGTGACGCATCTCGCATTCGAAGCCTCCTCCCACGGGCTCGATCAATATCGGCTGGATGGTGTGCGCATCGCCGCCGGCGGCTTCACCAACCTGTCGCGCGATCACATGGATTATCACCCTGACGTCGCGCACTATCTCGCTGCGAAACTCAGGCTGTTCCGCGAACTCGTCGTTCCCGGCGGCGCGGCTGTGATCGCCGCCGATCATGATTGCTCGAAAGAGGTGATCGCGGCGGCGCGCTCGCGGGGCTTGAGGATATTTTCGGTCGGCGGCAACGGCGACGGCCGGGGCGATGGCATTCGACTGCTGGAGGCGACCATCGACGGCTTCGCGCAACGGCTCACCGTCGAGCATTGCGGCAAGATGCATGCGTTGCGGCTGCCGCTGGTCGGCGCATTCCAGATCGAGAATGCGCTGGTGTCGGCGGGCCTGGCGATCGCCACCGGCAGCACGGCGGAAGCGGTGTTCGGCAGTCTGGAGCATCTTGAGGGCGCCAAGGGCCGCCTCGAGCTGGTCGGCGAGCGCAACGGTGCGCCGATCTTTGTCGATTACGCGCACAAGCCGGATGCGCTTGCCAAGGCGCTGCAGGCGTTGCGGCCCTACGCCCGGCGCAAGCTGGTCGTGGTGTTTGGCGCCGGCGGCGACCGTGACGCCGGCAAGCGGCCGCTGATGGGCGCGATTGCGGCCGAGCACGCCGACCGCGTCATCGTCACGGACGACAATCCGCGCAGCGAGAATCCCGAAAGCATTCGCGCCGCGATCCTCGCCGCCGCGAAGGGCGCGATCGAGATCGGCGACCGCACGAGCGCGATCGGCGCGGCGATCGATGGCCTCGAGGACGGCGATGCGCTTTTGATCGCCGGCAAGGGACACGAGACCGGGCAGATCGTCGCCGACCGCACATTGCCGTTCAGCGATCACGATGCGGTCAAGGCCGCGCTAGCCTCGAGGGTTGCATGATCGCAAAGCCCTTGTGGACAAT
>Ga0335080_10002180_pt1 | contig 19446 bp, 17 predicted proteins | sample Lox_Sample_34_FD_206720 | JGI IMG/M metagenome (GOLD analysis project Ga0335080, IMG submission 206720) | Soil microbial communities from Loxahatchee National Wildlife Refuge, Florida, United States - Lox_Sample_3.4 | ecosystem: Environmental > Terrestrial > Soil > Wetlands | place: USA...
TCGGCGAATCAGGCTCGGGCAAATCGACTCTCGCGCGTTGCATCGTGCGGCTGATCGATCCGGACCAGGGCGCGATCATGCTCGACGGCAAGAATTGGGCGGCCATGTCGCACAGAGACGTTCGCCGCGAAACGCGGCATATCCAGATGGTGTTTCAGGACCCCTTTGCCTCGCTCAATCCGCGGCGAAAGGCGGCCGAGCTGGTCGCGCAGGGACCGATCGTGCACGGCATGCCGCGCGCCGAAGCAATTGCCGAGGCTCGAAAGCTGTTTGCGCTCGTGGGACTCGACCCCGCCGCAGGCGACCGTTTCCCGCACGAGTTTTCCGGCGGCCAGCGCCAGCGCATCGGACTGGCGCGCGCGCTGGCACTGAAGCCGGATGTGCTGGTCGCCGACGAGCCGGTGTCGGCGCTCGACGTCTCCGTGCAGGCGCAGGTGTTGAGACTGCTGGCCGAGCTCCGCGCGCAGCTCGGCCTCTCCATCGTCTTCATCACCCATGATCTGAGGGTCGCAGCCCAAATCTGCGATCTGGTCGCCGTCATGAAGGACGGCGCGATCGTCGAGCACGGGCCGACGCATGAGGTTTTCGGCAGCCCGCGGCATCCCTATACGCAGGCCCTCCTCGCCTCGATTCCCGGCGGCGATTTCATGCGCCACCGCGTTGCGGCAGGCGCATGAATCCGTGCTGCAAGCCGCGATTGCCGAATATTTGAGCCAAACAAACGCCTGATCAAAAAAATTGCTCGCCGCTTCGTGATGGGCGGCGACGTAATAATCGTGACGACCCATCGTTATCTCTACGGGACCGCCGCAAGATTTGTTTGGACGGCGGCAACAAAAAATTGTGCCGGAGACAACAATGAAAAAGACGATTCTGACAATCCTTGCGTCCGCCTTGCTGGCGGGATCGATGATCCAGGTTGCGAGCGCAAGCGAGCATTACCGCAGGGTCGTCCGCGCTGCGCCGGTTGTGGTCAACCCCAGCGCCGACGTCCGCAACGCCTATGCCTGGTCAAACCCTGACTACGGCTATTGGGTCTCACGCGCCGAAGGCGGCGCAATCTCCGCTCCCGCCGGTCGCTGACGGGTACTCGGCCTCTCAAGCGATCTCGCGCGCATCGCGCCACCGATAGAGCCAAAGCATTATCATCGCGCGCTTGCGCAACAGCCAGTGCGCGGGGATGGGCTTTGGCTCGGTGAACGGCAGCGCGAGATCGCGCTCGCTTACGCCGCGGACGGCTTTCGCCAGCTCATCGCCGAGCGCCATCGAGAGCGCGACCGCACGGCCGTTGCAGCCGGCCCAGGCATAGGCGTCGGGCCCGAGCCGATGCATGCGCGGAAAGAAGTCCGTGGTCATGCCGACATAACCGTTCCAGACATAGTCGAAGGAGATTTCGCCGATCTGCGGCCAAAGCCGCTGCAGGCGTTCGGTGACCAGTGTCTTGATCCGCTGCGTCTTGTCGCCGGGCCCGATCACCGCACCGCCGGTGACCAAACGATTGCGCGCATCGTAACGCGCGAAATAGAGCTCGCCATGGGTGTCCGACATTGCCTGCCGGGCGGGAATGATGGTCTTGCGGACATTGTCGGACAGAGGCTGCGTCGCCATCTGCCACGACAGGATCGGCATCACCTCGTGCGCAATCGCGGGCGCCAACGTCTTTGAGAGCTCGCCGCTATAGGCGTTGGTCGCCAGCACCAGAGCCCTGGCGCCGATCTCTCCTTTTTCGGTCTTCACCACCCATCTGCCGTTGCGGCGCTCGAAGCCTGTCGCCGGGGAACGAGCAAAGATACGCCCGCCCTTCTGCAGCACGACGCGCGAAAGCCCGCGCGACAGTGCCAGCGGATTGATGTGCCCGCCGCTCTTGTTCCAGAACCCGCCGAACCACGCGTCCGAGCCCAGCATGTCGCTTGCCTGCTCACGCGACAAAAGCTCGACGGGCGCGCCGTATTTCGACCATTGCCGCACTCGCCGCTCCGCGATCTTGATGCGGCCGGGCGAATGCACCGGCTGCACCCAGCCGGTCTGCTCCTGCTCGGCCGCGATATCGTAGCGCCGCGCGACATCGAACAATTTGGATGCGCTGTCGCGCAGCAGCGCGACAAAACGTTCGCCGGCCGCGCCGTGCCTGGCGACGATATCGTCGGGATCAGGCCGCGAGAGCGTTGGAATCACCTGGCCGTTGTTGCGACCCGAGGCGCCCCACCCCGGCTCCATCGCCTCCACGATCGCAACGTCGACACCTGCCTCGCGCAGATGCAGCGCGGTGGAGAGCCCCGTGAAGCCCGCGCCGATCACGACGACATCGGCCGTTTGCGCGCCCGTCAATTCGCCGAGATCCGGACCTGCCGGCGTGACCGCAGCCCAGAGCGAGCTGGGCCACTGCACGGTTGCGCTATTCATCATCGTCCTTCCTGACCTGCGGCGAAGCGAGCTTGCGAGCCTGCATTTGATCGGGTTACCTTAAAGCACAGCTTCAAGCCGGGGAAATAGCGTGGCACTGAAAAACGTCATTGGTATCGATCACGCCGTGGTCATGGTGAAAGACCTCGACAAGGCGGCCGAGAACTGGAAGCACCTCGGCTTCACCGTCTCGCCGCGCGGCACCCACAGCGCGCATATGGGTTCGGGCAACTACACCATCATGCTCGACCCCGACTACATCGAGCTGCTCGGTGTGCTTGCTGCGACCGAACATAATGCTCCGGCACGCGCCTTTCTTGCGCAGCGCGAGGGTATCGAGCGCGTTGCCTTTACCGCGGTGGACAGTGCCGCCGGCGCGGAAGAGATCCGCGCGCGCGGCTATGCCCCGATCGGACCGACCGATTTCGAGCGCCCGGTGACCATGCCGAACGGCACGCTGTCGGCGGCGAAATTCCGGACCTTCCAGTGGCCGGTGGCGGAAGCCCCGGGAGGCGTGCGCATCTTCGCCTGCCAGCACAAGACCCGCGAGACCGTGTGGATCCCCGAATTGATGAAGCATGCCAACGGCGCCAGGCGCTTGAGGCAGGTGCTTCTGGTCGCGCCCGACCCTGCAAAGGAAGCCGCGCATCTCGCCCGCATGATCGATCGCGAGAGCCGCACCGAGCAAGACGGTGCCGTTGCGGTGCCGTCCGGGGCGGATCGTGCCGACTTCGTGTTCCTGACGGCGTCGCAACTCGGCAGGCGCTATGGCGGCGTGCCGCTCGCGGGCCTGCCCGAGCGCGGTGCTGCCGGTCTCGTCATCGCCGCCGATCTCGCCGCAGCGGAAAAGGCGCTTGGCGCCACGGGTCGTCGCAGCGGCGATGCCATCTGTGTGACGCCGGCCGAAGGCAACGGCACGCTGCTCGCCTTCGTCAGGGCGTAGCCGGATACTGCGTCCCTTTGCGTCGTGGTGGCCCTGTTGCGGGGACCGCGAACGCGCTAGCATTCCTCAAGACAAGAAGAATATCCAGGGAGAAAACCATGAAGCATCATCGCATTTCGCGTCGCGCCGTTTTGGCCGGCTCGGTCGCCGCAGGAGCGCTCGGCCTCGCCGGGGTGCCTGCACGGGCAGACCAGGTGCAGTGGAAGAAATATGCCGGCGCGAAGCTTGAGGTCATCCTGGCCAAAGGGCCGCGCGGCGACAACCTGCAAAAATACATCAAGGAATTTACCGATCTCACGGGCATTGAGGTCGAGTCCGAGCAGATTCCCGAACAGCAGCAGCGGCAGAAGGCCGTGATCGAACTGGCATCGGGCAAGCCGAGCTTTGACGTCATTCACTTGAGCTATCACGTGCAAAAGCGGCAGTTCGAGAAGGCGGGCTGGCTGGCCGACATTACCGACTATATCAAGGACCCGACGCTCACCGCGCCCGACCTTGTCGAAAGCGACTTCTCGGCGGCCGGACTTCAGTACGCCAAGAACGACAAGGGGCGGATGCTGTCGCTGCCATGGTCGGTCGACTACTTCATCCTCTATTACAACAAGGAGCTGTTCGCGAAAAAGGGCGTGGCGGTCCCCAAGACGCTGGATGAGATGGTGGATGCCGCAGAAAAGCTCACCGATCCCAAGGAAGGCACCTACGGCTTTGTCGGGCGCGGCCTGCGCAACGCCAACATGACGCTCTGGACCAACTTCTATCTCGATTACGGCGGCGAGTTCCTTGACGGCAAAGGCAATATCCTGACCGACGGGCCCGAGGCGATCGAGGCGACGAAACTCTATCAAAAGCTCCTCACCAAGGTCGCGCCTCCCGGTGTCGCCGGCTTCAACTGGATGGAGTCGATGGCCTCCTTCACCCAGGGGCGCTCGGCGATGTGGATCGACGGCGTCGGCTGGGCGCCGCCGCTCGAGGACCCCAACGCCTCGCGCATCGTGGGCAAGGTCGGCTACGCGATCGTGCCCGCGGGCCCGAAAGGGCAATATTCCGCGACCTATGGTGACGGCATCGGCGTCGCCGCCGCGAGCAAGAACAAGGAAGCCGCCTACCTGCTTTGCCAGTGGGCGGTCTCCAAGACGCAAGGCGCGCGGCTATTGCAGGCCGGCGGCGGCGTACCGTTCCGCAACTCGATCCTCAACGACCCGGAGGTCCGCAAGGGTGTGAAGATGCCGGCCGAATGGCTGCAGTCGGTGATCGATTCCGCCAAAATCTCAAAGCTCGGCCTGCCCGTCGTCATACCCGTCGCAGAGTTCCGCGACATCGTCGGCGCGGCGCTGACCGCAACCCTCTCGGGCGCCGACCCCGCCACCGAACTCAAGAAGGCGCACGAGCAGTACCGGCCGATCCTGGAACGCAGCGAGAAGGCGTGAGCGCGCTGACGCAATCCACTCCGGCCGCGGCAAAAGCAGAGCCCGCGCCGGAGCGGGAATGGCGGCGGCCGTCCTATTGGCCGTTCGTGACGCCTGCATTGGTCGTGGTGCTCGCGGTCATCGTCTTTCCCTGGCTGTTCACGATCTGGATGAGTTTCAACGAGTGGAAGGTCGGCTCGCCCATCACCTTCGTCGGCATCGCCAATTATTTACGGCTGCCGGCCGACCCCCGCTTTGTCGAGGCGGCCGGACATACCCTCGTCTACACCGCGCTTTCGGTGCTGCTGCCGGTCATCTTCGGCACCTTTGCCGCCGTCATCTTTCATCAGAAATTTCTCTTCCGCGGCTTTCTGCGCGCGATCTTCATCATGCCGATGATGGCGACACCGGTGGCGATCGCGCTGGTCTGGACCATGATGTTCCACCCGCAGCTCGGCGTGCTCAATTACCTGCTCTCGCTGGTCGGCATTCCGCCGCAGCTCTGGGTGTTCCATCCGGCGACCGTGATTCCCTCGCTGGTCCTGGTCGAAACCTGGCAATGGACGCCGCTGGTGATGCTGATCGTGCTCGGCGGCATCGCCGCACTTCCGACCGAGCCTTATGAAAGCGCCGAGATCGACGGCGCCGGGATGTGGCAGATGTTCCGCTACATCACGCTTCCGCTTATTCTGCCCTTCATCTTCATCGCCGCGATGATCCGCACCATCGATGCGGTAAAAAGCTTCGACGTCATCTTCGCGATCACGCAGGGAGGACCGGGCTCGGCATCGGAAACCATCAACCTCTATCTCTACAGCGTCGCCTTTGTCTATTACGACCTCGGCTATGGCTCGGCGATCGCGGTGATCTTTTTCGCGCTGATTGTCATGCTCGCCGCCGTGCTGCTCTATCTGCGACAGGGCACGCTGTGGACCGAAATCGGACCGGGCGCATGACCCTTCGCGGAACCATCGGCAACATCGGTCTGGCGTTTGCGGTGTTCGTTATCGTCTCTCCCGCGATCCTGTTCTTCCTCTGGATGGCCTCGCTGTCGGTCAAGTACGAGATCGACAACGCGGCCTATCCGCCGGTCTTCATCCCCGAGCATTTTGCCTGGAAGAACTATGCCGATGTCGTAGCTTCCAACCGTTTCCTCACCTATTTCAGGAACAGCCTGATCGTGACGGGAACCGCGACCTTGCTTGCGATGCTGGTCGGCGTTCCCGCAGGCTACGGCATTGCGCGGATGGCGGCGCACAAATCGGCGATCGTGATCCTGATCGCCCGCATCACGCCCGGGCTCTCCTACCTCATTCCGCTGTTCCTCATGTTCCAGTGGCTGGGCCTGCTCGGCACGCTGTGGCCGCAGATCATCATCCACCTCGTGGTCACCGTGCCGATCGTGATCTGGATCATGATCGGCTATTTCGAGACCACGCCGCTCGAGCTCGAGGAGGCCGCCTTCATCGACGGCGCGACGCGCTGGCAGGTGTTTCGCCATGTCGCGCTGCCGATTGCCAAGCCCGGGCTTGCGGTCGCCTTCATCCTCGCGGTGATCTTTTCCTGGAACAATTTCGTGTTCGGCATCGTGCTTGCCGGGCGCGAGACGCGGACGCTGCCTGTTGCCGTCTACAACATGATCTCGTTCGATCAGCTCTCCTGGGGTCCGCTGGCCGCCGCCGCGCTGATCGTGACCCTTCCGGTCCTGCTGCTGACGATGTTTGCGCAGCGCCAGATCGTTGCGGGGCTCACGGCCGGCGCCGTCAAGGGGGGTTAGCGCACAAGCGGTTTTACCGACGCCTCGCATTGCCGCTTCTCCCAGCCGTGCCGTTCGAGCTCGGGATCCTCATGCTCTTCCTGCGGCCAGCCGAGGCAGAGATAGGCGACAAAGCTCCAGCCGGACGGCAGATCGAGCGTTTCTCGCACCGCCTCGGGATCGAGAATCGAAACCCAACCGACCCCGATTCCTTCGGCACGCGCGGCAAGCCATAGTGTCTGGATCGCCGCAACCACCGAATAGCGGATGGTTTCCGGCATGGTCTTGCGTCCGAGGCCTGCGCCCTGCGCGGTCGCTTCGTCCGCGCAGACCACAAGATGCACCGGCGCCTGCCTCAAACCCTCGAGCTTCAGCCTTGCATAGCGCGCCTGGCGCTCGCCTTGATAGCCGTCGAGCGCCGCCTTGTTCGCTGCGGCAAAATTCTCGGAGATCGCCGCACGCCGTTCGGGCGTTTCGACCAGGACGAAGCGCCAGGGCTGGCTCAGACCCACCGATGGCGCATAGGACGCCAGCGCCAGCAATCGCGCGACGAGTTCCGACGGAATCGGGTCCGCTAGAAACCGACGCACGTCGCGCCGCCATCGCACGAGCTCAGCGAATTTTTCGCGGAAGGCCGCGTCGAACTGCGGGGATTGCCGGGTTTCGCCTGCCATGCCTCGCCAAAACCACCGATCCAGCGGCCTGTCAAGCAGGCCACCCCGTGATACCCTGACAGCCGACACCGCAAGCAGGACAACCTCCATGACCAACACCCGCATCGAATCCGACGCGCTCGGCAAGATCGAGGTTCCAGCCGACAGACTGTGGGGCGCGCAAACCCAGCGCTCGCTGCAATATTTCTCTATCGGGCGCGAGCTGATGCCGCGCGAGATGATCACGGCCTACGCGGTCCTGAAGAAAGCTTGCGCCAACGCCAACCTCGCCGGCAAACGGCTTGACCCCGACATCCACAGACTGATCGTGCAGGCCTGCGACGAGGTCCTCGCGGGAAAACATCACGACATGTTTCCGCTGCACGTCTGGATGACCGGCAGCGGTACCCAATTCAACATGAACGTCAACGAGGTAATCTCCAACCGCTGCTGTCAACTCGCGGGCACGCCGCTCGGCAGCAAGAAGCCGGTGCACCCGAACGATCATGTCAACATGTCGCAGTCCTCGAACGACAATTTCCCCTCCGCGATGTATATCGCCGCAGCATCCGAGACCGTGCGGCACCTGAAACCGCGAGTCAGCGCGCTGCAGGAGGCAATCGCCGCAAAGGCTGCCGAGTGGGACGACATTATCAAGATCGGCCGAACGCATCTGCAGGATGCGACCCCGATCACGCTGGGCCAGGAATGGTCGGGCTATGCCGGCATGCTCGCGGACAATCTCGTGCGAATCGATGACGCGCTCAAGGATGTCTACAAGCTCGCGCTCGGCGGCACCGCCGTCGGCACCGGCATCAATGCCGCGCCCGGCTTTGCCGAAGCGGCCACCGCCGAGATCGCCGCGCTGACCAAATTGCCCTTTGTCAGCGCGCCCAACAAATTCGTCGTGCAGGGCGCGCATGACGCACTGGTGCAGCTTTCCGGGACGTTCCGCACGCTGGCCGGCTCGCTCCTCAAGATCGCCAACGACATCCGCCTTGTCGCCTCCGGCCCGCGCGCGGGACTTGCCGAGCTGATGCTGCCCGAGAACGAGCCCGGCTCTTCCATCATGCCGGGCAAGGTCAACCCGACCCAGGCCGAGGCGCTGACCATGATCGCCGTGCAGGTGATGGCGAACGACGTCGCAGTCGGCTTTGGCGGCGCCGGCGGCCATCTCGAGATGAACGTCTACAAGCCGCTGATGATCCAGAACGTCATGCAGCAAATCACGCTGCTCGGCGACGGCAGCGAAAACTTCCGCAAATTCCTGGTCGAGGGCACCGAGCCGAACCGCAAGAAGATCGAGGAGCATGTCAAACGTTCGCTGATGCTGGTCACCGCGCTTGCGCCCGTCATCGGCTACGACAAGGCCTCGCAGATCGCCCACTACGCGACCGAGCACGACCTCACCCTCAAGGAAGCCGCGCTGAAATTGGGCTTCGTCGACGAGGCCACCTTCGATCGCGTGGTCGACCCGAAGAAGATGGTCAGGCCCTATGTCGCGAGCGGCGAATAGCAGGTGTGTTTTGTAGTCGAATGTCCCACAACCGCATTGCGAGCGAGCAAGAATGTCTCCGCAGGCAATATTCCGGATTGCTTCGTCCTCGCAATGACGTACGTCTGAAATCTACGCCACTATCTCTGCACGAAGAAGAAATCGACCGGCGGCAGTGAGCCGTAGGTAAACGGCTGCTGCTGCCGGTTCGTCACCTTCAACACGTCGTCGCGGACGTAGTCGAACACGCGCCTCACGTCGACATTCGGCATCTGCAGGCGCTTTGCCAGCGCTTCCGCGAACGGAGAGTTGTTGCCGTCGCCATCCAGCGCCTCCTGCCCGTCGCGTGCGGCGAATGCCGTGTATTCGCCGGCATCGTCTTCCGGCGGCGGCGCAAGGCCGCGCCCGATACCGCGCGAGGCGATCGTGCGCCTCATCTGCTTGACGAAGGGGTTGGATCGGCACATGTCGAGGACGATCAGCCGGAGCTTTGACGAGCCCGCCATGACGCTCGAGAGCTTGCCGACATCGACCGCTTCGATGTCGATGTCGCGGTCAGCCGCGAGCTTTGCGTCGACCGGGATCATGTAGTTGACGCCGTTATAGGCGACGCCGTGGCCCGAATAGTAGACGACGCTCCAGTCGGCGTTGTCGGCGAGCGCGGCAAACTCCTGCAGCGTTTTCAGCATCTGGTCCCGCGTCAGGTCGCTCTTGACCACGACGGACTGAAAGCCCACCCCTCTCAGGACAGAGGCAATCAGGTCGCCGTCATGCTTTGGATTGGGCAAGACGCCATAAGCGGCATAGTTCGAGTTGCTGATGATGAGCGCAACGCGGCGGAGCGAGGGCGAGGGCGACGGTGAATTGTTGGCTGCGGCCTGACTCGAGGCAGGCCCGCTGGCCGAGGGCTGGCTCGTCGAAGACGGGCTCGTCGAGCTTGCGGTCGATCCCGGCTTGATGTTGGCGAGCGCGGTGCGGGCGTAGCCCAGTGTCGGGTCGAGCCGGAGCGCCTCGTTCAGATCGGCCACGGCGCGATCGTTGTCTCCCTGGCCCTGATAGGCGATGCCGCGGTTTGCGATGGCCTTGGCGTTCTTCGGATCGAGCCTGATCGCCTCGTCGAAATCGGACAAGGCGTGGGCATAATCCTGCCTGTCGCGATAGACCAGGCCGCGATTGTTGCGCACCCAGCTATCCCTGGGATCGAGCCTGACCGCCTCGTTATAGTCCGCAAGCGCGCGATCATTGTCCTTGCGCCGGGCGTAGAGCCTTCCGCGGTTATTGTAGGCCGGCGCATATTGCGGATCGATCCTGATCGCCTCGTTGAAGTCGGCCAGCGCGCGGTCGAGATCCTGCCTGTCGAAATAGTAGCTGCCGCGATTATAGGTCGCGACGGCGTTCCTCGGGTCGGTCCTGATCGCGTCGTTGTAGTCGGCCAGTGCGCGATCGAAGTCCTTTCTGGCGTAATAGACAATACCGCGGCTGTTGTAGGCCGCCGAATATTGCGGATCGAGCCGGATTGCGTCATTGAAATCCGACATCGCGTGATCGAGATCCTGCCGGTCGCGATAGACGTTGCCGCGATTCCGGTAAGCGATGGCATAATTCGGATCGAGCCTGATCGCGTCGTTGTAGTCCGACAGTGCGCGGCCGGGATCTTTCCTCGCGTAATAGATGTTTCCGCGTCCGTTGTAGGGCGAAGCCGCATTCGGGTCGAGCCTGATCGCGTCGTTGTAATCCGACAGCGCGCGGTCGAAATCCTTCTTGTCGCTGTAGACGTTGCCGCGATTGGCGTAAGCCAGCGCGTATTTCGGATCGATCCTGATCGCGTCGCTATAGTCCGCGATCGCGCGGTCGTTATCCTTCCTGTCATGACTGACATTGCCGCGGCCGACATAGGCGGCGGTGCTGTTCGGATTGCGCTTCAGCGCTTCGTTATATTCCGACATCGCGCGGTCGTAGTCGCGCCGGTTGCGATAGATGTTGCCGCGGCCGATATAGGGATCGACATAATTGGGATCCAGCCCGGTGGCATCGTTGTAGTCCGACAGAGCGCGATCGTAGTCCTTCCTGGTGTAGTAGGCGATGGCGCGGTCTTCATAGGCGAGCGCGATTTTGGGATCGAGCTTGATCGAGGCGGTGAAATCGGCGATGGCGCGGTCGTCGTCGTGCTTGAGATGCCAGCTCCAGCCGCGGTTGAGATACGCCAAAGCAAGCTTCGGATCGATCCTGATGGCTTCGTTGAAGTCGGCGATCGCGCGGTCGTCGTCGCCCTTGGAGCGCCAGCCGAGACCGCGGTTGCGATAGGCCCACGCCAGATCGCCGCTGCTTCCACGCTTGTTCGACAGGATCACCCGCGTGCAGGCGTCGATCCGCTCGTCGCCATTGGCATTCATGCAAGCGCCGGCATCATCGGCCAGCGCGGTCGACGCCGCTGCGAAGCAACCGGCGAGCGCGAGGCCTGCGGCCAAGGCGATCAGCGAACGACGCTGCATCCGTGCCCCCAAAAAAGGAATATGCAACAGGGTAGGCGCGAAATAGCAGGGGCGCCACACGATCGAAGTGCGGCAGGTCACATATCCCAAGGCGCGATGGGCGTGGCGACGCCGAGGCGATGAAGGGCTCTTTTAGAAATCGGGCGGCAATCGGTGACAAACTAGCTCTTTGTTTATCGGCCTTTCTCGCCTAGCCTTCGCCTCATGAAACAGCGCTCCTGGCAGTAATGGCCGCCCCTCCCAAGCCATTGTCCTGGTTAGGGATTGTCCGGCTTGGCCTGGTGCAGGCCGCGCTCGGCGCGGTGACGCTTTTGACCATGACCACGCTCAACCGCGTCATGGTCGTGGAACTGGCGCTGCCCGCCATGCTGCCGGGCTTTCTGGTCGGCCTGCATTACGCCATGCAGGTGCTGCGTCCGCGGCTCGGTTACGGCTCCGATCTCGGCGGCCGACGCACGCCCTGGATCGTCGGCGGGATGATGGTGCATGCCACCGGCGGCGTGCTTGCGGCGATTGCAACGGCCTTTATGGGAACGCACTTCGCCATCGGCATTGCGCTTGCCGTCATCGCCTTCATGATGATCGGCGTCGGCGTCTCCGCCGCCGGCACCTCGCTTCTGGTCCTGCTTGCCAAGCGCACCGATCCATCGCGACGCAATGTTGCAGCCTCGATCGCCTACATCACGATGGTGACGGGCTTTATTGCGACCAGCGCTGCCGCGGGAACGGCACTCGATCCGTTCTCGGGTGCAAGGCTCGTCGCCGTCTCCTCCTGCGTATCCGCAATCGCGATGGTCCTCACGCTGGTCGGCGTGTGGAATATCGAAGGCGACAAACCCTCCGGCGACGAACGTCCGGCCGGCGGGGAGCCGGACAAAACCAGCTTTCGCGAGGAACTCGCCCGGATCTGGAGCGAGCCGCAGGCGCGCCGCTTTGCGATCTTCATCTTCATTGCGATGCTGGCTTACAGCTCGCAGGACCTGATCCTGGAGCCGTTTGCGGGTGCGGTGTTCGGAATGACGCCGGGCCAGACGACCAAGCTCGCCGGCTTTCAGCATACCGGCGCGGCGATTGGCATGGCGCTGGTGCCCGTCCTCAACCATCTGATCCCGGCGCTGCGCACCAGCACCACGCCGTGGATCGTCGGCGGATGCATCGCCTCCGCGCTCGGAATCCTCAACATCGCTTTTGCGGCCGCGGTCGGCCCCGCCTGGCCGCTCCGCGCCTCGATGCTCCTGCTCGGCGTCACCAACGGGGTTTTTGCAATCGCCGCGATCGGCGCGATGATGAATCTGGTCGGCGCCGGAAGTCGCAATCGCGAGGGCACGCGGATGGGATTGTGGGGCGCCTCGCAGGCGATCTCGTTCGGTATCGGCGGATTTCTCGGCACGTTTGCCAGCGACGCGACGAGGCATCTGTTGCCGTCATTGGCCTGGTCATATGCGCTGGTATTCGCGGCGCAAGCCGGCCTCTTCATGTTCGCCGCGGCGCTGGCGATCTGGGTCAGCAAGCCGATGGCCGGCATGGATCAGGCCACCGCCCCGCAGGAGCTTTTGTCGGCGCGCCGATAGTGGGCAAAGGCGTGGGCAGCGCGCATGTTGCGCGCGATATCGCCGATGCTAGTCTCTGCCTCAACCAAGAAACATTTTGGGGAGGCAATCATGTCGAAGCTTGTTGGAGAAACCACGCGCCGCGCTGCGCTGGGCGCGATGGCGGCAATCGGGGCTGTCGCCGCCGGCGGCGCACCAAATACCGCAAACGCGCAAGGCGCGCAAAAGACCTTCGTGCTGGTTCACGGCACCTGGCATGGCGGATGGTGCTGGCGTCGCGTCGCGGACGGGCTCGAGCAGAAGGGTCACAAGGTTTTTACGCCGACGCTGACCGGGGTCGGCGACCGCTCGCATCTCATGACCAAGGACGTCAATCTGACCACCCATGTCACCGACGTCGTCAACCTCGTGAAATGGGAGGACCTCAAGGACATCGTCCTGGTCGGCCATTCCTCGGCGGGTTTCGTGATCACGCAGGCCGCAGAACAGATCGGCCCGCAGGTCGCTTCCATCGTCTATCTCGACGCCTTCGTGCCCTCACCCGGCGACAGCCTGATTGCGCTCGCCAATCCCGGCCCGCGCAAGGCGCTCGAGGACGCGGTCGCGCGAGGCGACCTCGTGGCAAAGCCCGTCCCGGCCAAAGCCTTCGCCGTCAACGAAAAGGATCAGCCGTGGGTGGACGGCAAGTGCACGCCCCACCCGCTTGCGGCCGTGACCGAAAAGGTCACCGCGGCCGACGCGCGCGAGAAAATCGCGCGCAAGACCTACATCCGCGCCACCAGCTTCAACAGCCCCGTGTTCGATCAAACGCTGGCGCGCATGAAGACCGCGCCCGGATGGAAAACCTACGAAGTCGCCTCGGGCCATGACGTCATGGTCGACCAGCCTGGACGCTTGGTCGAGATTCTGCTCGAGGTCGGCTGAGGCGGAACGGCGTGAACTCGGCGTCGTTCGACAGTGCTGCAATCACGCCAGGCAGCATCACCACGGACTGATCCGTCCGCAGCCCGTTGCGGACGGCGGCAGCAACCGTCTCCTGCCCCGGGCCTGAAGAAATCCTGGTGCTACACCTTCATGCTCAATGACGAGGACGCGCCGACAGGACGGCCGGCGGGATCGCTCGGCTGGGCGGGCCTTGCGAACACCTTCTTCTGGATCGACCGCAAGAATGAGTTCGGCGGATATTGGGCCACGCAGATTCTCCCGTTCGGCGATCCGACCTCGTTCGTCGGCTACATGAACTTCGAGACGGCCGCCTATCAGAGCGGCGAGGTTCGGGCGGCGGCATAAGGCCGGTCTGGAAGCCCTCGATCATGGACGATGCCGCCGCGGCACGAGCCGAAGCGGCATCGCAACCCCACGACCGAGCACGGAGAGCCTCCTCTGTGCCAACAAAGAATGCTCACAACGGGAGGAGTATCATGACTGCGCAAGGCAATTCGCCGGGCCAGCGAGAAGAGCAGCTTCGATGCCATGGCGCCAATTCCTGGTACATGGGCGCCAATATCGACGGCAAGGCGCGCCGCTTCTTGCTGTATCTCGGCCCGGAAGGTGTCGGCGGATATCGCAGGAAGTGCGCCGAGGTCGCCGAAAAAGGCTATGAGGGCTTCGTGTTCGCGAGCCAGGATCAGGGCGGGACGATACACCCGATCGCGGCCGAGTAGGCTCGCTTGAGAATCGCCGCGCGGGAGCCGCGTTCAATGTCGCGGCTCTCCGCATCGGGTTCGCCGTGCGTCGCCGATCTCCGGCGCCTCTCTCCATGGGATCAGGCTGGTGACCGATTTCTTCTTCCTTGTGCCGATTGCGATCGGGCTCGGCCTGGCGGGGCTCGCATCATTCATGTGGACGATCAGAAACGGGCAGTACGACGATCTCGAGGGCGCCGCAGAGCGGATCCTGTTCGAAGGTCACGATGGGCCGGATTACGAAGCCTGAGCGCCAACGGGCCAATCGGACACGAACCCGTGAATCGAACGTGATCGACTGGCTGGGGCGAACGTCAAGGGCTAGAGGCAAGCAATACGATCGCGACAGGGTTGCTGCCGTGCGGCTTTGGCGCGAGACACCCAGCTACTAGTTGAGCTTTCGCCGGTAGTTCCGCCAAAAAGCTCATGGGATGTCGAACGCAATCCAAAGTCAGTGCATGGCGCGCCATGGTGCGGGAAATTGGGCACTGTGGTTCGGTCTTGTGCTCGCCGCCACCTTTGCGGCGCTTGCGCCGCCTCGGCCTGCTGCTTACACCGCCGAGCGGATCCCGTTTTTCGAATCCCGCGGCATCGACGCAGTCTCCTACGTCGAATACCGTATAAATACGGTGGCTGCCACGGAGGAGGCAGCGGCGATCAAGGATGATGGGCCGCCCCTGTTCGGCATGGACACCGAGCCTCTTCGTGCAGGAAATGTCCTTGATAAATGGAGCCGCGCGAACGCCGAAATTGTCAGGGAGCTTGAGGCCCTGGATCGGTGCCACTCCAACGGGCCCTGCCCCGCCGACGCGCAAAGACTGATCGATTTGAGCGCGGAAGGCGCCGGACGAAGCGGCCGCGCCCGCGTGGGATTGATCAACAGAGCGGTCGATCGCGCCATCAGCCCCGTCAGCGACGAGGCACAATGGGGCGTCCCGGATCATTGGAGCGCTCCCTTCGAGACACTTCGATCCGGCCGCGGCGACTGTGAGGATTATGCGATTGTGAAATATCTCGCGCTGCTGGAGGCGGGTATCCCCACAGGCGACCTGAAGATCGTCGTCCTGAAAAATGCCTTTCCGAACGAAGATCACGCCGTTGTGGCGGCTCGCGTCGATGATCAGTGGCTCATCCTGGACAACCGCACACTCACCCTGGTGCGCGACATGGATCTCACACGAGCGACCCCGGAGCTCATGCTGGACCAGCAGGGCGTGAGGCGCTTCATCGCAAGGGATCGAAGCCGGCGACAGGTCGGCTGAACACACCGATCCCGTGGCTCACCTGCATCCCGCCTGCTTCGCACCCAGCTCGCGCGTGATCGTCTCGTTCGCAGACCCCGCTTGTCGCTTGCTCGGTCTAAGATCATGACCGTTTCGCACGTCGGCCCACCAGCTGCTCCGTGGCATCTGCCAGCTGTCGCGCAAGGTTCACCTTCATCAATCGGGCAAGAGCAGCGTTCGCCCTCCTCCAGACCGGAATAGCGGCCTCAAGAGTTCGAGCACCTTTTTCGGTAAGCCAAACTGCTCGGCGTCGAAGATCCTCTTCGACAATGGCAATCTCAACCAGATCCTCCCGCTCCAGCCCGCGCAAGTTCCTGGACAGGGTGGATTGATCCAGGCCCGTCCGAACTGCAAGAGCACCAAGCGTATCATCCGACGAAACCGCAATCTGCGCCATAAGACCGAGCTGCGACGCACTCAGACCCGTCCCTGCCAAGCGCTTATCCAGGAACTGCGTAATCCTGCGCCCGGCAAGTCGGGAATTTATTCCTGAACACGTCTCCACGATCGTGCGAGCATCTCTCGCAAGGGTTTTCCGGGTCTGGCCAACTTTTACTTTCTTATCGGTCTTCACAATATCCACCGCCCGAGTTTGGCCGACTCTTCCGGCTAAGTTCGGTCACCATCACCGGTGAAGGCCGAAGCTTCGATCAATTTACACGACTGGGCCGGCTCTGGCTCGAAACAGATACCCATTTCGGGTATTTGGCTCGCGACGTGGTCGCGCGCGTCGTAGGAAAAAGGTTCAAGGGAGTGATAAGCCTAAACCAACCTGGTCCTTTCATGGGACGTCGGGAGATTAACATACTCGCAAAGAGTATCGACGCCATAGCTGTGACAACCGCTTGTGTGATCACATGGGACGGAAATGCGCATGCCGAAATACTTATTATGACTGCCAAAATGACGCGCGGGAGTCTTAGTCGCGTTCTAGGTATTTCTACCGAGAACACTGCACGGATCGCGATCAGAGCGCGAACGTGGGACCGAACCCCTCCGCCTGTTGTCGCACGAGTCCGCCCCGCGTGTCGCCAATCGATGTGTGTCTCGGGCGCAACTCCGGGGACGTGTTGTCCCATCGAACTGAGTTTTTGACTCCACAACGATTCGGGTGTGAGTCACAATCAATCGGCAAACGGGGCGTAGGGGGCCAATCTCTGCATTTATCCCCGAACGTTAATTGTCCTAACCAAACTAACGGCTCCAGCCCGCCGCCAACGCTGGAGCCCGTTTCATTTGAAGAGATAGCGCGGGATCGAAGCCACGCCTGCTATGCCCTGGCCACCCTAATCAGTTTTGCACGGACCGAATCCATGAGTGTGATTTCGTCCTCAACCTCCGCAATTGGCTTCCTGATGTCATATGGGCTACCGGTGATCGCTAAAGATCGCAGCGATCCCATAACCAAAACTCATCGCCAAAAAGATATTCCAGATCGGCCAGACCGGCATCGAAGACCCGGCAGAGGTTTCGAAGCTCGCGATCGAACAGCTAGGCAACCCGTAAAGCAAAAAAGACCCAGCTGTGACGGCGTCCTGGGGTCTTTGCGGTGCTATTTCCCGGGGGAGAAGGATGTCACCACAACTCCGGCGAGCTCGAAGCGTTCACTATTGATCAAGCCCTCAATACGAACGCCGCCTAGCGTTGAAATCTCGCGGCAGACGGCGTCGACCCAGCCCCGGGGAGGGAACTAGCAAAATCCCGGATCGCATGACTGCGCATGGTCTATGCCAAGCGTCTGTGCACTACTGCACAACCCACATCCCGTCCCGATGTGGCGTGCTGCAAATACGCAACGGGCCGGTGCATAATCTCGACATTACGTCTTTAGCGTGTCGATTGTAAAATTTGTCGCCGGCCACGGCGGTTGACCGGTCGTGGGTCGCCACCCACGACGACGGCCCCGGCGTATTCCCCCTGCCCCGCGCCGGGGCCTATTTTCACGACCACAAAACCAAGAACACAAGCCCCACGCTGCATCCGACCAGCCCAGAGAGGGCAATCCAAAAAATCCAATCGTCCAATCGCATCTGGGCCCAGCAAGTCCATTCGTCGCCTCCAGCGGACGGCTCGATTAGCAACACGGGACGGGACCGTCTCGCGTTCTTCCGCCAAGTTTTTGTGATTTTGCGCCAAGATCCCTGGCTGCTGGGTCTTTGGGGGCACGTTGCGAGATCGAGCAGTTAGGGCAATCGAAATTGACGAGGCGTTACGCCGGTCCAACGTTTGAACGCATGGGTGAAAGAGCTGGCCTCACCATACCCTAACAGCCACGCGATCTCGGAAACGGGAAGGTCATGCTCGGCAAGATAACGTTTGGCGAGGGCCGCCCTTGTCTCTTCCAATATTTGTGGAAAGGCAACGCCCTCATCGCGAAGCTTGCGTGACAGCGTTCGCGTACTAACGCCGAGCCGTTGAGCGACGTTCGATGCGCTGGCTCGGGCATGCGGGAGCAGTTGCGGCAAAATTCTCTCGACGGTCGACCGGAGAGAGACGCGCTCCTGCAGAGGGTTAGCGAGCGCTGCGTCTGCGTATCGCAGCAGCATATCATTCAAATAATTGTCACGTGCGACAATGGGCAGGGACGCCACGGACCCCGGAAAATTGATCTCGTCTCGAGCTGCTCCAAACTCAACGTCGCATCCGAAAAAGCTCCTCAATTCCGCAGGCGTTTCGTCACGCCGATGTCTGATCCTCACATGGCGTGGTGCCAACCTGGTGTCTGTTACTTGCCTGCAGATCCGCATTATCGTCACCAACCAGAACTCGATCTGGTGTCGGTCTGACAGCCTATCGATATCGACATAGTCGAGTGCGATCGCGACGGCCCTGTCGTTCAGCGTCACGTTAAGACGGACGCCCTCATTCATGATTGTGGAGTACCGCTTAGCGTTCAGCAGAGCGTCAGTAAATTTTTCCGATGATGCGATCACGTAGTAAACTAGTCCGATCTCGCGGAGATCAAAATTCCGGGCGAGGTGAAATCCGAGAAGTCCATCGTTAAGCTCTTCTGCCGCTAGTTCCAGGATCCTGATTTGCTTTGGTACTTCAAGCCTTATCGCGTCATCGTTGACCTGCTCGGGCCTCGCTCCCACGCTGGCGATAATGCTCTCCGCGTCCTTGCCATGCTCGCGCAGTCGGGCACATGCCAGCCGCGCAACGGCGCCGGTGGCGCTTGGTATAGAGCAAAATCCCTCGGCTGATCTGGAGCGCATCAGTGAGAACGGTTCAGGTCTCATAGGTCGTCGAGGCGTTAAAAATCAATTAATTAGCGCGCAATCGCAAGAGGCGTTTCCAAGCTTCGTCTATAAGGCGACACACCAGCCTTGGCGAAGTTCGCTATTTTGCGGCTCAGCCACGCCGCATGCTCCTCCGGCAAAGGCCAAGAAAGCTAGCGGCAAAAAAGGCAAAGGCCGAACCATCTCGGCTACACAGCGAAGTAATCGAAGTCTATCGCGAAGGCGGCAAGAAAAGACTTAAGTGCGCATTAGCGGGGCGAGCCAGGTGGTCCCTGGTCGATGTTACCGGTGCTGGTCAGCTCCGCGCCACCCGGCCGCAAATCCAAATCGGACGCCGTTATACTTGACCGAAATTTGCGCGCCCTGCGGAGCGCAAATACGTAGCCAACGATCAGCATCCGGATCATCAGCACCGGGTCATGTGTGGACGACGCCCGCATTGCAAGAAGAATCTGACGTTCGGCTCGCGGTCGGGTGCAAGTCATGTGTCCGGCCTGTTTGTGCGGCACCATGACCGCTGGCCCTGATGTAGTCCGCAGAT
>Ga0335080_10002181_pt1 | contig 19442 bp, 16 predicted proteins | sample Lox_Sample_34_FD_206720 | JGI IMG/M metagenome (GOLD analysis project Ga0335080, IMG submission 206720) | Soil microbial communities from Loxahatchee National Wildlife Refuge, Florida, United States - Lox_Sample_3.4 | ecosystem: Environmental > Terrestrial > Soil > Wetlands | place: USA...
CACCACGAAGACCTGCGTTACCACCCCTCGCAACTGCACGGCACCTGGCCGCGACTGCGCTACGCCGTTGCGAGCACGTTTGTTGTTCCGCGAACCAATGGCGAAGGGCGCACCGTCGCCTTGGGCCGTATCTCCGGGAACATGGGTGCCGGCCTGATTTCGCGGCTGTGGCAGCCGGCCAGCACCGCCGGACTAAGCGCGGGGATCGCCAGCGGAGGCATCGCCATCGGCGCCGATGTGGGAATCAACGTCGCTCGCGAATTCTGGCCGCGCCATCGTGGCGGCGGCCAGCCGGTGAAGGCCGCTTCGCCCCCGCTATAATGACAAGACACGATGTCTCTTCCCGCTACCGCCGGGATTACTCCGGAAGTCCTGGCGCGCTATGAGCCGGTCATAGGGCTAGAAGTGCACGTACAGCTCGCCACGGCGACCAAGATTTTTTGTGGCTGCCCGACGGGTTTCGGCGCGCCGCCGAATAGCAACGTGTGCCCGGTGTGTCTCGGCTTGCCGGGGGCGCTGCCGGTGCTGAACCGGACAGCCGTTGAACTGGCGATCAAAGCCGCCCTGGCCCTGAATTGCACCATCCGGCCTCACTCGCGTTTTGCACGCAAGAACTACTTCTATCCCGACCTTCCCAAGGGCTACCAGATCTCGCAATACGACGAGCCGTACAGCGAGCACGGCTGGGTCGATATCGTGGTGGACGGCATTCCGAAGCGCATCGGCATCACCCGCATTCACTTGGAGGACGACGCGGGAAAGAGCATTCACGACGGTTTCAAGGATTCCGGCCAGCGATCCTACGTCGATCTCAACCGAAGCGGCACGCCACTGGCCGAGATTGTCAGCGAGCCCGACATGCGCAGCTCCGACGACGCCTACGCGTACCTGACCGAGCTTAAGCAGGTGCTGCAATGCGTCGAGGTCTCCACCTGCGACATGGAAAAGGGCCACCTCCGCTGCGACGCCAACGTGAGCGTACGCCTCAAGGGCGCGGAAAAGTTCGGCACCAAGGCCGAGGTGAAGAACCTGAATTCGTTCCGGTTCCTCAAACAGGCGCTGGATTTCGAAATTGCGCGCCAGGTGGCGCTGATCGAGAGCGGCGAGCGCGTGGTGCAGGAGACGCGCCTCTACAATCCCGACCTCGGCGAAACCTTCTCCATGCGCAGCAAGGAGGACGCCCACGATTACCGCTACTTTCCGGAGCCCGACCTGGTGCCGCTGCGGATCAGCACCGAGTGGCTGGATCGCGTTAGCGCCACAATGCCTGAGCTGCCGGCAAAGAAGCGTGCGCGCTTCGCCGGCGAACTCGGGCTTTCCGATTATGATGCCGAAGTTTTGACTGCCTCGCGCGCCATCAGCGAGTACTTCGAGACGGTCGCACGCGTCTCGGGCAACCCGAAGCTGGCGGCCAACTGGGTCATGGGCGACCTCATGGCAGCTCTCAAGAACGGCGAAACGCCCGTCAGCGGAGAGAATCTGGGGCAGCTCGTACGGCTGATCGCCGTGGGCGAGCTTTCCGGCAAGCTCGCAAAGGAAGTCCTGCCGAAGATGATCGCCACCGGCGAGACCGCCGCCGCTATCATCGAGCGCGAAGGCTTGAAGCAGATCGCCGACACCGGCGCCCTCGACCGGATTGTCGCCGAGGTGATTGCGGCCAATCCCAAGCAGGTCGAACAGTACAGATCCGGCAAGACCACGGTGATCAATTTCCTGGTGGGCCAAGTGATGAAGGCGTCGCGCGGCCAGGCGAAGCCGGACGCCGTGACCGAACTCTTGAAACAGAAACTGGGGTGACTCATGCTGAAACCCGGCGATCCGGCGCCCGATATTCACGCCGGCGATTTCCAACTCTCCAAGCTGAAGGGCCAGCGCGTCGTGCTCTATTTCTATCCGAAGGCCGATACGCCCGGCTGCACCGTCGAGGCCTGTGAGTTCCGCGACGGCATGAAGGCGTTTGCGAAGAAGGGCGCGCTGGTGGTGGGGGTCTCGCCCGATAAGCCCGGCGCGCAGGAGAAATTCAAGCAGAAATATGATCTGCCGTTCACGATGGTTCCCGACGAAGAAAAGTCCGCTGCGAAGGCCTACGGCGTGTGGAAAGAGAAGAACATGTACGGGAGGAAGGTGATGGGAATCGAGCGCACCACCTTCGTCATCGGCGCGGACGGCAAGATCGAGAAGATCTACAACAAGGTGAAGGCCAAGGGCCATGCAGCGGAAGTACTGGACGGCCTTTCTTAATCCGCGCGCATTCGTGTGAATCCGTGGCTAACAAGTGGCTAGCCACGGATGCACACGGATTCACATGAATCTGCCCCACCCGTCATATCGCCAGGCGCGACGCCGCTGCCGGATCGAGGAACAGCGTCGCTGCCGGATGCCGGCGAAGCGCCGACGCAGGGCAGTGCTCCGAAACCGGTCCTTCCAGTGCCGCTTTCACCGCCGCCGCCTTGTTGGCGCCGTTCACGAACACCAGCGCCCGTGGCACGCGCAGAAAGAACGGCACGGTCAGCGACAGCGCTCTCGACGGCACATCTTCCACGCGCGCGAACGCCCCGTCGTGCACCTGTTGCCGCCGGCAGATTTCGTCGAGCTCGACCTGCCGCACGTCCAGTGGGTCCTGAAAACTGCAGACCGGCGGATCGATGAACGCCAGGTGCCCATTCTCGCCAATCCCCAAGGCCACCAGGCTCGGCCGCGCCTCGCGGAGCAGGGCCGAGTAACGGGCGCACTCCGCATCGAGGTCCGGAGCATCTCCCGCGAGCTCGTGGAACGCGCCGATGGGAACGTGGTCGATCAGCCGCTCGTGCTGAAATCGCCGGAACGAGGCTGGATGCGTGGCGCCCATTCCCGCATACTCATCGAGGTGAAATCCCGTCACACGCGGCCATTCGATTCCCTTCTGCACCCGCAGACACGCCAGAAACGGATCCTGCGAGATGGCCGAGGCGAGCACGATCGCGACGCGCCCTTCGCGGACAAGGCTCTCCCGGATGATTCCCGCGGCGACCGAGGCTCCCGACGCGCCCGCCTCCTCCCGGTTCGGGTAGATCCGGACTTCCAGCCTGTCGGATGCAAACGTGCGCGGAGCAGCCATACACTCCATTAAACACCGGCTTCTGCGCCGCATGTTAGATTTGCCTTGTAGTGAAATCCGGATTCTCTCCCATGCGTTGGCCCGCGGCCTGGAAAGGCGTGCCCGGCGCTGAACTGCTCGACGGCACGGCGATCGAGGCAATAGACCCCACGGCTCCCGGTCCAGACGTCACGATCGCAAAAGGAGTCTGGCCCGGCGTCCGAATGTCCCGGCGCGGCGCCGATGCCGACGCCGGCCCCACTGGTGTCGCGTGGGTGGATTCGAACACCTGGCTTGCCCGGCTCACCGCTGTCCGCCATCCTGGCACGGTGTGGATCGACGCGCCACCGGACGCTAATCGAGCACCTCGCCCGCACCAGTACCTGGTCACGATGGCTGACGCCGCCGCCGGCGGCGCACGCTGGCTGATCTCGCTGGACGACGCGCTGGCGGCGGGGGTTGCCCGGCGCGAGCCGCGCGCGTTGGCAGCATGGAAGCAAATCGGCGCGGCGTCGCGTTTCTTTGCCGAGCATCCCAACTGGGCCACGTGGGCGCCCGAAGCGGTGGTCGGAGTGATCTCGGATTTTGCCGGCGGCAACGAGTTCATGGGGCAGGAGCTTCTCAACCTGCTGGATCGCGCCGGCCAGCACTTTCGGATTCTGCTCAAGAATCGCCTGACAGCCGGCTCCTTGACGGGTCTGCGAGCCCTGCTGTACGCGGATCAGGAACCGCCGCCGGCGGACCTTCGCAAGCAGGTTCTCGCCTTTGTGGAATCGGGCGGCGTGCTGATCACCGTGCCTGCCTGGGGCGAAACGCCGGGAAAGCCGGCGGGCGCCGCGGCCGTCCCGGGCTATTCGGGGAGGGTTCTCGGCAAAGGCCGCGTGATCGTGGCAAACGCCGCTCCCGACGATCCCTACGTGCTGGCCAATGATTCCGTCGTCCTGGTGAGCCATCGCTACGACCTGGTGCGATGCTGGAACAGCGGAGCCGTTTCCTCATACTTCACGATCGCGCCCGACCGCGCGCGTGCTGCGGTACAGCTTCTCTTCTATGCCGATCGCGGACCGGACGCCGCGAGCGTGCGGGTGGTGGGCCGGTGGCGCAAAGCGGCCATCTCGACCATCGAAGATCCCGCGCCGAGGCCGGTCAAGCTCGAACCGCAGAAGGACGCGGTGGAAGTTTATCTGCCGCAGGTGTCACAATATGTAGCGCTGCAGTTGGAGGGGTAACAACATGAGCTGTCCCTATTCGCGCAGGCAATGGCTGACTCGAACAGCCGCGGCCGTTTCCGGTGCGTACCTCACCCGCGGATTTCCGGGCCTCGCGGCCGAAGCGCCTGCCTCGACCGTAGCGGTGGCCCGCTGCCGCACGTATTCGAACAACGAACTGCTGCCCGTGATGGAGAAGCTGTTCGATCAGCTCGGCGGGTTGGGACGGCTGGTCAAGGGAAAGACCGTCGCAGTGAAGATCAATCTCACCGGAGCGCCTACTTACCGCGTGGGATACCTGCCGCTCGAGGACACCCATTACACGCATCCGCAGGTGATTGCGGCGGCGGCGCACCTCATGGGTAAGGCGGGCGCGCGCCGTATCCGCATTCTGGAAAGCCCGTGGTCCACCGCCGACCCGGTGGAAGAGTACATCCTGCGCGCCAACTGGGAGCCGCGCGACATCCTGGGCGCCGCGCCCAACGTGGAATTCGAGAACACCAATTTTCTCGGCTCCGGCAAGCGTTACTCGCGCATGAAGGTTCCCCATGGGGGATACGTCTGGCCCGCTTTCGACCTCAATCACTCCTACGAGGATTGCGACGTCTTCGTCAGCATCGCCAAGATGAAGGAGCATGCCACCGCGGGCATCACGCTCTCAATGAAGAACTGCTTCGGCATCACGCCGTGCACCGTGTACGGCACCGGCGCGGGCGAGGACGAGCCGACGCTGATTCCCAAAGGCGGGCGCGGCCTGATTCACTCCGGATATCGCGGGCCGAGCAAGAGCGCCCCTCAGGAGCTCGACCCCAAGAGCCCGCGCGAGGACACCTGGCGTGTGCCGCGCACCGTGGCGGACCTGATCTCCGCGCGTCCCATTCATCTCGCCATCATCGACGGCATCAAGACCATGACGGGAGGCGAAGGCCCGTGGATCCGCGAAGTGACCACCGGCGTGGCGCCCGGCGTGCTCGTTGCCGGAACCAACCCGGTGAACACGGACGCTGTGGGCATGGCGGTCATGGGCTTCGACCCGATGGCGGTCCGCGGCACGCCGCCCTTCGAGCGCTGCGACAGCACGCTGCAGCTTGCCGAGGCCGTGGGCGTGGGCACGCGCGATCTGAAGCGCATCGAGGTCGCAGGCACGCCCATCGCGGAAGCGAGATTCGATTTCGCCGCCATGCGGCGGAAGCGGCGGTCCGCCCCGCCTCCGGCGATGGGAATCCGCGGATAGCGCGACTGCTATGCTGGCCTTATTGGATGCATCCGGATTTCCTGGTGATCGGGGCAGGTGTCGCGGGCATGCGCGCGGCGATCGAACTGGCCGAGGCGGGCACCGTGCTTGTGGTCGCCAAGGACAGCTTGCGTGAGTCGTCGTCCGAGTACGCGCAGGGCGGAATCGCGGTAGCGCTGGGCGACGATGACGAAATCCAGCTTCACGAGCAAGACACGATGGCGGCGGGGGACGGCTTGTGCGACCGTGCTGCGGTCCGCACGCTGGTAGAAGAGGGGCCCGCGGCCGTTCAGGAGCTGATCGAGTGGGGCGCGGCGTTCGACCGCGAGGGGGGCCGGCTGGCCTTCACACGCGAGGGCGCGCACAGCCGCAATCGGGTTTTGCACGCGCACGGCGATTCCACCGGCCGCGAAATTGCGCGCACACTGTACCGCAAGGCGGCGTCGCTGCCGAACGTGGCGTTCCGCAGCTTCGCCACGATCGACGAGCTCTTGCTGGACGAGGGTGTGTGCGGCGCCGTGCTCGAGGAACCGATTCGGGCGCGCGCCGTTCTGCTGGCCACCGGGGGCCTGGGGCGTTTGTATCTCCACACCACCAACCCCGACGTAGCCACCGGCGATGGCGTGGCCATGGCCTACCGCGCGGGTGCCGAGATCAGCGACATCGAGTTCGTCCAGTTCCACCCGACGGCCCTGGCCATGGAAGGTGCGCCGAACTTCCTGATTTCGGAAGCTCTGCGGGGAGAAGGCGCGCGGCTCAAGAATGCGCAAGGCGGGCGATTCACGGACGAGCTGGCTCCGCGCGACGTGGTGGCGCGAGCGATTGTGAACGTGATGCGCCGGGAGGAGACGGCACACGTATTCCTGGACATTAGCCAGCGCGGGGAGGCGTTCGTGCGCGAGCGGTTCCCGCGCATCTTCGAGACGTGCCTGCGCTACGGAATCAATCTGGGCCGCGACGCCGTTCCGGTCGCTCCCGCGGCGCACTATGCCATGGGCGGCGTGCGAACAGACTTGAAAGGGCGGACCAGCATTCGCGGGCTGTTCGCGGCGGGCGAGGTGGCGTGTACGGGGGTCCACGGCGCCAACCGGCTGGCAAGCAATTCGCTGCTGGAAGGCGTGGTGTTCGGGAAGCGCGCCGGGCGTGCGATGAGGGAGGCTGGAGCAGTCCCGGAAGCAAGGTCGGCTGAGGGGGCAGGCCGGGAACCTGCCCCACACGACGCTGTTCCGCGGCTGATGTGGGACTACTGCGGGATCGATCGCGATGCCGCCGGGCTGCAGCGCGCATGCGCGGAGTTCGAATCGCTGCAGGCTACCGTTCCGCTCCTCATCGCCCGTTGCGCGCTGGCGCGGCAGGAGAGCCGCGGCGCCCATTTCCGCGGCGATTTCCCGCAGAAACGGGCTGAGTTCGCAAGACATTCCATCGTTCTAAAGGACACCAGTGTCACGTTCTCTTAGGAGTGCCCCACCGGTCAGCGTGCTGTGGACCACGCCGTCCATTCTGGCGGCGTCGATGCTGATCGCCTGGGCCGCGGAGGCCGCGCAGTTTTTCGTGGCGCAGGGAGTAGCGTTGGCGATACTGGCCTGGCTGCAGACGTTGCCGGAGTTTGCCGTGGAAGCGGTGCTCGCGTGGAAGCAGGAGGTCCCGCTGCTCCTGGCCAACCTGACCGGGGCTCTCCGGCTGCTGACCGGCCTTGGGTGGCCGATGATCTACGCGGTAGCGGCGTACTTTCACCGGCGCAGAACCGGCGGCCGGCTGGGCGAGGTTCGCCTGAAGGACGAACATTGCGTGGAAGTCATCGGCCTGTTCGCCGCGCTGGCGTGGGGATTCGTGGTCTGGGCGAAAGACTCGCTCGACCTGATCGACGCCGCGGTGTTGATCGCGGTCTATGGCGTGTACCTGTGGGTCCTGCGCCGGATGCCGGCCGCGGCCGAAGAAGACGTCGACGAGCTCGATTTTGTGCCGCGCACGATCGTGCGCGCGCCGCGCCGGATTCGGATTACCGCGATCACAGCGCTGTTCGCGGCGGGCGGCGGGCTGATCTACTTCAGCGCGGAGCCCTTCCTCGCGAGCCTGCTGGCGGTATCGACGTCGATCGGAATTCCGAATTTCGTGTTCGTGCAGTGGGTGGCGCCGTTCGTCAGCGAGTTTCCGGAGAAAGTCTCGGCGTTTTACTGGGCGCGCACAGTGGAGCGGGCGCCCATGGCGCTCATGAACATGGTCTCGAGCAACATCAACCAGTGGACGCTGCTCGCCGCGATGCTGCCGATCGTGTATTCGATGAGCCGGGGCGCCGTGTCCTCGATTCCGCTGGACGGCCAGCAGGAACTCGAGCTCGTGATGACGCTGGGACAGTCGCTGCTCTCCGCGGTGTTCCTGCTGGATATGCGGCTCAAGTGGTGGGAAGCCGCGGGCCTGTTCGGGCTCTGGGCGGTGCAGTTCGCCTTCACGGCGGCGGTGCACGATGTAATCACGGCGGCGTATTTCGTCTGGGCGGCGGTGGAGATCGTCAGGCGCGTCTTCATCCTGAGGCACCCGCCGGCGTGGAAACTGTTTCGGGAAATGTGGCGCAGGCACGTGCGCTAAAATGTCGTTACACCAACAATGCGAGAAAAGACACGATCGACGACGGTGCTCTGCGTCCGCCGCGATAACAAGGTGGTGATGGCCGGGGACGGGCAGGTTACGCTCGGGCAGGAAGTGCTGAAGGCCTCGGCGCGCAAGCTACGGCGCCTCTATAACGATAAGATCATCGCCGGATTCGCGGGCTCGACCGCGGATGCCTTTGCGCTTTTCTCGCGATTCGAATCCAAGCTGGAGCAGTTCAACGGAAACCTGCCGCGCGCGGTAGTCGAGCTGGCCAAGGAGTGGCGCACGGATCGCGCGCTGCGGCATCTGGAGGCGCTGCTGCTTGTGGCCGATCAGACCAATACCTACCTGGTGAGCGGCAATGGCGACGTGATCGAGCCGGACGAAGGTGTGGTCGCGATCGGGTCCGGCGGCCCGTTCGCAACCGCGGCGGCGACGGCGCTGCTGCGCAGTACCAAAATGGGAGCGCGCCAGATCGTCGAGCAGGCCATGGCGATCGCGGCCAAGATCTGCATCTACACCAACGACAACATCACCTATGAGGAGTTGTAGGCCATGGTGATCTATCTTCCCGGGCAGAGCGTGGATGAGCAGCCGTTGCTGGACGAGCTCACGCCGCGCGAGATCGTGCGCGAGCTCGATAAGCACGTCGTAGGGCAGGCCGAGGCAAAGCGCGCCGTGGCGATCGCGCTGCGCAATCGCATCCGCAGGCAGAAACTGGCGCCGGAGATGGCCGAGGAGGTGATGCCGAAGAACATCCTCATGATCGGCCCAACAGGCGTCGGGAAGACGGAGCTGGCGCGGCGGCTGGCGCGGCTTTCGAACTCGCCATTCCTCAAGGTGGAGGCGAGCAAGTTCACCGAAGTCGGTTATGTGGGCCGCGATGTGGAATCGATGATCCGCGACCTGGTGGATATCGCGATCGACATGGTGCGCGAGGAGCGGCTGGACGAGGTCGCGGACCGCGCGGAGACGAACGCAGAGGAGCGGCTGCTCGATCTGCTGATGCCGCCGCAGCCGGAGCCAAGCGAGAGCGCCGAGCGCACACGCGAGAAGCTGCGCGAGCGCCTGCGCGAGGGCAAGCTGGACGAGAGGATGGTCGAGATCGACGTGAAAGACCGGCCGCAGACGTTCGAGATCACGACCAACGCCGGCATCGAAGAGATGGGCATCAACCTCAAAGATATGCTGCCCAACATATTCGGCCAGAAGACGCGCCGCAGAAACATGCGGGTGGCGGAGGCGATGGACTACCTGGTGCAGGAAGAGGAGCAGAAGCTGATCGATATGGACCAGGTGACGCGCGTGGCCCTGGAGCGCGTGGAGACCAGCGGCATCATCTTCCTGGACGAAATCGACAAGATTGCCGGCCGGGAGAGCGGGCATGGTCCCGACGTCAGCCGCGAAGGTGTGCAGCGCGACATTCTGCCGATCGTGGAAGGTACGACGGTGAACACGCGTTACGGGTTCGTGCGCACCGACCACATCCTGTTCATCGCCGCCGGCGCGTTCCATGTCTCCAAGCCGAGCGATATGATTCCGGAGCTACAGGGGCGCTTCCCGATCCGCGTGGAGCTGAAGTCGCTCACGGTAGAGGACTTCATCCGCATTCTCAAAGAGCCGAAGAACGCGCTGGCCAAGCAGTACACGGCGCTGCTGGAAACGGAAGGCATCAAGCTGGTTTTCAGCGACGACGCGTTGGAGGAAGTCGCGAAATTCGCCGCGCGGGTGAACGAATCGAGCGAGAACATCGGCGCGCGGCGGCTGCATACCATCATGGAGAAGCTACTGGAAGAGGTGTCGTTCGAAGGGCCGGATCTGAAGAAAAAGAGCGTCAAGGTCGATGCCGGTTACGTGCGTAAGCAACTGGCGGAGATCGTGAAGGATCAGGATCTGAGCCGGTATATCCTATAGCGCGACGGGCAACGTCATCCCCGCCAGCGGACACCCAGGTCGAGCGTCTTGCGGGCGTACTCGACGCCGCGCTGCATGTGGTCGCGCTGCTGAAACTCGAGCGCGGCGGCGATGGGTTCGGGACGGGCGCCAGGGACATCTTCGATCACCATGTGGCCTTCGTACGGGCGGCCTTTCCTGGCGAGCGCGAGGAAGCGGGCGAGGTCCGAGGCGCGCATGTCCTTCCAGTTATCCATGAACCTGGGGTCGTAGATGGCCAGTAGCGCCGGCGGGCGGCCGGTTATCGGCTTATTGTAGACCGTGACCGGCGGGCAGACCTCCTTCGCTTTGGCGACAATCTTCTTGAAATCGACGACGCCTTCTCCCAGGGGCACCCATTGCACCATGACACCGCCAGGGGATTCGTACACGACGGAATCCCGGAGGTGAAGCATCACCGCCACGGGCCCGAGCGTTTCCACGGTGGCCATCGGGTCCTCCATGACGAATACCGGGTTGCCCGTGTCGAGGTACGACCCGACGAATTCCTTGCCCGCGCCTTCGATAACCTGGAGCGTCTGCCAGCAGTAGAGGTCTTTGTGGTTCTCGATAGCGATCTTGATGCCGGCGTCCATGGCTTCGGTACGCACGCGCCGCAGGGTCTGGATTGCGGTCTCGATCGTTTTTTCGACCGGCCCGGGCGGAAGCGTGGCGCGGTCGCCGGCGACGCGAAATCGCACGACCTTGGACCCGATGGCGGATGCATGGCGGATGCCTTCGCGGAGACGGTTGATGGTGGCGTCCACGCCGCCGGGAGTGCGCGGCAGCGAGCCCGCGTCGCCTCCATTGAGCTCCAGGCCGAGCCTGGCCGCGGTCTCCTTGAGCTCTTTCCAGTGCGCGGGATCGTTGTTGCCGGGATCGATCGAGTCCTGAAGAAAAACGCCGTCGAGCTTGAGCTCGGCGGCGTATTCGAGCAACCGGAGATCGTGCCAGCGGGTGGCGCGTATGGAATAGGTGTTATAGCCGAGCGGGAAGGCGGGCATGCAGATATGGTATCGAACCGCGATGCCCGCCCCGCCGACTACTGCTGGCCCTGCGGCGGGCCGCCGGGACGAGGTCCGCGGCCGGCGCCCATGGGACCGCCGGGGCCTTTCTTCACCGTGTAATCCGGCGGAACTGCGAACAGCGAGGCGTCGGGCTCGCCACGCATCAGGTTGGTCAGGTCCATCGTCGCGGTGCCGGTGCGCGGATCGGTCATCTTGGTCTTCACCGGGACCTTCAGGTCCTCGGACATCCAGGTCTCGTGCACGCTCTCGATGGCGGCGGAATTGCCGATGGTTCCCGCGGGAATGGTGTGGGTCACGCGCGAGCCGGTGGCGATCACTCCGTTAACGGACTGGGCCGCGAGCGTCTCCCGCTTCAGGTTGGCACTGGCCGAAGCGGGCTGGCGGGCGTTACGCGGGTTGCCGGACTGTTGGGCTTGCAGCGGCGGGCCGCTGGGGAAGTGCGCCGGACGCGAGTATGCGACCTTGCTGGCGGGGTCGAGCTCATAGACCATTCCGGCCACCGGATCGGAAATGGTGACGCGCGTCACGGTTTTGCCGTCCGGGGTCTGGTGCGTGGATTCGCGGCGCACCCGGCCCTGACTGTCGCGGGCGACCTTGGTCTGATCTTGGCGCTGGATCACAGTTCCATTGGCCAATACCTGCTGGCTGGATCGGACCTCGACTCCGGAATAGGGCGCACCCGTGACTACCTGGTTCGGCCGAGGACCTCCGGGCCCGCGTCCGCCGGGTCCGAACTCTCGAGGGCCGCGCGGCGGTTGAGCGAGAAGGCTGGCGGCGGCGGCAATTCCGGCAATCAGCAGTTTAGCGTTCATGAAATGTCTCCCTGAGTATGTTTCCGCCGGAGGCCGGAAATGGTTCCGAAATATAGAGCGCTATCGGAGGCCGGCCTGACCCTTGACGCTGTCGAGCAACTTTGCCGGGTCATAGCCGGCGCCGTCCTTAAATACGTATCTGACCCGCCGGATGTCGGCGATGCGCGCCGCGGGGTTGCCGTCGACTACCACCAGGTCGGCCTGCTTGCCGGGGGCGATGGTTCCGAAGCGGTCGAGCTCGCCCAGGAACTTAGCCCCGTTGGAGGTGGCGATCTGGATGGCCTCGACCGGTGTGAAGCCACCTTCGACGAGGAGCTCGACGTTGCGCTGGTCGGCGAGTCCGGCGAGCGCGCCGCCGTTGCCGGTGGGGTCGGCGCCCGCGATGAGCAGGCCGCCTGCTTTGACGAACGCGTACTCGAATTCGAGCTCCTTCCTCAGTGCTGCCAGGGTGGGGCCGGAGACGGCACGGGCGCGCGCGGCGAGGTAGTTGGCCGCGGCATCGGTGGAGACCGCATCGAGGAAGCGCTGATCGAGCGGCGGGCGATCGGGGTCGAACGCCTCGAAGACGGCCAGGGTCGAGGTGATGGCGACGTGATGATTGACAAGATCGGCAATCATTTCGCGGACGGGGGCGCTGTTGAGATCGAGGCGCGCGACCTCGGCGCGGGTGTTGGGAGGGCAGTTGTCTGGCTGTTTGCTGGGATGGAATTCGGTATCGACCAGGAGGCCGTGCTCGAGGTTGTCGATTCCGATGGACGCGGCCTCACGGAACCCAATGGAGCACAGATGGCCGGTGACCTTGATGCCGTGCCGGTGCGCGGATTCCACCGCTGCGGAGAGCTCCGCGCGAGTGATGTTCATGTACGCTTTGAAGGACGTGACGCCCTGCGCGGCCCAATACTCGACAAAGCGCGTGGCGTCGTCGGGACCGGTAAGTTCGTGCATCTGCGGGGCGAAAGCACCCTTGCCTTCGAGATACGGACCGGTGACGTAGAGTCGCGGGCCTGGCATGCGCCCCTCGTCGATCATGCGCTTGATGTTGAGGTCGGTGAAGGGCTCGACACTGCCGGCGGTGCGCGCAGTCGTAACGCCGGCCGCGAGGTAGAGGCGGGGGAAGCTGTACGCCATCTCGGGGTACATGGGAATGCCGCCGCCGATCGGGTAGTACAGGTGCTCGTGCATGCCGACCAGGCCGGGAATCACGGTGTGGCCGCTAAGGTCGAGATCGCGGGCCCCGGCCGGCGCGGCTCCACCGACGGACGCGATTTTGCCGTGGTCGATGACGACGGTCTGGTCTTCGCGCGGCGCGGCGCCGGTGCCATCGATCACGCGAACGTGGCTGAGGGCGATCACCGGCGAGTCGACAGCGACGAACGGTTTGAGGCCGGGCTGGAAACGGCTCGGCGGCTGTGCGAGGGCAACGCCGCAGACAAGGAGGGCAATGGTTCTCATCCGGCCGACGATGATAACACGCGCTAGTGTGTGTAGATGATTTTGCTGCCGCGGAGCAGGATGCGCTGCACTGCGTGATACTTCGTGCCGTCGGGCGCGGTCTCTTCGCTGAAGAAGGTCAGGTGCACGACGTCGTAGAGGGCGGCCTGCCCGGTGGCGCGATTCACGATGTCGTAAGTTTGCGAGCGGCGGTTCATCGCCTGCGGGTTCCACGTCAGTTGAAATGTGCCGTTGGTGACGGTGAGGTTTCCCTGATCGAGCACCGAGCCGGGGATCAGCGCCGCGTAGGCGACCGTCGGGCCGGTGCTGTGGCCGGTGATGGTGGTTCCGAACCTCGGGTCGAAGGTCGATTCCATAGGTAGATCGAAGCGCAGTCCGGCCGCACCCGCCGGACGGTTGGGCTCGACGACGTACAGGAATCCGCCATCTGGGGGCAGTCCGGGCATCACGGCGGGACTGCCGTTCCAATCGCCGGAAAGGTGGAATTTGTAAATGCCGGGGACGTCGAGCGTCCACTTGTCGCCGGCCCAGCTACCGGTGCCGTCGCCGGCGCCGCTGGTTATCATCCGGCGGCCGTCGGGATACTCGAGCTCGAATGTGAGATTCGCCGGCACCACGGGATCGATCTGCACGGCCGGCCCCCAGACGGTGCCGACCTCGTAAGTCATCCCGGGCCGCGTACCCACCAGGAAGACGCGTCCGCTCAGGTGGTAGGGCCCTTGCACGTCCTCGGAGCCGGCGGCGATCACGCGATTGTGGTTGGTTCCACCCGGCAGAAGGAACGCGCTCGAAAGATAGCCGGCATACTGGGCTGGTTGTCCCTGATTGCGCACAACCACACCGCCGATCAGGCGGTAGATATCGCCCGACGTGTCGCCGTTCGGCGCCGCATTGATCTGCCCGCCGAAGTTGTTGTTGCTGGTAGGCCAGTAGGGCGCGCGCGTGCCGCTATCGGCAACCAGAAAGCGTCCCATGAAGCCGGGCCGCGGCGCACCGCCGTAGTAGTACTGCCAGTCGGTGATGTATTCGGGAAACATGTGTGGCGAAAGGCCGTTCGAGGTCTTGATCACAACGTTGGTCAGGCCGATGGGTTGCATGCCGGTGTCGTAGGGGAGCGGGCGGTCCTTGTAGTCGTAACTCAACACCGGCTCGATCTTGTTGTCGCCGAGGCCGTCGCTGGCTATCAGCAGCACGTCGCCGGAGTTGAACGGGAAGTTGATGTGCTGCAGGACCTGCACGCCGGAAGCATCGGTGTAGCCTTCAGTCTTCGTGTCGCCGCGATCGACGAGCTTGCCGCCACCGAGATCGACCTTCTTGCCGCGAGCGACGAGGTTGGCGGCGGGGTCGTAGACTACTCCCGCGTGGCGCATCGTGCTCATCCAGAGCACGCCGTTGGCATCTGTGTACCTGGCTAGCACCTTGGCGCAGTACTCGCCTGGCAGAGTGAAATTCAGGGGCTTCAGTCCCTGCGCCGCCGTGAAGACGCCGCCGATGCTGGCCTTGCCGCTGTAGGCAATGTTGATCGCGGCGGCCGGGTCGGAGTAGGGGAACAGGGTGGCGCTCACGGTGACGTCCGCCGGGAGCGGCGGATTGAAGGCCATGTCGCGGCCGTAGTGGTTGCCGACAGGGTATGCCTGTCCTTGGAAGGTAGCGGTGGCCATGGTCATGCGCTCGGCGATCCAGAAATGATAGGTGCCGCCGCCCTGGTAGCGGTTGCCCCAGATGTCCTGCGTGTAGCCCGACATTTTCACCGTGTAGTAGCCATACGCGGGCGGCTTCCACGCGGTGAACGCCGCAGCCTTGGTGGTGGGCCACTGACCCTTGGCTCCCGCGAAACGCGCCTTTCCGAGGTCGGTGACGCTGCCGTCCGGATTGGTGATCTGCACGGCAAGCTCGCCCTGGTTGTAATCCCACGGGATGTTATTGCGCAGCTCGATCGTGTCGGTGGGAAACTGCGGCTCGAGAGAGTAGGCCTGCTTGATCTTGCCGGTGACATCGTAGAGAGGCAGGATCACGTCATCGGGGATGATGAAGCGGTTGGAGAGGCCGAACCGCGCCTGGTCTTCATCGGCGACGACCCCCTGGTAGCCGTTGGAATTGTAGTTGGCCAGCAGAGTCCAGGGAAGCCGCGGCTGGATGGCGCCGGCATCGATGTACTTGCCGGAAACGTGCGTGTTGCTCACGTGGACCGGGGGTCCGTAGAGCTGGGATTCGGTGGGCTGGTTCTTGAAAAAGGGACGGCGCGCGAAGGTTTCGCCGTTCAGGCTGTAGTATTTCTTGCCGGCCGTGACGCCGTAATCGAGGCGCACGCGGTAGATGCCGGGCGGCATGTCCGCGGGCAGGACCTGCTGCACGCTGAGCGCGACCTGGCGCTGGCCGGGCGTGGCCGGCACGGGCAGGAGCCTGGTGGTGAACTGATCGACCGGCGTATGGAAGGAGTAGCCGCCGAAGCGGTCCGTGATCGCGCCCTGAATGCCGCCTTCGATGGCGAGCCCGGTCGGGGTCATGAGGGTGGACATGCGCTCGTCGCTCGCCAGGCGGATCCAGCCGTCGCTATCGAAGGTGCGCTCGGCAGTCACCAGCAGGCAGACGCCGTCGACCTTGAGACCGAGCCCGACCAGTGCGCTGAGATGCGCCTCGGTGAGCGTGATTGTGGTGGAAACCGTCAGGATATCCCCGGGCTTCCAGAGCGCTGGGGTAAACGTTGCCTGAGCGGACCAATCGCCGTAGTCCGTGTGGCCGGGAGACGACCAGGTCACCGAATCAGCAGCCAGGGCGAGTGCGGGCAGGATGAGCAGGAAAAGAAGACGGGCGCGCATAGAATCACCTTTTCAGATGTTCTAACCCGAAATATACGCTGGTGATGCGCGCCGCGCACGTTAACGTTGGTTCATGCCGGGGCTACCCGCCTTCGCAGGCCGACAGCCGCCAGGCATAGGATAATAGACACACACATTCACTCGGAGAGGGAAGATGCCCCAAGTCAAGGCGAGCCCTAAAACGTACGACGCCGTGGTGGTCGGGTCGGGCGCGGGAGGAGGAATCGCGGCGCACATCCTTGCGCTGGCGGGCGCGAAGGTGTGCATGCTCGAGGCCGGCTCCAATTACGACACGGCCAGGCAGAGCGACATGTTCAAGTGGAACTACGATGCTCCGCACCGCGCTGCCGGCACGAGAGAGAAGCCGTTCGGGTACTACGATGCGACGCTCGTCGGCGGCTGGGAAGTGCCGGGCGAACCTTACACCACGGCACCCGGCAACGAGTTCCGCTGGTACCGCGCGCGCATGCTGGGCGGGCGCACGAATCACTACGGCCGCATCTCCCTGCGCATGGGGCCGTACGACTTCAAGCCCTACAGCCGCGACGGCAAGGGCTTCGACTGGCCGATTACCTACGAGGACCTCGCGCCCTACTACGACAAGGCCGAGGAGCTGATCGGCGTCTTCGGGTCGGCCGAAGGCCTGGAGAATACGCCCGACGGCAAGTTTCTTCCCCCGCCTGCGCCGCGCGCGCACGAGTTGGTGATCCAAAAGGCGTGCGCCAAGTTGAAGATTCCCTGTGTGCCTTCCCGGCTGGCGATTCTTACCCGGCCGCACAACGGGCGGCCCGCGTGCCACTACTGCGCGGAGTGCGGCCGGGCGTGCGCGGTCAACGCGAACTTCGCTTCGCCCGGCGTGCACATCGCACCCGCACTCAAGACCGGCAATCTCGAAGTGCGCACAGACGCCATGGCGCGCGAGGTCATGATCGGCCCGGATGGCAAGGCGACCGGGATCTCCTACGTCGATAAGAAGACGCGCAAGGAGGTTGCCGTAAGCGGGCGCGTGATCGTGCTTGCGGCAAGCTGCTGCGAGACGGCGCGTATCCTGCTCAACTCGCGCAGCAGCACTTTGTTTCCCAACGGTGTGGCGAATTCGACCGGGCTGGTGGGCCGCTACATCATGGATACAGTCGGATCCAGCGTGAGCGGCTATCTGCCGATCCTGGAGGACCTGCCGCCGGCGAACGACGACGGCGTCGGAGGCATGCACCTCTACATGCCGTGGTGGTTGTACCAGGAGCAGAAGGCTGGGAAGCTGCCGTTCGCGCGCGGCTACCACATCGAGATTGGCGGCGGACGCGGCATGCCCGGCACTGGGATTCTGGGCGGCTCGCACGGTATTTTGGGCGGAGGCTACGGTAAGGACCTCAAGCGCGACCTGCGCAAGATCTACGGCGCGCACGTTCACTTTTCCGGCCGTGGAGAGATGATCCCCAACGCGGACAGCTTTTGCGAGATCGACCCCTACGCGGTCGATCAGTGGGGCATCCCGGTGCTGCGTTTCCACTTCAAATGGAGCGACGACGAGATCAACCAGGCGAAGCACATGCAGCAGACCTTCCGCGAGATCATCGAGGCTGCGGGCGGGCGCGTGACCTCCATGTCGGGCCACGGCGTGAACGGCGGCATCGCGCTAGGAGGCGAGATCATCCACGAGGTGGGCGCCACCAAAATGGGCGACGATCCGAAGACTAGCGTGCTCAACCAGTGGTGCCAGGCGTGGGACTGCAAGAACCTGTTCATCACCGACGCCGCGCCGTTCGCCAGCAACGCCGACAAGAACCCGACGTTGAGCATCACGGCCCTGGGCTGGCGCACGAGCGAATACATCGTCGATCAGATCAAGAAGAGGAATCTATAGTCATGGAAGTCTCACGGCGAAACCTGATCCAGATTCTGGGAGTGGCGCCGGCTGCGGCCGCGGCACAGGAGCACTCGCATCCGGCGCCAACATCGGCGAAACCGGGCGCCGCCTACCAGCGCAAAGTCTTCGACGACCACCAGTGGAAAGCGGTGCGCGTTCTCTGCGACCTGATTCTACCGGCGGATGGGCGCAGCGGCAGCGCTACCGCCGCGGGAGTGCCGGAGTTCATCGATGACTGGCTCGATTTCCGCCGCCGCGAAGACGGTTCGGACCTGCTGGCGGCCCAGATCCAAGGCGGGCTGGCATGGCTCGACGGTCAATCGCGGAAGCTGTTCCAGAGCGACTTCGCCGATGCCGTGGAGGCCCGGCAAAAGCAGATCCTCGACCGCATTGCCTGGCCCGAGACAGCCAGGCCCGAAGACCAGCGTTGGGTGGCCTTTTTCAATGGCTTTCGCGATCTCACCGTCTCGGGCTTCTACTCCAGCAAGGTCGGGATCGCCGATCTGCCGTACCTCGGCAACAAAGCGGTCGCCGAGTGGAAAGGGTGTGATCCCAGGGTATGGGCGGTGATCGAAGAACGCATGAAGAACGGTTACAAGGGGCTCGGCGGCGAAGTGAAGCCCTGGTAGCATTCCGGTGAGGCAGGCTTCCGGCCTGCCTCACCGGCGTACTCTACTGCTGTGGAAATGTCACGACAGTATGGGAGTTACCAAGGTCGATCTCGGTGAGCCGCGCAACATTGCCATTGCCCTCGTTCTCCGACTTCACACGAGTCTCCGTGAATTTCTCGCCACTCTTGGTGACGTTTCCGGAAATCATCGTCGGCCGATGGTCGGTAAAGTGGTTCCGATCGACGATCTCGGCTTTCCCGTTGCGGTCCACGATCAGCCGGTAGGTTCCAGGAGCGAGTTTCACGTTACCGCACATGGCAGCCTCGCTAATCGTGAAAGTCCGGCTCATTGCCGAAAGCAAGGAGCTTCCGCTGAGGCATAGGACTCCAGCAAGTAAGAGCGATTTCATCATCCTCATCAACGTTTCCTCCTTCACTTATATGGATGAGAATGCTTCGAGGCGCGTTCCGCCCCCAGCGGCGCGGGTGGGCGGTTCATACCATGCCCGCGGTGCGGAAACCATCATTGGTTCGTTACGAAGCCGCCCGCAGCCTCTCCGCCGCCCGCTCGGGAGTGATGTCGCGCTGCGGCATGGCCAGCATCTCGTAGCCGACCAGGAACTTCCTCACGGTCGCCGACCGGAGTAGCGGCGGATAGAAGTGGAGATGCATGTGCCACTCGGGGCGCAGCTCGCCGTCTGTGGGGCGCTGGTGAAAACCCATGGAGTAGGGGAAGCTCACATGGAAGAGACGGTCGTAGCGCGCGGTGATGCGGCGGAGGATGTCTGCCAGGCCGTCGCACTCGGAGTTGCCGA
>Ga0335080_10002182_pt1 | contig 19440 bp, 16 predicted proteins | sample Lox_Sample_34_FD_206720 | JGI IMG/M metagenome (GOLD analysis project Ga0335080, IMG submission 206720) | Soil microbial communities from Loxahatchee National Wildlife Refuge, Florida, United States - Lox_Sample_3.4 | ecosystem: Environmental > Terrestrial > Soil > Wetlands | place: USA...
GATCGGCCTGGGTGATCTCATTTCTGTGTGGGTAGGGGAGCCCCCCGCTTGGCCAGTACTGCGGCCGGTGAACGGCTCACTGCCGGGTCCAAGATTGTTTTTGCCAGCCGGACAAGCTCAAATAGGGCCGCTCATCAAAAGTTAACGAGATTATTCTCTTTTCCTTCCTATAATTCAACGCCGATTCTCCCAGACTGCGGCCTTTCCTCGAGGAACTTTTGGTAACCTCGTGGTCACCATCCCACGGTTACCTGCAGCCTTGCTTTCCTCGACGAGAGGGAAGGCGTGGAGGAAGTGGTTGAGACGAACCACATCCGCTTCGAGCGCGTGCCCCGCTACGGAATCAAATTGAAAAAATCAGGCGCGGGGTTTCTCGCACATGATGCCAAGGATGTTGTCGAAGGGGTCCTTAAGGAAGACCATCCAGAGGTCGTGGTCGGGCATTTTGGCGATGAGGTGCGGCTCGTCGATGAAGGCGGCTCCTCGTTCTTTGAGAGCGGCGTGGGTGGCGTGGATGTCATCGACCTTGAAATAGAGGACGGTGCCGCCGCGGGGTCCGGGTTTGTCGGGAGTGGTGAGCATGAGGCGGATGTCGCCGCACTTGAAGAAGGCAAGGTGGCCGGCGTCGAAGAGGAATTTCATGCCGAGGGTGTTCTGGTAGAAGTCTTTGGCGCGGGCGATGTCGTCGACGGTGATGGCGATCTGGCCGATTTTTTCGAGATTGAGGGTTGCCGGCGCGATGTCGGGATGGCTCATGGGACGGGTCTCCTAACCGGTGGATCGTTCCGATGCAGGCGCCCCCTCCCCCCGTATGGACAAGAGGAAGCGTAACATTGTTCAGGGTGGCCTTTTCTTGAGAAAAAAGCTACTGGAATGAAGTGGCTTAGCGTGTATTCTGCTGGGCTTCTGCTGTAGCCGCCCCGCCACCTGAAACCCTGCACGAGCAAATCGCCCGCGAAATCGCTGAAGCCATCGGCAGACCCCTCGAACACGTCGAGGAGCGAAGTAGCAAGGCTAAAGCCCCACTCTCAGTTTGCAACACCTACGGCCCGGCTGAAGCCGTGCCCTTGTTACGAAGCCCCTTCGATTGAGTTTTCAGCAGCCTGGAGAGTCGCGTGAGCGCAATTCCATCAGACCAGGTCATGGCCGTCATGCGCTTCAAACAGTGGGCATTCGATGCACCGTACTCCACACGCGTCCCAACGATGCAAGACCCGATGCCGTGTTGAGTTCGACTTCCGATCCTGCTCATCGGGATGAGGCGCGATGGTTGGGCCACAGCATAGGGTTGGGTTCCCACCGGCCGCGACGGAATCAACCGCCGCTCGCCTTACCACATCGTCAGAGTTACGTCATCGACCCATTCGTGAAGTGGAGTACCGCTGGTGTCCTGGTCCAGTTGGTATTGGAGGCCGATCTGATCCTGCCATGTCGTACTGTTGACGTTCCAGGTCTGATTGAGGCCGTAGGGTGTACCGTCGAAGACCAGCGTATCGTAGCGATACTGCGTGGCATTATTGATGAGCTCATCGTACTCCTGGACGTGGTGCCAGCCCGGCGTCCAGTGCGGACAGGCGATCCCATTGAGGACCCATCGAGCGCCGTCGCTATCCCAGGTTGCCCAGTAGCCATCTCCAAAGTCGCACTGGCTGCCGATCATGAATTCTTTACCTGACAGAACCACATAGAAATCGAGCTCCGAGGACCAGAAGTGAGGTTCGGCAGCGGGGTCGTGGTAGACCCAGAAGTCCCACAAAAAATGGGTATTGGGAGTCGTGCCCATGATGATGTCCTTGAACAGAACGTTGCTCCACTGCGGCCCGCCGGCATACATCTCAAGGCTGCTGCCGCTCAGCGAGGGCTGGCTCTGGTCAAACGTCATCGTGTAGTTGTTGGTGACGTTCGTCCCCGCCGCGCACTGGCTGCAGATGCTCCAGTTGGAGGCAACGTTCTGCATCTCAGTTTGCACCGTAGCGTTTGCGGGTGGAGTGGGCAGCGCCGTGGAGCTGGGAGGTGGCGTTCCAACCTGGATCAGCCTGATTTCAGATCTGTTGGAATCGCCCTTGGAGTCCGACACGCTCGCCCAGAGAAGATGCTGGCCAGTTGGAATGGTAATCGCCTGGGAGATGGAAGTTGCAGCGTTATCTGCCTGGTATACGGCTTGACCGTCGAGGCAAACCGTCCACTGAGTAATGGTAGCGGCGGCGTATGCGGTTGCATTCACCGTGACGTTGCCTGGATTCTCACCTGGTGCGGGGTTTTGAATCCAGATGCCGCTTATCGAGCCATTTTGGTTGTTATATCCCGATTCCGCTCCGCCGCATCCTGGACTGCTGTTGCTCGGCGATCCGCCAATGACCGGACTGCTGCCAGAGCCCGACCCGCCGCCACTGCCCGATCCTCCGCCGGAGCTTGTGGTGGTCTTTGAGGGCGAACCGCCGCACCCGACGATGACCAGGAACTGGAGTGCAAATGCGATTGAGCAGAGAAGGGAAAGAAGCAGCCGAAACATGCGGTACTCCGATATGCAGATGTGAGATGCGGCGCACCCAACTTGTTATGTCTCAATGGACAGCAATATTTAGTTCGCCCGGATTCCTGATTCTGTCCGTTTTGCGATGAGCACGCGGAAAGAATGCTTGCGAGAGCTGCCATTCCAGCTAGAAGGATGTCGTAAGGCGGAGGAGGAGGCTTCTGGGGGGGCCGATAGCATTGCCTGAAAAGAGGCCGCCGAAATCGATGACGTCGAGAACATCATTCAGGTTCTGGCCATCGGCCTGGAGACGGACGTTGATCCTTTCGGCACGATAGAGGTCGGCTCCGGCGGAGGCGTTTACCTGAAAAGACGGCAGGATGCGGCCGCGAGCGAAGTTGATGCGATCGATGATTTCGGGACCGTATTGCGCGAGGGCCTGGTCCTGGTCGCCGCCGAATTCAAAGGGAAGCCCGGTGTCGTACTGGATGCCGGTCGCAAGCCAGAGGCGTGGACGAAGCTGGTATCGCACGCGGGCGCGAACAGTGTGACGCTGATCCTGAGAATCGGGGAAGTGGCCTGTCAGGTCGGCTGCGGCCTCGTCGGCGTCGTCGCCGAGGAAGAGCCCACCGGTAACAGGATTCCAGACATTGCCAACCTCATAGGAGTAGCTGCCGAAGCCTGAGAAGCGTTTCCACTCGGGGACTTCGATCTTGCCTTCAAGACCATAGATGATCGACTTGCGGAAGGCGATGGGGAAGCTGATGGTGGTGCTGTCGATCTGATCGTCGTCGGCATAGTTGCCAACAACACGGCGGAACCAGTTGGCGTCGAATCTGAGGTGTTGCGCAAGGACGCTGCTGAGGCCGGCTTCGAAGTAGTCGCCCTGCGAGGGCTCGACGGGCAGACGCAGGAAGTCAGTGGGATCGATGGACTCAACCTGCGTTGAGCTGGAGAGCAGGATGTTCTCGAAGGAAGGAGTCTGGAATACGCGATCGTAGGAGAAGTGCAGGATGGTGCCGGCCGATGGGAAGTAGCGCGAGATGGAGAATCGCGGCTGCAATGCCCAGTCATTGATGATGAGCTGGTAGTGATCCCAGCGGAGGCCGGCGGAGATCGTCCAGTTGTTGAGGCGAATCAGGTCCTGGACGAAGGCAGCCTGCTCAAGATCCGGGCGCCGATCTACGAAGGAGAAAGGCGCATTGTCGTCATTGACGGGCGCAGCAGCACAGAGGCCGGGATCGGTGCCGGCGTCCATCGAATGTATGCCGACGCGAGGCGCGCGTCGCGACGTGGCACGAGCATCGTCACCATCATCGTCATCGTCGGAGGCGACGGCGTAGCAGGTGTTTTCGTGCAAGAAGGCATTGTCGCTCTCGACGCCGGCCTTCCACTCGTGGCGGCCGTGGTTGTAGATGAAGACGCCCTTGAAATATCCGTCGCGGAAGTAGTTGTGCTGGCCGACGTAAACGGGCGTTGACCCGGGGTTGGAATAGAAGTCGCTGGAGTTGTCGCGGGCCATGCCGGAGAGCTGGCCCATGGCGTTTGGAGAGAAGAGATGCTGGTAAGAGACGATGCCCATCGTCTCGATGTTGTCGGCGTTCTGGCGTTGTCCTGCCGCCTGCTGGATCAGCTCGTTGGGGATGTCGTAGCGCGCGAGTTCGTGACGGACGCTGAGGCTGAGCCTGTCGCTGGGTGTGAAGGCCCGCTGATAGCCTGCTGCGAAGTCGCCGAGGGTTCCAGTATTGGAGTAGTTCTGCGGCACGACGGGATTGAGGTAGTGATCGGTTCTGCTGCCGTCGGCGCTTGCGGAGAGAGTGTTCTTGCCCCAGCCGTACTGGAGCTTTGCAAAGCCTCCGAGTGAATCGAAACTGCCGCCGTAGAAGGCCGTCTGGCCATGCCAGCCGGTGGCCGCATCCTGCTGGGTATTCACCTCGATGACGCCGCCCATCTTTCTGCCGTACTCAGCGGGAATGCCTGCCGTGTAAATGCTGAGAGACTGAAGGTCGTCCGCCTCCATCGCGGGTCCAAAACTCGGAGAGCGGTTGTCGGTGAGAGGTATGCCGTCGACGACAAACTGTGTCTGGTACTCGGAGCCGCGGGGATGAAGGACGGCGTTTCCTTCGTAGAGCCAGCCGGGTTGCGAATTGACGAGGTCCTGCACGGACCGCCCGGGGATTGAGCTGAGGCGGTGCTGGATAAAGAAAGACCCCAGTTGAACGACTGCGCCGGGCTGTTCCGGGTCGAGCAGGGTGCCGGTGGCCCGGACTGCGACGCTCTCCTGCACCGTGGCGAGTTTCAGGTCGACGGGATGGTTGACTGGAATGGATGAACGGATGGCGATGGTTTCGGCGACCGGCGCGAATCCATTCTGCTCGATACTCAGGCGATAAATGCCGAAGGGAAGCCTTGCGATGTCGAGATTGCCCTGCCTGTCGGTTTCAAGATCGGTGCTGTACTGATTTGCCTGGCTGAGCAGGTGAATCGAAGCCTGGGTGCCGCGGCCCGAGGGATCGGACACATGAAGGCGCAGCTCTCCGCTGTTGCTCTGACAAAGAGCAGGGAGAGCGCCAAAGAACAAGAGCAGGGGGTACGATTTCAAGGGTTTTGGTTTCGCAAATTCTCAAGCCATTAGATGCCGATTGCACAGCGCGAGAGGGTTGGATATGCGAATCCCTCGGGATTTGTTCTGGCGATGGCCGGCCCCCTCCAAGTAAATGGGAGTTTCAACAAGCGCGTGATAACGGGTGTGCCGAGGGCGGATTCGAGATCCGGTTCTCTATTCCACCCTCAGAGCCTGGACGGGGTCGATGGAAGCGGCGCGGCGGGCAGGGATCCAGCCAGCGACGGCGGCAGCCACAACCAGAGTGGCTACAGCGCCGGCGAGCACGAGGCCGTCCACCGCTTTGATTTCGTAGAGCTGCGAGCGTATGTAACGTACGCAGAACATTGCGACAGGTACGCCGAGCGCGAGTCCGGCAATGGCCTGCACCATAGCGCCGCGCATAATCATCGTGGTGACGGCGGCGCGTTCGGCGCCGAGCGCCATGCGGATTCCGATCTCGGGTGCGCGACGCGCCACACCATACGCCGTCACGCCATATAGTCCCAGCGTAGCCAGCAACAGGGCCAGTCCGGCGAACAGCATGGTCAGACGCGACAGCTGGCGGTCCTGTCCGAATTGCTCGGCGATCTGCGCGGTGAATGTTTGAAATCTCACTACGCTGAGGTTCGGATTGATTGCTGACAGTGTCTTTCGCGCCAACTCCTCCATCTCAGGAACGGGCCGGCCAGTCTGGAGCACAATGGCTCCGGCGTACATATTCTCGTCTTTATCGATGGATTCTTCTGCGCTCAACGGCCGCTGCATCAGCGGCACGAAGTACATCATGTGATCCTTCCACGTGGCGCTCTGGTATGCAGTGTCTTCCACTACGCCGACAATCTCCCAGTCGCCGGCCGCTTTCTCGTAGCCGCCGAAATGCTGACCGATGGGATTCTCACCGGGCTTGAAGAGCAGACGAACAAATTCCTTGTTCACCACGGCGATGTGGTGCGAAGCTGCCGAATCGTCTGGCAGGATTCCGCGCCCCATCACGACCTTTGTTCCGACAGAGTCGAAATACTCGGCATTCGCCTTGATGTATGTCGCGATGGCGTTGTGCTCGGGCTTTCCCTGGATCTGGACGCCCCATCCGTTGTTGTTGTCTTCCATGGGCGTGAAGCTGCTGATGCCGACTTTCTCAACGCCGGGCAGCGCATGAAAGCGTTCCTCAATGGTGCGGTAAAGATCGCCCACCTGGTGCTGCGCATACCCAGCGGTCTGGGGATTGATGTGCACGATGTACCGATCAACCGGGTCCAGCTTCAGGTCAATATGCTCGAGCTTGCTGAGGCTTTGCGCAAAGAGGCCTGCTCCCACGAGCAGAACCAGGGACAAGCCTGCCTGCACTGCGACGAGCGCTCTCTGCAAGAGGGTTGTGCCGCCGACCATGGAGCGCATTCCACCACGCAGGGCGTCGGCGGGCGTGGCTTTCGATGCCACCCATGCGGGCGCGACGCCGAACAATACTCCGCTCACAAGAGACAGGCCACAGGCAAAGGCCAGAACGATGGGCGATGGGCTAGCGTCGATGGGTATGTTCTCCGCTCCCGGAAATGCAAATGTCAAAAGCGTCCGGGTGCCCAGATAGGCCACCGCCAGTCCGGCGATGCCCCCCGCGCTCGCCAGCAGGATGCTCTCAGTGAGCAATTGCCGCACGATGCGTGCGCGCCGCGCTCCAAGAGCAGTGCGGACGAAAATCTCTGCCTTCCGGCCCATCCCGCGAACCAGAAGGAGATTTGCCATGTTCGCACAGGCGATAAGCAACACCAACCCTGAGACGGCCCACAGCAATCCCAACTGACGGTTGCGGTTTTCCTGCATGGCCTGTATGCCCGCGCCGCCCGGCGCCAGGACCACGTGGATGGTCTTAATCCGCTCCTGCTCCTCGCGCGAACTGAAGTGCGGCGTGGCTCCGAGTTGTCGGCGAAGCAACGTGGTCACCTTCTGCTGCAGTGCGCCCATCGAAACACCCGGCTTCACGCGGCCGATGAGGTACAACCACTGCGACTCCGAGTTGTGGACGTAGGTTACATTTGCGATTTCCGGCATTGTCTCGATGGGGAGGTAATACTCCGGGGGGGAAGGCAGGAGCCGGTCGCCATAGAATCCCTTTGGTGCTATTCCGATCACGGTCACCGGTTTGGTGTTGACGCGGAACGTGCTGCCTACTACGCCCGCGTCGCCGTTGAATCGCGTCCTCCACGTTTCGTAGCTCATGACGGCTGTCAGGGGTACGCCGACCGCATCGTCGCGATCCTCAAGGAGGCGTCCCGTCACTGCATTCAGTCCGAAGGTTCGGAAGTAATTCCCTGAGACAAATTCGCCCATGACCGAGCGCGGCGCATCTTCACTTCCATCTCTCCGCACAACTACGGGGCGATAGGCAAAGCCGGCCTGCATGGCCGCAAGTTCCTCGAACTCCGGCAGGTTCTTGCTCAGGTACTCGTAGCTGTCTGTGGTGAAGTATGAATATTCACCGTTGTCGTGAAAGTCGATGCCGACGCAGCAGTCGTTGTTGTTGCCGAGGCGAACGAGAGATTTTGGATCGGCGACGGGCAGATTCTTCAGCATCAGCGCGTTTACGAGGGTGAAAATGGCGGAGTTGGCGCCGATTCCGAGGGCCAGCGTCAGCACGGCGACAGAGGTGAAGACGGGTGATTTGCGCAACATCCGAGCGGCGAAGCGCACGTCCTGCAGCATCGTCTCCAAAGCGGGCAAGCCTTTTTCGGCCTGGTATTGCTCGCGGACGGCATTCGCCGCGCCCCACTTGAGTAGCGCCTGGCGGCGCGCCTCTGCCGGAGCCATGCCGGCGCGCAGATTCTCCTCCGTCTGCATTGCGATGTGCTCGTTCATTTCTTCGCGCAGGCGATCACTCGACTGCCGGCCTGCGGCAAAGTTCCAAATGCGTGCCTTGAGTCGCCTCAAACCTCTCATGCCAGATCCTTCGACTTCACTTCGAAGAAGCGCGCGATAATGGCCGCTGTCTGCTCCCAATTCCGCTTCTCAGTCTCGAGGAGCTTGTGGCCGGCGCGTGTCAGGCGATAGAAGCGTGCGCGGCGATTGTTCTCAGACGGACCCCACTCGGAGGCAACCGCGCCCTCCTGCTCGAGACGGAGCAGCACAGGGTACAGCGTTCCCTGGTTGACGGAGAGCAGATCGCCGCTGATCTGCTCGATCCTTCTGGCAATGCCGAAGCCGTGCAGCGGACCAAGGACGTCGAGGGTCTTCAGCACCATCAGAGCCAGCGTTCCCTGTTGCACATCTTTTTTGGATTTCATTTCAAAATTTGCACCGCGAAGGTGGGCACACACCTGTTGTTTACCAAAAGGAGTATCGCGTATCTCCTTTGGGAAAGCAACAGGAAAGTGACGAGCTGCCCGCGAGCTGCTTTCGGTTCCCACAAAATGGAACGGCGGCAGATCGTGGCGCTTGATTTTCAGGTTTGTGAAAGCTGGTCTTCCAGCACAAATGCGTCTACCGCGGTGGTCGGAGTTTGCGCGGGATGAGGGCGCGAGTCCGATTGCGCGAATTCGAGAACAATTACCGTGATGTCGTCCTGCTGATCTGAAACTGGTGTCTGCCAGTTCTTCAGAGCGGACAGCAACGCATCGGAGAGTTTGGAAACAGACGACAATCGGTTGCGCCGCAACACGGTTTCCAGTTCGTGGTCTCCGAAGGCTTCGTGGTTCGCGTTCTCCGGCTCAGTGAGGCCATCAGTATAGAGCAGAAAGCGGTCACCCACCCGGAAGGAAAGCGCCGCGATCGGATACGAGACGTCCGGTGAGACGCCGAAGAGCAATCCGTTGCTCTCGATGCGCAGGAATTCGTCACTGTCCGATTTCCAAAGCAGCAAAGCGGGATGTCCCGCAGCAGCATAGCTGGCGGTGAAGTGATCCAGGTCGATCCAGAGATAGGCGGCGGAAGTGAGGCGGCCATTCAACTCCGGCGTGAGGATGTTATTGAGCAAATACAGGACCCGTTCCGGTTGAGAGGCCACGGCAACCACAGACTGCATCGCCACCTTGATCATCGAGGCAATGAGCGCGGCTCCGATGCCATGTCCGGTTACGTCGGCAATGAGAATTCCGAGGTGACGATCGTCGGTTGGCAGGAACTGATAGTAATCGCCTGCTACCGCCGACATTGGGTTGTAGGATGCCGCGATGCGAATGCCGGAGATCACCGGAACATCTGTCGGCAAGATCGAGGACTGGATGTGGCGGGCGGTTTCCAGTTCGCTTTCGATCGAGAGCAGACGCTTTTCGGTATCGAACGTATAGGTGGCGGCTTCATATCCGAGAGCGAATACCCATATTGCAAACCCGATGGGTTCAATGTAACGGGAGGGAGGGTGGCCAAAGAAGAGTAGAAGATCCACGACCATCACCAGAACGGCGATGAGCGGCATGACGACACGAAGAACAAGGCTTTGTATGATGAAGTACTTTCGAAAGCTGGGAATGAGTGGGAGAGGTCCGAGCAGGAGCATCGTTCCGATGGCTAGCCCGAAGGTCCATCTCATGAACGTATATGGTGAGCCTGATATCGCATACCAGGCGAGACCAATGACGGCGATACCGGATCCGATAACGGCCAGGATCTGGAATGCTTTCCGCACGTGACTCCTGGTTCTATCGGCCCAAAACAGAAATGAGGGAATTACAAGTACGTAGGTGACGACAATGTCAACAAAATCAGGCCATTGTGCCTGAGGAAAGAGATGCAAAATCCCAGCCACCTGGGCAAGAATGCGGGCGCCATACAGTCCGATAAACAGGCCGAACCATAAAAGCAGCATTGACTCGCGTCTGTGCCGGAGTGCAGCGATCAGGCAAGCGATCGTTCCAATAAAAAGAAAAACAGTTCCGAAGAACACATCGACGATGTGTTCACGGACGAGAACGAGGGTCGGGTCTGGAGGACTCACCTGGCTGGACAGAATCTAAGCGCAATTCTGGATGTAATGAATGTGATCAGACTCACGGAAGGCTGTTAGTCGCGAACCTACCGCGGATTTGGGGGAGAAGATGTCAGCGAGTGTCCGCCAGGTCGGCGGGGATTTCGATTGTGATTGAGGTACCCCGGCCGGGATTGCTGATCACCTTGAAGGTGGCCTGCGGGCCATAGAGGACTTCGAGGCGCTCCTGCACGTTCTTCATGCCGATGCCCGCTCCATCTCTGCGGATGCCGGTATTGGGACGATCGCCCATGCCTACGCCGTCATCGGCTACTTCGATGAGAACGCGTTCGCCGTTGAGCTTGCTGCGCAGGGTTACGGTGCCGCCATGGATGCGCGGTTCGAGGCCGTGCTTGATGCTGTTCTCGATGAGGGGCTGGAGAAGGATGCTCGGGACGAGAACGTCGAGGGTGTCGGGATCAATCTCCTTTTCCACGTGGAGCTTGTCAGCGCCGAAGCGGACGACTTCGATGTCGAGGTAGTCGTCGGTGAAGGCGAGCTCGTTGCGGAGCGGCACGTAGGTGTCGTGATCCTTGAGGAGAGCACGGAGGATTTTGGCGAGCTTCACGGTCATCTCGCGCGCGAGTTCGGGCTTGACGCGGACGAGCGAGGAGATGGAGTTGAGGGTGTTGAAGAGGAAGTGAGGATTGATTTGGCGCTGGAGGGCATCGAGACGGGCTTCAAGGAGGAGATGTTTCTGCTCTTCGAGTTTCATCTCGATGCGGAGGGTGTTCCACACCTTCAGAGCGATCCCGATATCGATGGGTGCACTTAGTAGCACAAGGACCTTGACCCAAGGTTCGGAGGCGACGAGCGCCCAAAGCTTTTTGGGGAAGGTGTGGGCGAGCCAGACGCGGCTGGCCTCGGCGAGGATGATGAGGAAGAGCATGATGACCTGGCGGTCGACACGCGGGCGACGGAGGATGCGGCGCACCCAGCGATAAAGGCTGAGGTCGACGAATGGCGTGAACGACCAGATCTCTTCAGGCTCGACGAAGCGGCCCAGCATGCCGGCGAAGAGGCCGACGGCGGCATTGAAGGGCAGGGTGAGGTACTCGTGGTGCATCATCGCCGGAAGTGAGAGCACGACCGCGCCGAGCACGGCCCAGCGCAGGCCGACAAGCAGGCCGAGGAGGATGATGGTTTCGAGTGAGATGTCGGCGGCGAGGAAGTTCGGAACGAGAGTCCGGAGCCACACACCGAGGGTCAGTGGCACCAGGAAAAATGCGAGCAGGCCGAGGGTTTGTCCCGTTCGCCGCTTTTCCGCAAAGAAGAGCCGACGAAAGGTAGTAACGCGCGCCAGCACGCTGGCGACGGACGCCACGACACCCAGCTTGACGAGCAGGGTGATGAGGATAAGCCTGTCGGTCACGTCACCAATGTATCGCGCGAAGGTGTCGGAGCGGAAACGAGGCTGCGGGCACAAGGGACGATTCTTCAGCAGCTTGCGCGGAGGAGGGAGGGCCGTCTCGGACGGTGTGACATCCGCCGCTGGGGTGAGAAATCCAAGCCAAGTAGAATGAAGGCATGGCATTGGAGAGTGTGAAGAGGATTGCCGAGGCAGATTTTCCTACCCGCTGGGGAGCGTTCCGGATCCTGGGGTTTGAGGGAAGACTGGCGGCCAACGCGGGATCTCCGGCGCAGAACGGCAAAGTTGAGGGACTGGTGGCGCTGGTGATGGGCGATGTTCATGCCGCACCGCCGCTGGTGCGGATCCACTCGCAGTGCCTGACGGGCGATGTGTTTGGCTCCCTGAGATGCGATTGCAGGCTGCAGCTCGAGCTGGCGCTGACAAAGATTGCGGAAGAGGGTGCGGGCATTCTGCTCTACGAGCAACAGGAGGGCCGCGGCATCGGGCTAATGGCCAAGCTAAAGGCCTATGAGTTGCAGGATCAGGGGCGAGATACGGTGGAGGCTAACGAGGAGCTGGGGTTCGAGGCCGACTACCGCGAGTATGAACTGCCGGCGCGCGTGCTGAAGATGCTCGGTGTGGAGAAGGTCAAGCTGATGACGAATAATCCGGACAAGGTGGCCGCGTTGGAATCGGCGGGGATCGTTGTAACGGAGCGCGTTTCGGCCGAGGTGGCGCCGCAGGAGACCTTTGCGGCGTACGTGAAGACCAAGCAGGAAAAAATGGGGCATATCGTCGAGACGCTGGTGAGCGACGAATAGAAACTCGCGCGGGTGATCAGAGGTCAGAGGATGTCATATGCGGGCTCGTGTTTTTCGGCCCGTTTGTTTTGCACCGCTCGTGCTCTTCTTCGCCGATTTCCCGGTCCGGGCAGACGGCTGTTGTGATGAGGTGCCGACTTGAGCGATGGCAGCGCGAAGGAAGCGGCGGACGAGAGGACGGTCGAGGTCGTCATGGTGGCGAATCCGGATGTGACGGATCGATTTGCCTGAGCCTTCCAGCACCCTGTCAGGATCAGGGAGCTGCGCTCCCCGGTTGAAGCCGAGGTTTACGTGCGTGCTGTAAGTGACGATATGGCAGAAACCGTCCTTGAGAGGTTTTCCCGTAAATGAAAAACCAATAGCGACCGCGTAGGTATTGACGAGAGACTCGATGGCCTCAGGCGCCTCTTCGAGGACAATGTCTCGCAATGCTAAAGCGAGGTCTGCGACTTGCGGATCGTAGGGTGCGAGGTACGTGAGCAACTGTTTGGCTGGCGGGCGGTGCATGGAGGGGAGAGTAGCACGAAATGGCGCGGCGTAGGGTTCGTGCTTTCCCACCCAGGCGCAGGAAGACGCGCCCTGGATGGGGCACGCGGCGACAGCCTGGCGAGCTATTTAGCAGCCATCAGCTTGCGCAGGGGCTCATTGTCGGCGTAGACGCGCCACTCTGCGACCAGGCCGTCCTCGATGAGGGCACGGATGGCGATCGGCGTTTGCCAGCGGTTTTTGGGATGTAACTCCCCGTCGCGGGCGTACCGGCCGGAGGCGATGCCGAGCATGATGACGACGGGATCGGCATCTGACGATGCGCTGGTCGGGTAGTACTCTTCGATAGCGACGGCGTAGTCAGGAACCATCCGGAAATAGGCGGCCCAACCTTCGCGCATCTTGTCGCGGCCTTCGACAATGTTGCCGAGGGAGTCGATAAAACAATGAGTGGGAGACATCAACTCCGCGATACGGTCAACGTCCTGTCGATTGATGGCGCGGAGGAAAGCCTGCGCCACGGTTTCCGGCGTGTTGCCAATGGATTCCATAGGAGCCTCGGGATGAATTCTAAGCCGAGATTCTGAGAACCGGTCCTGGGGACGAAAGACGCGGTGTCTTTTCGGAGCGTGAAAGGTCCTGGTTGCAATTGAACGCGCTGGGCCCGCATTGCCCGGCATAAGCATCGATCAGGTGAAGCTCGACTGTGTGTTTCCGATCACTTTTCTGAGCCTTGACGGACCAGTATTGGAACCGGAGTGCATTCAATCGCGTACACCACTTCAGACGTTCAAAGAACAGGGCTTGCGGCGACTCGTCACATTCCACCGCTGTAATTGAAAGAGGAGCGTCGAACGATTATGCAAAGCTTCAGCGATACGCTCTACGAGGTGTTTCGGGCGATAGCGGCCAACAAGCTGCGGAGCTTCCTGACGATGTTTGGGATTGCGTGGGGTGTGGGATCGCTGCTGGTGCTTGTGGGATTGGGTGAGGGGTTCCGGTCGGGGCAGCATCGCAACCTGGCTCGATTCGGAAATGACGTGGTGTTGATGTTCAATGGGACCATCCCTGCTGTCGCAAACCAGCACACAGGGATGCGTCCCTACCAGCTCACGCTGGGCGATGCAGAGGCGATGAAGCAATTGCCGGAACTGCGCGGTGTGACCGTGGAGTTGAACCGCAGCGACCTTTACGAGGTGAGCCCGTATAGCAATACATCGAGCCACGTGATCGGGGTGTGGCCGAATTACACGAAGGTACGGTTCATTCCGATGGCGCAAGGACGGTTTATTGATGACGCGGACGTGACGGACCGACGTCGCGTCGCGGTGTTGGGCTTTAAGGCAGCGGTGCTGCTATTCAATGGCCGGCCGATGGTGGGTGACAGCATCACGATCAACGGGACGGCGTTCAAGGTTATCGGCTCCGTGGAGAAGATTGCCGTCGGCAATATGGATTACGACGACCAGAAGGTCTATTTGCCTGTCTCAACCATGCTGGAACTGTTTCCGCTCAAGGGTGACAACATTGCTCAGGATGCTATGTCATCGATCCAGTACCAACCAACAAAGAAGGGCGACACGGCGGAGGCTTTGACAGCCGTGCATCGGGTTATCGCCAAGCGGCACGGCTTTGATCCTTCGATGAAGGACGCCTTCAATGAGTGGGACACCGTGAAGGAGATGAAGATGGTGGGCGCCATCTTCACCGCGATGGATGTTTTCCTGGGCGGAGTAGGGATTGTGACACTGGGCCTTGGCGCGGTGGGCATCATTAACATCATGCTGGTTTCGGTGACAGAGCGGACGAGCGAGATCGGCTTGCGCAAGGCGCTGGGCGCGACGCGCGGCAGCATCCTGCGGCAATTCTTCTGGGAGGGTCTGCTGCTCACCGGCGTGAGTGGAGGAATAGGGATTGCTGCATCCGCGGGGTTGATGGCAGTGCTGCAGTCACTGCTGACCGGGAAGATGCCAGGTTGGGATCCGCCGCGGCTGGTGCCGTGGTCGGCCGCACTGGCTATGGGGGCGCTGATGCTGAGTGGAGTTGCGGCGGGCCTTTATCCGGCGAGTAAGGCAGCGCATCTCGATCCGGTGGAAGCGTTGAGGAAGGATTGAGATCAGCTTGTAGCTGTTAACCATTGGCTCCTTGCCGGGATGTACTGGTTTCGAAAGTATCAACGGTAGCCAGGGTGAAGGGCTAATTGATAAAAGCTAATAGCTAACAGCTTGGAGTTGGAAATGCTGAAGGACATACTAGGTCAGGCTTGGGAGGCGATGTTGTACAACCGCCGCCGCACTGCTATCACGATGATCGGGATGGCGTGGGGAATCGCGACCGTCGTCTTGCTGCTGGCCTATGGTGCGGGATTCAGCCGGGCCATCGAGGCCATCTTCGCGCAGTGGGGCACGAACATTATCGGCGTCTTTCCGGGGCGAACCAGCGAGCAGGCTGGGGGAGAGAAGTCCGGTGTGAAGGTGCGGTTCACCATTGATGATGTGGACCGCATCAGCGCCAGTGTTCCGGGAATCAATCATATTTCACCCGCGGTGTACAAAGACGTTACAGTGCAGAATGATTTGCACTCCTACACGTGGACCGTGAACGGTGTGCGCTCGGTGTTCCAGGACATTTGGAAACTGGATACGGATGCGGGTCGGTTCTTCAATGGGCAGGAGGAGCAGCAGAGGGCGCACGTGTGTGTTATTGGCTCAGAGGCAAAGACCAAGCTGTACTCCGGGGGATGGGCAATCGGCGAGACGATTCGGTTGAACGGCGTGCTGTTCACGATTGTGGGCGTGCTGACTCCGAAGATGCAGGAGGGCGGCGAAGACAACGATCGCAACCGGCAGATCTACATTCCGTACAGCACGATGAGCGACCTGGCCGACACAAAGTACCTGGGCGGCATCTGGTTCAACTACACGGGAAATTACCAACTCGCCGAGCAGAATATGCGCAACTCGCTGGGCGCGGCGCATCACTTCAGGCCTTCGGATCACAATGCGATCTACGTTGCCAACCTGATGACGCAGCTGCATCAATTCAGCATTCTTTCCCTGGCGCTGCAGGTGCTGCTCTCGCTTGTTGGCGCGCTCACACTGGGTATTGCGGGAATCGGGCTGATGAATATCATGCTGGTGGCAGTGCAGCAGCGCACGCGCGAGATCGGAGTGGAGAAGGCACTGGGCGCGCGAAGGCGGCACATCCTTGTGCAATTCCTGGCAGAGGCGATGGTGATCACGGGTGTGGGCGGCGTAGGCGGCATTGGACTGGCTTATCTGATTTCACTGATCGTCGGACGCATACCGTTTTACAGCGAGATTGCGTTGAATGCCCAGGACGCGGATATCCAGTTGTTGATTTCGCCTTCGTCGGTGATTGTGGCGACGACCATCCTGATCATCACGGGCCTGGTGAGCGGAATGATTCCAGCCATCCGCGCGGCGAACCTGGATCCGATAGAAGCATTGCGATACGAATAGAGCAGGGAACCCAAACGGAACAGGGAACAGAGATCAGGGATCAGGGGACAGCGCAGAGAGATTAGAGATTCGAGGTTAATGACCGCAACTTCTTGTCGCCCCCCTGAAAAGGTCATTTCTAAAAAACATCAATACGGCGCAACTTTCGAAACTCTTCTGTGTCTGCGCATGGCAACGGATTCTGCGCAGTTGTGGAATCCCTAAGAGCCAAGGCAGTTCTGCGCGCGCCAGAAGCGCTCATCTGAGTGCACGGGAACTCTGCGGCCATTTTTGAAAAGCACTTGAGACCCAAACCGGTTTGAGCAGAATTTGACTTTTGCGAGGCGCAGGACTTCTCGCTGAACGCGCAGCAGCACTGCTCATCTCCACCACAACGATCCTCGCGGATCGATCAGCTGACCCTCGCCCTGAGAGTCTGTCGGATCGAGGTCTATTGGATGGTTCTTTCAGGACAAGAGTCTTCGCAAGGAGGCTTTCGATGAAGGGTGTTTACCTGGCTCTCACTTCACTCTTGTTGTATCCACCACTAACAACTTATGCCAGCAGACAGATCGTGCCTGCTGGTTCGCTTATCAACTGCACCGTCTCTGAACCGAAACTATCGTCAAAGACGGCGGCCATTGGCGATCCGGTTCTCTGCCAGGCCAGCATCACCTCGCGCAACTCCAGCGCACGGTTGCCGTTCAACAGCTACCTGGAAGGACGATTCGAAGACTACAAGGATCCCGGACACTTCGTGGGCAAGGGATGGATGGAGTTGAAATTCGACCGCATGGTGATCGGATCCCGCGACATCCTTCCTATTGACGCGAAGGTCGTTGATGCGCCGGGGTTCAACGTTGACCGGGAAGGCCGGATTCTTGGGAAGGGGCATCGTACTCGCGACATCGTGGAGTGGTCGATCCCGATCCTCTGGCCGATCGACCTGCTTGAGCTTCCGCGGCGGGGACCTCGTCCGACGCTGAAGAGCGAGACACGGCTGACGCTGCTGGTGATGGATGACACGGAGGTTCCGGGATTCGACGAGCACGAACCGGAGCGCGATCCTTCAGGTCTATATCACCGGCAGCCGAGTTCCTATGACGATGCTCCGCAAGAACAGCCCCAGCCGCGGGTGTCGCAGTACGATCCGCCGCAACAGCCAACGTATCAGCAGCCGACGTATCAGCAACCGCCGGCTTACCAGCCGGCTCAGCAGCAGTACCAGCCGCCGCAGCAGTCGTATGCGGCTCCTGTGTATTTGCCGGTAATGCCGGTCTATGTGGCGCAGCCGCAGACGGTGTATGTGTACACGCCTCCGCCACCTCCCGTATATATGTACACGCAACCCGCCGTGACCGTGTACTCGCCGCCGCGAGTCGCGGTCTATCCAAACACGATTGCCGCACTTCGGACCTATGGGATGTACGGATACGGGTCGCCATACGGGTACGGATACGGGTATTGAACAATCACCGCAGAGAAGCAAGAAGGCGCGGAGTGGATATGGCAATTTCTGAGTTAGTGAGTCGTTTTGAGGTTGTGGCTTTCGGGATCCAGTAACTCAGGAATTGCGATCAGCGCGCCTTCCTTGTTTTCCTGCGGTGAGCAACAGGCGGAAGTGCACGCGAAGCTGCGCTACGGCGCGGTCGTAGGGATCGACTGTGCGATAGGAACGAGAGAGCATCACGCCGCCCTCCATGGTCACCAGGATTAAAGTGGCGAGCGCGTCGACGTCAGTGCCGCGGGGCAGGGAGGCTTTCATTTCGACGAGGCACCCGCGCACAGCCTCAATCCATCCCTGGAAGTTCTGCGCGATCAACCTGTGAGCGGGAGCGTTCTCCGGATCGACCTCGAGGGCGAGGCGGCCGAGCGGGCAGCCGTATCGACTGTCAGTGGCGAGGATGCGTTCGCGGTATCCTGCGAGGATGGCGAAGATACGCTCGAGCGGCCTGGATGTCGTGGCGAACGCCGGATCGACCACCATGGGGCGGAGCAGTTCGATGTACTGTTCGAGGACGGCGCGGAGGAGGGCCTCCTTGCTGTCAAAGAAGTGGTAGAAGCTGCCCGAGTTGACCTCGGCATGGGCCAGGAGTTCGGACATGCTGGTGCCTGCGTAGCCGCGCTCCCAGAAGAGATATCGGGCCGAATCGATGAGACGGTCGCGAGTTGGGGCGTTTTGCGGTGCCTTCATCTTTTCTCTTGACAGAAAGAATACTGCTTGGGAGTATCTTACTTGATCGTTCAACTAACTACCATGAGCAAATCAAGATTACCCTGCTTGTTCCTGTTGTTGATTCTTGTTGCTGTGCAATTGGCCCCGGCGCAGGCTCCGCCAGCACAGGAGAGCGGCCCTCCGCAACAATTTGTGATCCAGGTTGAGGTGCCAGCTCCCGTCGGAGAGGTGTGGCATGCCTTTGCGAGCAGTGAGGGTCTCAGCACGTGGCTCTTTCCGAATGCGACGGTCGATCTGCGGCCGGGCGGCGACTGGCTCGTCCATTTTCCAGGTGGAAGTTCAGGGGGAGGAACGATTGTCAGCTTCGTTCCTGAGAAGGAACTGGTGATTGCGGCAATGGCGCCGGAGAAGTTTCCCCACGTTCGCGCCGAGCGCACACGGGCGGTATTTGAGTTTCAGCCGCATGGCAGTGCAACAGTGGTGAAACTGACGCAGTCGGGATGGAAGAGCGGCGAGGAGTGGACCCGCGCTTACGAATATCTCGTCGCCGGCAATGCGCAGTTGATGGCGACGTTGCACAAGCGTTTTGTGGATGGCCCCGTTGACTGGGAAAAGGCTCTGGGAGATTCAAAAGCAAAAGGGAATTAGGAGGTCATGTCTTGGCTTTTCAATCGTTGAACTACTTTGCGGTGATTGCGGCTGCCGTTTCGGCATTTGTCATTGGCGGACTCTGGTATTCCCCGGTGCTGCTTGGCGGTGCATGGAGGAAGGCGAACGGGTTTTTGGCTGATCGGCCAGGCGCGGGGCCGAAGGTCTTCGCTCTCGCGTTGATTCTGAGCCTGGTGATGGCCGCGAACCTGGCGATGTTTCTGAACGATCCCAAGACTACTGCGACGTGGGGTGCGACCGCTGGATTTCTGGCAGGGTTCGGGTGGGCGGCGATGGGTATTGGGATTGTGGCGCTCTTTGAACGCCGCACGTTGAGCTACGTGCTCATCAACGGTGGGTACCTCACCGTCGCGTTGACGGTGATGGGAGCGATCCTGGGAGCTTGGCGCTGATCGCTGCTGCGCCGCCATTCAGGGTCAGGATGCAACGGACGTATCTGCT
>Ga0335080_10002183_pt1 | contig 19438 bp, 17 predicted proteins | sample Lox_Sample_34_FD_206720 | JGI IMG/M metagenome (GOLD analysis project Ga0335080, IMG submission 206720) | Soil microbial communities from Loxahatchee National Wildlife Refuge, Florida, United States - Lox_Sample_3.4 | ecosystem: Environmental > Terrestrial > Soil > Wetlands | place: USA...
CATCCATGCGAATGACCCCGCGACAATCGCCGGCGTGGCCATTCTGCTAACACTCGTCGCGGCCGCGGCATGCTATATTCCCGCGCGTCGCGCGATGCGAGTCGATCCAATGGCCGCGCTGAGATATGAATAGGCCAGACTAGGCGAGATTGTTCCTCCGAAAATCTTAAGCAATCGTCTGGGGATCTGGTGACATTCTCGGGCCGGTCCGCCCGGTAACGGACTAACAAGAAGTTGAGTGGCGATTTCACGCTTTGAGCGGCAAAGTGGGTTGGAGTGAAGTTAGGATTCTTCGCCAACTGCTTTAGCTAGCGCCAATCATTGCTGACGGCTGCAAACAGTATCCCTGAGATTACCGCTATCCCGATGTTGTCCCAAGAGAATTGGAAACCGTGTCCGAGTATCGCCCACGTAAGTAGTCTGCTACTGAGATGCCAAGAGACAGAAACATTCCATAACCCATGACACCGACCACAATAATGCGTCGCAAGTCGCCCATGCCACTAATGTTTTGCATCCATTTTTTGCGATTGAAGACCAGCAGGCAGGACCATCCCAAACGGTCGCAGCACTAACGGCAACAGTAGACAGAACCAAAAAAAAAGACCGGGATCGCAATAAGTGGACCAAAAACGCCAGCGAAACAAGTCGATGAGATACTTCATCACGCAGAATTCTCAGTTGATTAGGCGGAGAGTCAAACGAAAATTGCAGGTCGCTGGCGCGTCACCCGTTCAAATCAGGGTTCACACTCATTGACCCAGTGGTCCCGCCCACGCTCTAGTAAGGCCGCTGCGCGACATTCGCCGTACCTTTGTCGCACCAGACTCAAGCCGCCCCCAGGAGACATTTCTGTAGCGCATTTTCGCGCCACTCTTCTCGACCCTAGAACCACAAATACCAGATCCAATCCACGCAAGTGTGCGTGATGGCCGACGCCGGCACCCGCCTGTCCTCTCCCCAAGCTCGGCCATAGAAAATTCCCGCGATGGTGGCCAGCAGGACGTACCTCCAGTTGAAGTGTGCCGACCTCTTGTTGAAGTGCGACAGCCCGAATAGAACGGAGGCAATTATCAGAGCCGTCCGCCGTCCCACTCGCCGCTCCAGAAGGTTCTGGACCCAGGCGCGGAAGAACAGTTCCTCGATCACGGCCACAAACACAAAAATCCCGATCCAGCTGACAACGGCCTGGCCGATTCGCGGCACATTCTTGTGAGGATGAATGAATCCGAGCGCCAGCCCAGCCGCGATGACCACCGGGGCGAAAAACAGAAGTTCGCGCAGCCCGGTCTTCCAGTCGCTCCAGCGAAAATGGAAGTCAAATCCCGTCCCGCTCAGCCGCCGGATCCCCAGGAATCCATAGAGTCCGGCATCCACCAGCAGCAGATTGCCCAGCCCTCGCAGCCCCGCCGGCCACGCCGCGTCGAACCAGCGCAGGTCCACGACGAGTCCCAGAGTCAGCAGGATTATCGCATCGCGCCAGTTGCCGCGCTGCTCAGGATCGGCCGCCGCGGCCCGACTCAACAGCCAGGCAATCACAACGGGCAGCACGCAGTAGACGGCGAACCACTCCCAGCGGAACATGTGCGCCGACAGCGCGAGAACGATGTAAGGCAGAACCAGGAATGCAGGAGCGGCGATGCGCCAAAGAAGCGGCCAGCCATTGACTGTGCGCTGTGCCCGTTCGCTGGCAACCGCAAAAGCAAGCGCGGGCAGCATCTCGATCACAAGCACGGCTACGTCGACGGGCGTGACGTTCGACATTCCCAATATCTTATCCGGGCGGCCCGTCACCGCCCGGATAGGTGCGGTCACTCCAGCGCTCGGCCGGAAGCCCCCTCTACGCAACAGCGGACTTCTATTGCGCGGGCCGCACGACCGCCATCTCCATCTCCGCGTGTTTGGCCTTTAACTCGTGTTCGGCGCGCGATGGATACAGTTCCTTGCCGCTTGTGTTGCCCGTGATCCAAACCGACTGGAGAAAATACTCGTCTCCGTAGCGGTGAAACACCAGCTTGCTGCCGTCAGCCTTGGTCCGAAGTGCAAGATGCGTTGGCACGTACCGACCTTGCTTGTGGTTGAAGATCAGGATCATGTCGTCCTTCTGACTGACGATGTAATGTCCGGCGGGAAACTTTTGGCCCTGTGCGGAGAACGCAAATGGCACATCGACGACCAGTACCCCCGGGTTGGTCTGCCCGATCGCGCCGGCAGTCAGCGCCAGCAGGCCTGCAAAGAAAAAAGTGCGAAACGCTTTCATAACTTCTCCTCTCTGAATGGAAACTGCATTGAATGAAATCCCCAGGTCCCCCAGGGTGAACTTTCTCCAAGTGTTCGGCGGAGAACTATGCAGGAGGGAAGTACTGCAATGCCGGACCGCGCCAGCCGTTATCCTTCGGGCAATTCATAGTGATCGCCCGAGACTCAGTTATCGGAATAGTGAAGCGGAACTGCGCGCCGTTACAGACGATCTGTCGGTAAGTTTTACCGCTGGGACGTTGGCGCGGTGCAGAATCGGGGGGAGGCAACCGCCCGGCTTGTCTCAATGAGCGAGCGAGGCTAGAATTCCTGCGACTTCCAATCAGGAGGCCCTCATGGCCGCACTTCCGACTCCTCCGGCTGCACCTTCGCCAGCTCCAGAAGCCGCTCCTCCCCTCTCCGAAGGAGCTCGCATTATCAATACGTTCATCGCGCCATCGAAGACGTTCACCGACCTTCGCCGTAGCGCCGCCTGGTGGGCACCATTCCTGCTGATGTCCATCGTTTCCGTGATCTTCGTCTACACTGCGGGACAAAAAATCGGGTTCCGCAAGATCATGGAAAACCAGATGCAGGCTCAACCCAAGGCGCAGGCGCGGCTGGAGCAACTCCCGGCCGATCAGCGGGAACGCCAGATGGAAGCCGGTGCCAAAGTTACGGCCGTGATTTCCTACTGTTTCCCCATTTTGACGCTCATCATCTGGCTCATCATCGCAACTCTTCTGTTCGCCACATTCAAGCTCGTAGCCGGTGCAAACGTCTCTTTCGGGGTCTCAGTCGCCATAGTCATATACGCCGCTCTTCCGCTCATGCTGAAGTCATTATTGGGGATTGTTTCTGTACTTGCAGGGGTCAACCCCGATTCGTTTTCATTCCAGAACCCGGTCGCGACGAATCCCGGATATTTCCTGAACCCGGCCGATGGTGTCTTTCTTTACGGCATAGCGACCGCGGTCGACATCTTCATGATCTGGACGCTGGCTTTGACCGCCATCGGATTCACCTGCGTCAGCAAGGTCAAGAAGGGCACAGCCTTTGCAATCGTGTTCGGGTGGTGGGCAATTCTCACGCTCGGAACCACAGCATTGAGCGCCGCATTCTCGTAGGAGTTACGGAGTAGAAATCCTGATAGCGGGGAGGAAACAGAGTAGAATACCCCGTTCTGGACGCTCCCCCCATCAGGAGCCCTCATGCGCCCCAGATCGTTCGCTGTTCTCACGGCGATTGTGTTGTTTTCTGTTTGTGGCTTAGGGCAGCAGCCCTTTGTTCGCAACCTCAAAGTTGAACAAGCGATTCTCGACAAGTTGGTCGTCATTGCCCCGCATGCCGTGGAGCCATTTCAGCGGGCGACCGCCGCCATGGATGCGCAGAGGTACGGGGAGGCGATTCCGCTGTTCCAACAAGTCCTGCAGCAGGCTCCTTCGTTCACTCCAGCAATGCGCCGCTTGGGTGCATCGCTGGCTGGATCCGGCAAGGTCGACGAAGGACTCATCTACTGCCGCAGCGCGGTGCAAATCGAACGTTCTCCAGAGAATCTCGCCAATCTCGCTGGAGTCTTGTCATACCCGGCACCCAATCAGCAAGGCTCTGCTGCACAAATGCAGGAGGCTCTGCCCTTAGCCAAAGAGGCCAACGACAACTACCACGGTGATGATGCCAGTTACCCCCTGCTGGTCGCGCAGCTCGCGCTCAATCTCGAGAGCGACAAAGAGTTCCGTCAGGCTACAGAGATTCTGGTCAAGACGCATCCCGAAATGGTCGCCACCCACTACTTCAACGCCATCCGCTTGGCCGAGGATGAAGACTGGATCGCCTCGGAAGACGAGATGCGAACGGCCGAACGTCTCGGCTTGCCTGCTGACAAAGTAGAAGCCATGTTGTCGGCCTCTGGAATTCACCGTCACGCCATGATGCAACGCTTCTGGCGTTATCCCCCGTGGGTGCTGGGCGCGTGGGTCGGGGCACTGGTACTTCTCTTTGTCGTCGGGAAAATTCTCTCCGGCGTTACTCTCCGCATGATTCAATCCGCCGATCCCGGTTCGTCTCTCAGCGGCGGGGAGGTTTTTTTGCGTCAGTGCTACCGTCGGCTCATCACCTTTGCGGGATCTTTCTACTACATCTCCCTGCCCTTCGTGATTGTGCTGGTCCTGGGATTGGCAGGCGGGATGATCTACGCGTTTCTGATGATGGGGCGCATTCCGATCAAGCTGGCTTTGATTCTGGTAATTGGCGCGATCGTGACGGTTTACAAAATGGTGCAAAGCCTCTTTGTGCGCGTCGACGATTCCCAGCCCGGACGGTCGCTGCCCCCCGAAGAGGCTCCGGATTTCTGGAACCTGACGCGGGAGGTTGCCGACAAACTCGGGACACGTCCCCTGGACCAGATTCGCATCACGCCCGGCACCGAAATGGCGGTTTACGAACACGGCACGCGCAAGGAGCGGCGTCAGGACATGGCTCAGCGCACCCTTGTGATGGGAGTCGGCCTCATCCCGGGGTTCCAGCAGAATGCCTTCCGCGCCGTTCTGGCTCATGAATACGGACACTTGTCTCACCGCGACACTGCCGGCGGCGATGTGGCTCTGCGCGTGAATCGCGACATGATCAACTTCGCGATCGCTCTGGCGGTTGCGCGGCAGGCCGTACCCTGGAACCTTGCCTTCCAGTTTCTCCGCGTTTATCACTTTCTCTTCCGGCGCATCAGCTACGGAGCCACTCGGTTGCAAGAGGTCCTGGCGGACCGGGCTGCGGCTAGTCTCTACGGAGCTCCGGCATTCGAAGAGGGATTACGCCACGTCGTGCGCCGCCAAATTGAGTTTGAAAACGTCGCGCTTCACGAAGTGAAGGTATCGAATGAAGGCAAGATTCCGTTCCGGAATATCTATACGCTGCCCACGGAACCATCAGCGGCCATCGACGACGAGGTCGACAAGGCTCTTCACCGGGAAACTTCGGAAGACGATACGCATCCCAGTCCAGTCGACCGGTTCCGCTACGTGCAGCGCGTTCCGTGCGACCAGCCGCAAACGTTTGACGGGGTCATGTGGGATCTGTTTACCAATCCTGAGTCATTAACGGCTGAGATGACGTCGCAGATTGAATCGCGGGTGAAAGACCAGATAGCCCAGCATTATGCAACGGTGGGCAGCGCTTGAGAGTTGTCAGAGGTGCGCCGGCATCTGCGATTCATCCCGCGAACCACTCCAATACCTCCGCAATGCTTGATGGGAGCACCAGCTCGACGCTCGCCAGGTCCTGCTCCATGTGCTCGGCGCTCGACGTGCCCGTGAGCGGCAGCATGCCCACCATCCGCGCGAAAGCAAACACAACCTGCGCGGGGGTTACGCCCAACGCATCGGCTAGCTCGGCGATCGCGGCATTTTGAACGATGTCGCGATTCGCCGTGAGCAGCGAGAACCCTTGGTAGACAATCTCCCGTTCACGGCAGAACATCCGGACTTCGCGATCCCATCCGAATCGCGCAAAACAGCGATTTTGAACGAAAGCGGGCATCTCTGCCTCTGCCGCCTCCATTTGCTCGAGGTGGATCAGGTCGACATTGCTCACTCCGATCAGGCGCGCGCGTCCGCAGTCCCGCTCCTTTCTCATCGCCTCCCACACTTCTGTGTCGGCCTCGGTCCAGCCATCGATCGACCAAGGCCCGTGTAACAGAAAACTCTCGACGAAATCGGTCCCGAGATGCTCCAGAGAGCTAACCAGCGACTGGGCAACCTGGAGCGCCAGCGGCGCAGCGGGATCGTAAGGCAGCCGATCATCCTGTCCGTGCTGATACGTATACTTGGTCTGCAGGAAGAGATCCGCGCGAGTCACGACTCCCGCTCGATACGCCGCCGCCAGCCCCTCACCAACTCCCGCTTCAAAGTAATGCCGCCGCTGATTCGCCGTATCAATCCCGCGAAACCCTGCTCGCAGCGCCAGTTCCGTAAGGCTAGCGGTGCGGTCTTCTTTCCAGGCGGTTCCGTAAAGGAATGGAGGCGAGGGCAGAGCCAGTGGCATGGTGCCATTGTGCCACGAGTAAACCCCAACTCCTCTGTGATCCCCGTGTCCTCTGTGGTGAATGTTCGGTAGTAAGAACGACTCTGAACCGGGCGGGGCGTTCGAGCCAAACTGTTATATGCTTGAACTCCTCAGGAGGCTTTCCGTGAAATTAGGTCTAGCCGTGTTATGTCTCGCCGTGTGCGCCAGCGTCTCGCTCGCACAAAATGCAGCCGCTGCCAAACCCCCAGCGCCCACTAAAGACCCCGTCTCCAGCTCATTGCGCATGCAGTTGCAGCGCTCGCAAAACAATATCGTGGGTGCGGTCGAGGCCATGCCCGCCGACAAGTTTTCCTACAAGCCCACGCCGGACCAGATAACCTTCGGGCACCTGGTGGTTCACATCATCGGCTCCAACAATTCGCTCTGCGCCAAAGTGGCCGACGTGCCTGCCCCGAAAATGGAGGAACCTAAAGATACCGACTCGAAAGATCAACTTCTGGCCGCCGTCAAAGCATCATTCAGCTTCTGCAGCGAGGCCTTGGCCAAGATGGACGACTCGAAGTTAGGCGATGACGTAGAACTCTTCGGCGGACGCCACTTCCCACGCGCGATGGGCGCTCTGGGGCTCGCCGGCGGATGGGCCGACCATTACGGCGCGGCGGCGATGTACCTGCGCCTCAACGGAATCCTGCCACCGAGTGCACAACAGAAGCACTAGAACTTTTTCGATTTGGCCTTGAAGGCGGGGCGTTAGCCGCGCCGCACTGTGCGGCAAAAGAAAAAATGAGTTTTAGCCCCTGAGGTATGGCTTACTCGATTTGAACCAACTCGTTGGCGGGAGCTGCCGTCGGAATCGGTTCAGCCGGCCGCTGCGGAGCCCGCCACGAATCGAAGATCGACACCTGGTGCACGCACGAAACCGTGCAGTGCGGCGCGCATCCTTTCTCGGTCAGATATTCGCGCCGCAAATCCTCGCGCGTGTATTCTTCCAGCGGAATCCCCGGATACCCGCGCTGCTGCGAGCAGTAGTGCACCAGCCCGTTCTCGCAGATGTAGAGATATCGCGCCCCCGCGCGGCATCGCCAGTCGTTGGGCAGCCCCTTGGCGATATTGTCCTGGAACTTATTCACCCGTGTGAAGCTGCTCTTCTCGAGCGCCTGCATCTCGTGATAGATGCGGCGTTCTTCATCTCCGAGAGGCTGCAATTGCCCGCTGCCATCGTGGATGATGCCAATGGTCGAGCTGAATCCCAGTTCGACGGCGCGCTTGCCGATCACCAGCGCATCCTGTGGATGCGAAATGCCCCCGCCCACCACGGAATTAATGTTCACGTGAAAGTCGGCATACTCGGCCAGCAGTTGCAGCTTCTTGTCGAGCACCTTCAGGCTCTTCTTTGAAACCTCGTCGGGATTCACGTTATCGATCGAAATCTGCAGCCATTCGAGTCCGGCTCGGTTCAAGCGCTGAATGCGCTCGGCCACCAGCAGATATCCATTCGTGATCAGCCCGGCGATCATGCCATTCTTGCGAATCCGTCGGATGACGTCGTCGAGTTCGGGATGCATCAGGGGTTCGCCGCCCGAAATCGTAACGATCGATGTCTCCAGCGCACCCAGCTTGTCGATCCTCCGGTACATCTCATCGATCGGAACCGGCTTCGAAAAATCGTCGAACTCGTTGCAGTAGGTACACGTCAGATTGCAGCGACGCATCGGTATGATGTGCGCCAGCAGCGGATGGTCCGTCGAAGCGAAAGCTTTCGCCACCATCTTCGCTCCCCGCAGGTTGCGGTGCAGGGACTTCAGATTACGGCGTAGAGTTGTCAGGAGAGATGGCATGCGTATTGGTTAATTAGTTATTACAACACAAGAGCGCACGAATGTGGCCCTGCGCTGCAGCGTTCGGTCAATTCCAAGGGTTAGATGGCAAGAAATGGCGACAGAAGTCCCGTGATTTTCTCAGCGTTCGATGGCTGTTTCTCTGCGATTCTCAGCGATTGAAGCTCTAGATTCGCTGCGTCCCGTCTGGTCGGTCTTTGCTACGAGTCATTCAGCCACAAATTCGTGACCTGCTCCCCGTAAGGCGCTGATCGCGGCGCCAGCCCGCTCTTCCTGAATCAAAACGTAATCCGTGTCATTTGTGGCAATCGCGAAGATAGGAATCCCATTCGATGATAGCGGCTCGATGAATGACAACAACACTCCGGTCTGCGAAAACGGAAAAGGCCCCTCCAGTTTCAGGCAAATCCACCGATGCGAAGAACTGTCGGCGGGAAGATTCTCGATCGGGCACACGATCGAGAGTTCATCTGCCGTGCGTGTAATTGAGGTGAACTCACCGCGGGTCGCCCACTCAGGAACAGCGGAGTCCGACGAGTGCCGCACGATCGCGTAGAGCGATTCTAACCGCCGAAACTTCAGTCGATGTGACTCTGTCATCAATTCAATTCAGACGTGTGCCCACGTTCTGGCCGCTTTTGCCAGAAGTGGGATTTTGACTTCCAGCAGTACGACGAGAACCTCAATCGATCCGGTCCGCTCATCCCTCCACCGCCTTCCGCACCGCCGCCTTCGCCAGCAACCGAGTCGAATCCAAAGTCGGCAGCGGCGAAGCTTCCGGCGACACCAGCAGCGGGATCTCTGTGCAGCCCAGTACCACGGCGTCGCAGCTTTCGTTCTTGAGCCCGCGAATCACTTCCACGTGATAGGCCGCCGACCGCGGCAGAAATTGTCCGTTCACCAGCTCATCGAAAATAATCTGATTGATGCGTTCGCGCTGCTCCGAGCCGGGCACACGATGATCAATGCCCGCCGCCTTCAGCGCCTGGCGATACACCGGCCCTTCCATCAGATACTTCGTCCCGAGAACCGCCAGTCGCCTATGCCCGCGACTCTTCGCCTCCGCCGCGACTTCCCGCGCAATATGCAGCCACGGACGCGGCGACCGATGCTCCACCAGATCAAATGCCTGATGAATCGTGTTGTCCGGACAAATCAGAAAATCCGCGCCAGCCTTTGCCAGCTTCTCGGCCGACCGCAGCATCAGTTCCGCCACTCCTGCCCAATCGCCCGCCTCGATGCTCTTCATGTACTCAGCGAGCGAAAACGAGTGCAGCGAAACCTCGGGATGATCGTGCTTCCCGAGCATCTTTCCGCCTTCGAGCGAGATCGTGCGGTAACAGAGCGCGGCACCTTCCGTGCTGCATGCGACGATACCTATGTGGAGCATGGAAATGAAAACGTCGTTAGTCGTTGGTCCTTGGTCGCTAGCGATTTACTCGCTTCGTACTCGCCAACAACCAACAACTAACGACCACCGACCTCAACCGCATACGGACTCGCATCCCGATACCGCTTCTCAAACTCTTCCCGCGTCACGATCGTCTTTACGTCGGTCACGCGGTCGATCGCGAGAATCCCATCCAGATGATCAATCTCATGCTGCAAAAGCTCAGAGAGATTCCTCTCCTCACCCGCATTGAATTCGCATGTGTCGCCCTCAAGAGTTTGATAACGCACCGTGATTTCCCGATGCCGCTCTACCTGCATGAAGATCGACAGGAAACTCAGGCACGCATCCCAGACCACGATCTTGTCTTCACTGCCCCCAATGATCGCGGGGTTGATTAGCGGCCAGGGTTTCTCTCCGGGCAATTTCAAAAAGATCACGCGCTGCAGTACTCCAATCTGTGGCGCCGCAATCCCGCGCCCGTAGCCCGTCTCCGCACGCCAGTGAGCTAGTGTGTCAGCCAGATCACCTACCAGTTCGCGGGTCTCCCGCGAGACCGGGTCTGCGACCGGCAGACATTTCTCTCGTAGAATCGGGTTCCCGAGCTGCAAAATCGGTCGGACGGCCATTCACAAACTCCAGGTAATATCAGCGTGCCATCGCTGCGTCGAACAGGCTCAACAACTCCAGCTTTTTATCCGCGGGCAAGAACGACGCTTCAAATGAATTTCGCGCCAGCTCGCGCAGATGCTCGTCGCTGAACCCGTGCGTTTCCTGCGCGAACTGATACTCGCGAGCCAGTGACGTCCCAAACAGCGCCGGATCATCCGTATTGAGTGTGATCATCATGCCCTGATCGAAATAGTTCTTCACCGGGTGCTCGGCGGCGGCCTTGCAGCATCCGGTCCGCAAGTTGCTGGTCAGGCAAATCTCTACCGGAATCTGCCGGTATGCCAGTTCCTCGATCAAATCCGGATCCTGCACCGCATTCAGCCCATGCCCGACCCGTTCCGCATGCAGGTTGAGCGCGCCCCAGATAGACTCCGCCGGCCCGGTCTCACCAGCATGCACCGTCAGGTGCAAGCCGTGATCCTCCGCGTAGGCGTAAACGCCGCGAAACAGCTCCGGTGGGGCCTTGACCTCGTCGCCTCCGATTCCGACCCCGACAACGTGCCGATCCTTGTAGCGCACCGCAAGCTCGAACACCTTTTGCGCTTCTTCCACGCCGAAATGCCTGGTGGCATCGAAAATCCACAGCAGCGAGACCCCGAAATCCCGCGCCCCGCGGATTCGCCCCCGCTCCAGGCCTTCGAAGATCGCAGCGAAGTCCTGCTTGCGATAAAGACACACACCCACGGCAACGTAGACCTCGGCATGCAGCACGTTCTCTTCTTTGAGTTGCTGCATCAGCCGATAGGTGGCGAGTTCAAAGTCGTCGGGCCCCACCAGGTGCGCGCTCACATCTTTGAATGCCATCAGGAAGCTGGAAAAATCCGTATAGCGATACAATGCCGCGGTTTCGTCGAGCGTGCTGTTCTCACCGTGCCGTCGACGCAACTCCAGGAGCGTCGCCGGCTCGACGGCTCCTTCCAGATGCAAATGCAACTCCGCCTTGGGGAGCTGACGAATAAAAGAATTCGGCGGCTGTACTCCATTCATGATTTGTTGATTGTAGAGCAGATTTTACATTTGCGAGCGCGCCGGGTTGGCCATTCCTAACGAACTTGCCAATCACACACACGCGCGGTGCGTTTCCTTCGCCGGGATTTTCCTTTAAAATCCTGAGTTCTCATCGCCACCCCGGAGACCTACATGCGCTCACTGATTGTCTTAACCTCGTTCTCTGTTTCGATCCTGGTTCTCGCACCGATCGCTCTGATGGCTGCCTCATCCACCCCGCAAGTCAAGACCCGCTCGGGTGTTATCGAAGGCAAAGACGACGGCAAGGTAAAGTCATTCCTTGGAATTCCCTATGCCACGCCTCCCATCGGCGATCTGCGCTGGAGGGAGCCTCAGCCGATTGCGAAATGGAGCGGCGTGAAGAAAGCAACTGAATTCGGCTTCCACTGCATGCAAGGCAACGTTTTCGGCGACATGGTGTTCCGCGATCCCGGCGCCAGCGAGGATTGCCTCACGCTCAACGTCTGGGTTCCCGACAAGCACATCGATCCGAAGATGGCAGTGATGGTCTGGATCTATGGTGGAGGATTCGTCGCCGGCACCACTTCGGAAGCGCGCCAGGACGGCTACCATCTGGCGCAGCAGGGCGTGATCGTAGTCTCGATGAACTATCGTCTCGGTACTTTCGGATTCTTCGTGCATCCGGAGCTTGCCAAGGAGTCCGGCCACAACTCTGCTGGCAACTACGGTCTGCTGGATCAACTCGGCGCGCTCAAATGGGTGCACGACAACATCGCGGCATTCGGTGGCGATCCCGGCAACGTCAGCGTTTTCGGGGAGAGCGCCGGATCATTCTCCGTCAGCGCGCAAATGGCCTCGCCTCTCGCGAAAGGACTTTTCCAGAAGGCAATCGGTGAAAGCGGCGGCGCGTTCTCACGTACCGGCCTTCCGTTTGAATCGATGTCGGCTCGCGCCGAAAAAGATGCCAAGCTCGTAAAAGACAAGCTGGGCGCGTCCACTCTTGCCGAGTTACGCGCCATCCCCGCCGAGAAGCTGGTGCAAACGTTCGGAAGCCGCCCCGACGCGTTCGCCTTCGGTCCCGACGTCGATGGATACTTCCTGCCCGAGCCTGTTCCCGCCATCTTCGCGGCGGGCAAACAGAATGACGTCGCCCTGATCGCCGGCTGGAACCACGACGAAGGCAGCTTCGAGATCGCCTTTGCTCCGCAGAAGCCCAACGCGGAAAATTTCAAAGCCACCGCTCAAAAAGACTTCGGAGATAAGGCGGACGAGTTTCTGAAGCTTTATCCCGCCGACACCGACGAGCACGCGATGCGCTCAGCCCAGGATTACGCCGGCGATAAATTCATCGCCTTTTCGACCTGGGATTGGATCGAAGCCCAGAGCAAGACGGGCAAGCAGCCCGTATACCGCTATCGTTTCGACATGGCCCCGTTCAACAAGAACCCGAACGCCCCGAGGATGGGCTCGTATCATTCCGCTGAAATCGAATACGTCTTCGGACAACTCGATTCCAAAGCTGATGTCACCTGGCGCGAAAGCGACCGCCAGATCAGCGACATGATGCAGAAGTTCTGGTCGAACTTCGCGAAGACCGGCAACCCCAACGGGGCGGGCCTGCCGAACTGGCCGCCCTACACTGCAGCCGACGGGTGGCCCGTGATGATCCTAAGCGCCGCGCCCGCAGCGAAGAAAGACAACCTGCGCGAGCGCTACCTCTTCCTATCAAGAGAGTGGAAACCGAAGGAATAGGAACGGCCCCGTAGGGTTTGTCATCCTGAGCGGAGCCGACTGGTGAGCGAAGCGATCCGGTCTGCGTAGTGGAACGATCCTGCCCAGAGACGACCGTCGCGTGACTCGGCGCTACTTTGTGGCGAACTCGCTGTGACGCCGGCTGTAGAGCACATAAATCATCAGCCCTAGTATGAGCCACACGAGGAATCGTACCCACGTGATGACCGTCAAGCCCATCATTAACCCGCCACACAAGACAATGGAGATCAGCGGGAACCACGGCACGAACGGCACGCGGAACACGCGTGGCCGGTCTGGTTGTGTACGCCGCAGAATGATCACTCCCAACGACACCAGCGCAAACGCGAACAGCGTTCCGATGTTCGACAAATCCGCCGCGTCGCTGATGGCGAAGATTCCCGAAGGCACTCCCACGACCAGCCCCGCGATCCACGTCGACCAGTGCGGCGTCTTGAATTTCTTGTGAACTGCTGAGAAAAAGCGGGGGAACAATCCATCGCGCGACATTGCGTACCAGATGCGCGCCTGCCCGTACTGAAACACCAGCAGGGATGAAATCATCCCCATGAGTGCACCCACCACGATGATCGAACGCGACCACCGGCTCGCGCCCAGCATCTTCAGCGCGTAGGCCACAGGAGCCTCGGCCGCCTCGCCCGAGACGAAGGTCGTGTACTTCATCATGCCCAGCAGCACGACCGAGACGCCGACATACAGAATAGTGCAGACAATCAGAGACGCGATGATTCCAAACGGCAAATCACGCTGCGGATTTCGTGATTCCTCGGCCGCGGTCGACACCGAATCGAATCCGATGTAGGTAAAGAAAACAATCGCGCCGCCCGTCACGATGCCGCCGAAGCCCGATGGCGCGAACGGCTTCCAGTTCGATGGATTGACCAGCGCTCCACCCACAAACAGGAACACCAGGATCGCCCCGATCTTAATCGCGACCATGATGTTGTTGGCCTCAGCCGATTCGCGAATGCCGCGCACCAGCAGCACGGTGAGGATAAAAATGATCAGAAACGCCGGGATGTTGAAATACGATCCGGTCCAATGACCCGCCTCCCAGACAGGAGTCGACCATCTATCGGGCAGATTTATGTTGAACGACGCAAGTTGCGCCTTGGTGTACGCGCTGAACCCGATCGCTACCACCACGTTGCTGACCACGTACTCAAGAATCAGGTCCCACCCGATGATCCACGCGAAGATTTCGCCGAGCGTGGCATACGAGTAGGTGTACGCGCTGCCGGCAATTGGAATCATCGACGCCAGTTCCGCGTAGCACAGTCCTGCGAAGCTGCACGCGACCGACACCAGGAAAAACGAAATCGCAATCGACGGCCCGGCCGGCGGACGTCCATGCATGAGCACGCTGGCCGTGCCGCCTCCACGCAGAAAGTTCCACAGAATATCGAGCACCTGCGCGTGCAGAATCGAGGGCGCCTGAAAATTCTCGCCCGCCGCGGCCGTCCCGGTCAGGATGAAAATGCCAGACCCGATCACCGCTCCAATCCCGAGTGCCGTCAGTGACCACGGCCCCAGCGACTTTTGCAGCCGATGCCCGGGTGCTTCCGATTCCGAGATCAGCTTGTCAATCGACTTGCAGCAGAAGACCTGCTTGTCGGACGTGCGCACAACTTGGTTCGATGGAGGCTCGCTGGTCGTGGGTTGTGACAAGAGGTGTGATTTCTCCTGAACGGAGGAATTCGGTAATGAGCTGGGTGCCCCACCCTCCGCGCCTTTCGAAGGGTGGGATTCCCGAATGCCGACAGCCGACTGCCAAGCTCGGCTCTACCGCTTCGCCTGACCGCGGGCCATCTTCTTGACCTTGGGCTTCTTGGAGCCGCGCGGATAATCGCGGGGCTTGAGCGGCTTCTCCGACTTGCGCTTCTTGCGCGCTGCTCGTTTCGCTTTCTTGCGTTCGTCTATGCTGAGTTTTGCTGTATTGGCCATGAACTCTCGAGTGAATTGGATTTTAGTAATTCAGAAATTGTGCAATTGAAAAAGCCCTTTCGCGATGCAGGCGGTTCAGGTTACTCAATTACCAAATTACACAATTACACAATTTCTCAATTCTCTTCAGGCTTGCTCCAGCTGGGCATACTTCTCCACCAGCTTCTTCAGGCCGAAGCGTGGAAATTGTACCGTAATCTTGGCTTCTTCGCCTTCTCCCTCTCGCTGATAGACGGTTCCTTCGCCGTATTTCGGATGGCGCACCCGCTGTCCCGGGCGGAAACCACGCTTGCCCTTGGGCTCCTCCGCGGGAGGCGATTTCGGGATACTGAACTTTTTTCCACGGCTGGCAAAGAACTCGGAGATGTTCTCGATCGAGTTGTAAGCACGCGCCGCGACAGTGGGCTTCGATGGGCGCGGACGCCCTAAGTCATGCCAGGATGCACTCTGATCCTCGTCCTCGTAAGAGTAATGCGAAGACTCAGAATCGTAACGATTCGTGTAGGGGCGGGCGCCTTCGCCCGCCCGGCGGAGCGAAGCTCGGCTGCTGCGGCGCGTGCCCAGCTCCTCAATCAGTGATCCCGGCACTTCCTCGAGAAAGCGGGAAGGCACGCTGGCCTCAGGCAGATCCGTCCCGTAACGCCGCCGATAGACCGCCCGTGTAAGGATCAATTGATCCATTGCCCGAGTCATACCCACGTAGCAAAGCCGGCGTTCTTCCTCGATGTCTTCCGGAACGAGCATGGTGCGCGAGTGCGGAAACAGCCCCTCCTCCAGCCCGCTGAGAAATACAAGAGGGAATTCCAGTCCCTTGGCGGCATGCAGACTCATGAGTGTGATCTGCGCCCGTTCATCGTAATCATCCGCATCCGCAATCAGGGCCGCATGATCCAGAAACTGATCCAGAGTTTCCGCCCGATCCCGCGAATCCATCGCCGCGTTCACCAACTCGCGCAAGTTTTCGATCCGCGAGTAGGCCTCGGGGGTGTCTTCGTTTTCCAACAGCTTGATATAGCCCGTGCGGTCAATCAGGAACTTCAGAATGTCCGCTGTACTGACAGTAGGAGTCGGAAATGAGGCAGTAGCGTCATCCACTGGCATCGACGCATCCGCGTCCGCGGTAGCTCCGGCCTCCCCACCTTGGGACGAAGAATCGGCCGCATTCTCTCCAAAATCAAACGAAAAGTTCCCAAGTTCCGCCGGATCAAACGCGGTCGCATCTTCCTCAACAGACGAACTCTCTTCGCTCCGTGTCGCCGTGTCTCCGGCGTGAACTTCCCCTGATTTCTCCAGCTGCTCTGTGAACGTCCCCGCCAGCATTGCCCGAGCGTCTTCAATCAGTTGCTGAAAATTCTTCAGCGACGCTACGGCTCGCGGCGGCACCAACTGCCGCTTCACCGCCTCGCCCACAGCTCCCCACAGCGAGAGTCCCGCGCCCAGCGCAAGCTGCTCCAAAGAATCGATGGTCCCCTTGCCGATCCCGCGCGCAGGCGTATTGATCACTCGCAGCAACGAGATCGAGTCATCCGGATTCTGGATGACTTTCAAGTACGAAATCATGTCCTTGATCTCGGCACGCTCGTAAAACGAAAATCCCCCGACCACGTGGTACTTCAGCCCGTAGCGCCGCATCGCCTCTTCAAACAACCGCGATTGTGAATTCGTGCGATACAGCACTGCCGCCCGCGCAGTCTCGCCGCGCTCGTTAGCCTCGCGCAGATAGCGCGCGATGGAATCGGCCGCAAACAGGGCTTCGTTCTCACCGTCGGGTGCTTCGTAGTAGCCGATCTTGGCCCCGCCCTGCCGGTCGGTCCAGAGATTCTTCCCCTTGCGCCGGACGTTATTCGCCACCACCGCCGATGCGGCCTGCAAAATATTCTGCGTCGAGCGATAGTTCTGCTCCAGCCGGATTATCTTGGACTCGGGAAAATCTTGCTCAAATTCGAGGATGTTCCGAATGTCGGCTCCGCGCCACGAATATATCGACTGATCCTCATCCCCGACCGCGCAAACATTGTGATGTTCCCCCGCCAGCATGCGCATCAACTCGTACTGCGGGCGATTCGTATCCTGGTACTCATCGATCAGCAAGTACTGAAAACGCTTGTTGTAGTACTCGCGCACATGCGGCGCCGATTTCAGCAGCCGCACCGACTCCAGCAGCAGATCGTCGAAGTCGAGCGCGTTCGCCTTGCGCAGCTCTTTCCGATATTCCTCGTACAGATGCGCGATCTTCTCCGTCTTCGGATCCGCCGAATGTAGATACAGCTCCTGCGGACCGAGCATGTGATTCTTCGCCCACGAAATCCGCCCGAGCACAGTGCGCGGAGTCAACTCCTTGTCATCGACCCCTAGCCGCTTCATCACCGATTTCACCAGGGACTGCTGATCGGCCTCGTCGTAAATCACGAAACTCTTGGTGTGCCCGATCGGCGACTGCCCCGGCACGGACGACGGAATCCGCATCGCCTCAATGTCCCGTCGGAGCATCCGCACACAGAAGGAATGGAAGGTTGAAATTACGGGTTTGGCAATGCTGAGCCCGCCTACGAGTTTCTCAACACGCGCGCCCATTTCCGCCGCGGCCTTGTTGGTGAACGTCATGGCCAGAATCGATTCCGGCATCACGTCTTTATGCTCGATGAGAAAAGCAATCCGGTAGGTAATGACGCGCGTCTTCCCGCTGCCGGCGCCGGCCAAAATTAAAACCGGACCTTCGGTAGTCTCGACGGCCTCGCGTTGCTGCGGATTCAGTTGGTCAAGAAACGACAAAAGAGAAGTGGCTCCAGGGAGGAGATGTTCCAATTTTACAGGAACGTCAGGTGCCCCACTTCTGGCCGCTCTTGCCAGAAGTGGCGATCTCGGTCAAGCCAGGCAGAACGAGTTGCCGCTGATCCGACAACGTGTAGAGACAGCCGCCTCGGACGTCCGTCGAGCGAAACTCGAAAGGTCAAAATTCGTTGCGTACCTGCAGCCTTCACATGTCTGGAGTCGTCATCGAGGGATCTGGCGGGAAGTCACATCTGAACTCTGACTTATCCTTCGCCATGGTCCCGTTCGCAACCAAATTTCGCGCGCAAGTGACGTGCCCTCCCACGTTCTTTCCACGGAGTCGACAAGGGCAGCGCGCCCGGTCCGGATTACGCCCGTAACCCGAACACGTCTTCCTCGTTAGGAAGTGGGCGCCGCCGCCCCGGCGAAGTCTCGGTCCTTTCCTGGAGGAGGCTCTATGAAACGCATTGTGCTCGTTACGTTGCTCGTTGCCGTCGCTGTCGCCGCTCGTCTGACGCTCGGCCGCAACACCGCGAGTGCCGGAGAAATCGCACCTGGCTACAAAGTCCTCGATCCCATCCGCCACGGCAACCTGACCGTATTCCCGGTAGTTGCTGCGAAGAGCTATCCAACAGGAGAATTCCTCACTCTCGACGAGGGTCTGCACTCGGGCGAAGTCGTGGTTACCGAGGCAGGCAACGTCCAGGGACTGATCCGCCGCCACGGCATTCCCATTCAGCGCTACGACGGCGCCGAGGTGAACCGTCTCGTCCTGGTCAATAATTCCAAGCGTCCGCTGCTCTTGCTCGCGGGTGAGGTTGTCAGCGGAGGCAAGCAGGACCGCGTCATAGGCAAAGATCGCATCGTGCCCGCGGAAAGCGATCCCATCGATCTCAGCGTTTTCTGCGTCGAGCACGGACGCTGGGTCGCTGCCAGCGAGCACTTCGGAGCTTCTCAGGCTATGTATGGCTCGGCCAGTGGGAGTCCCGGCAAGAATGCTCCGGTCCCCATGGCGATCATGGTCCAACCCTCGGTGCGCGCTAAGGCCATGGGCGATAAAAACCAGCAGGAAGTCTGGGACGAAGTGAGTAAGCAAACCAGTGCGATGAAAGTGCAAGTGTCCAGCGCCGCACCATCGGTCGCGAGGGAGATGGCGCCCGTCAGCTCTTACGCCAAGGTGAATGAGAATCAGGAAGTCCAAAAGTCCATCGACTCCATTGCTCGACCGATCGAGCAGAGCTATCAGAGCCTCATCCATCAGCTCCGCGATCGAAATGCGGTGGGTGTCGTTGTCGCGGTGAACGGACGCATTATCTGGGCCGATGTCTTTGCCAGCACCGACCTGCTCTCGAAATATTGGCCCAAGCTGGTGCGCTCCTACGCGTCAGAAGCTGTAGTTACGCGCTCGAAGGAAATGGAAGTCACGACGAAGCAAGCAGATGCATTTCTGGCCGACATGGAAGGACGCAAAGAAATGATTGAGAGCGAGCCCGGCATCTATCGTCACACCGAAGTGACGGGCGACGGCTTCAAAGCCTTCGAACTGACATCCCTACTGCCGAAAACAGGGTTCGACGTGCATGTGGCGAAGATGGCGGATTGACTCAACAGAGGGATATCTGCTCAATCTCGAAAGGGGCGCGGCTTCGGCCGCGCCGATAGAGGTCATCAGCGGGGTCGGCAGACATAAAGTCTGCAATCGGCATAGGGGGGCGGGTCGCCCCGCCTCCCCTGCCACACCACCGGACATGCGGGTCCGCATCCGGCGGTTCGGCGGATTAAGCGGATCGCACGACCATGGGCGGAAGGCCAAGCTGGGCAA
>Ga0335080_10002186_pt1 | contig 19428 bp, 18 predicted proteins | sample Lox_Sample_34_FD_206720 | JGI IMG/M metagenome (GOLD analysis project Ga0335080, IMG submission 206720) | Soil microbial communities from Loxahatchee National Wildlife Refuge, Florida, United States - Lox_Sample_3.4 | ecosystem: Environmental > Terrestrial > Soil > Wetlands | place: USA...
CTGCAATTCGAGAACAACCTCGAGCGGCCGATCCGCGAGGTGATGACCAGCCGCGACCTGGTGACGGCGCCCGTGGGCACCACGCTGGAGGAGGCGGTCAAGATCCTCGCGCGCCACAAGGTCGAGAAGCTCCCGGTGGTGGCCGCGGACGGGAAGCTGCAGGGCCTCATCACCGTGAAGGACGTGTTCAAGCGGCGCGACTACCCCTCGGCCAACAAGGACCAGCTGGGGCGGCTGCGGGTGGCGGCCGCGGTCGGCGCCACCAAGGACGCCGCTTCGCGCGCGCACGCGCTGCTCGCCGCCGGGTGCGACGTGCTGGTGGTGGATTCGGCGCACGGCCACAGCGAAGGCGTGCTCCAGGCGGTCGCGGCGCTGCGCGAGGCGTTTCCCGACGCGCAGCTGGTGGGCGGCAACGTGGCCACCAGGGACGGCGCCTGCGCCCTGGTCGAGCGCGGGGTGGACGCGGTGAAGGTCGGCGTCGGGCCCGGCTCGATCTGCACCACGCGCGTGGTGACCGGCGTGGGCGTGCCGCAGGTGACCGCCATCCAGGACGCGGTGGCCGGCGCCTCGGGCGTGCCGGTCATCGCCGACGGCGGCGTCAAGTACTCGGGCGATGCCGTGAAGGCGCTCGCGGCCGGCGCCGACAGCGTGATGATGGGCGCCGTGTTCGCCGGCACGGAGGAGAGCCCCGGCGAGTCGCTGCTCTACGAGGGCCGCCGCTTCAAGGTCATCCGCGGCATGGGGAGCCTGTCGGCGATGCAGGAAGGCTCGGCCGACCGGTACTTCCAGGAAGGCGAGATGTCGGCCAGCAAGCTGGTGCCCGAGGGCATCGAGGGGCGGGTGCCCTACAAGGGCGCCGTGGCGGACGTCGTCTTCCAGCTGGTGGGCGGGCTGCGGAGCGGAATGGGCTACTGCGGGGTACCCACCATCAAGGACCTGCAGACGCGGGCGGAGATGGTGCGCATCACGGCGGCGGGCCTCAGGGAGTCGCACCCGCACGACGTCTCCATCACGCGCGAGGCTCCGAACTACAGTCCGTGACGGCGGATTGCTTGACACCGGCCGCCGTGTGCCACTAGTCTAGCGCGCTTCCGACCCGGGGCCGCGGCCGCGCCGCGCGTCCCGCCTTCTCTCACCAAAGGCGCTCCCATGAACTTGTGGGCCACCAAGTCCATCACCGCCCTCCGCGCCGAAGCGGACGAAGTGGGCGAGAAGTCGCTGAAGCGCGCGCTCGGTCCGCTGAACCTCATCACCCTCGGCATCGGCGCCATCATCGGCGCGGGCATCTTCGTGCTGACGGGCCAGGCGGCGGCCCTGTACGCGGGACCGGCGGTGCCGATCTCGATGATCCTGGTGGGCATCGCCTGCGCGTTCGCCGGGCTCTGCTACGCGGAGATGGCGAGCGCGGTGCCGGTGGCGGGGAGTGCCTACACCTATTCCTACGCGACGATGGGCGAGCTGGTCGCGTGGATCATCGGCTGGGACCTGGTGCTCGAGTACGCGGCCGGCGCGGCGACGGTCGGCGTGGGCTGGTCGGGGCACTTCGTGAGCCTGCTGAACGACTTCGGCGTCGCGCTGCCGCCGGCGCTCACCAACTCGCCGACCCAGTGGTGCACGGCGGCCAACGTGCACGACCTGGTGGCCGGCTGCATGCACTCGGGGCTCAACCTGACCGGCGCGATCATGAACGCGCCCGCGGTGTTCATCGTGGTGGTGATGTCCACCGTGCTGGTGATCGGCATCAAGGAATCGGCCACCGTCAACAACTTCATCGTGATCCTGAAGGTGTCCATCGTCCTGGTCATCTTCTTCGTCGGGCTCGCCCACTTCCACCCGGCCAACCTGAAGCCGTTCATCGCCCCCAACACCGGCGAGTGGGGCACCTACGGCGTGTCGGGCGTCCTGCGCGGCGCCGGCCTGGTGTTCTTCGCGTACATCGGATTCGACGCCGTCTCGACGGCGGCCCAGGAGGCGCGCAACCCGCAGCGCGACATGCCGATCGGCATCCTGGGCTCGCTGGCGATCTGCACGCTGCTCTACGTCCTCGTGTCGGCCGTGCTGGTCGGGATGGTGCCGTTCAAGGACCTCAACGTCGCCGCGCCGATGGCGCTGGCGATGCAGCGCATCGGCGCCCCCGAGTTCCTCCGCGTGCTGGTGGACGTCGGGGCCGTGCTCGGCCTCGGGTCGGTCATCCTGGTGATGCTGCTCGGGCAGTCGCGCGTGTTCTACTCGATGTCGCGCGACGGCCTGCTGGGCAAGTGGGCCGCGTCGGTGCACCCGCGGTTCCGCACGCCGTACCTCTCGACGATCTTCACGGGCGTGGCGGTGGCGATCGCGACCGGGATGCTGCCGCTGCAGCTGCTGGGGCAGCTGGTCAACATCGGCACCCTGCTCGCGTTCGTGCTGGTCTCGATCGGCGTCCTGGTCCTGCGCAAGACGCGGCCGGATCTCCATCGGCCGTTCAAGACGCCGTGGGTGCCGTTCGTGCCGATCATGGGCGTCGTCTGCTGCTTCGGCCTGATGCTCACGCTGCCGGAAGACACCTGGATCCGGCTGGTCGTGTGGCTGCTGATCGGCTTCACGATCTACTTCGGCTACAGCCGGCGCCACAGCATCCTGCAGAAGGAGCTGGCGGCGGGCGTGGCGCAGCAGCGGTAGCGCCCGACCGACGCCCAGGGCCAAAGCGGCCGGCTCCGATGTGGAGCCGGCCGCTTGGCTTCGAGGAATTTCCGGGCGACTACTCCGACCGAATCTGGAAGCCGACCTGCGCGCGGCCCACGACGGCCCCGCTGCCCGTCAGCACGGCGAGGCGCAGTAGGTACCGACCGGGAGGCACCTGCGCGGGCGCGATGTTCAGCCACTCGCGCACCGGGCCGCCGGTCGAAGCCTGGTCCCGGTCGAATGCGATCCGGAATCCACCGGGCAGGCTGTCGCGTCGCGCATCGCGAGCCGCGTCTCTCGACGGAACTATCTGGTACGACACCCGGTACTGCACCCGCCCATTCACGCTCGGGCGCAGGCCGTAGATCTCGGCGAACACCCGCACGGTGGCGCCGGCCGGGAAGGTGAGGTCGCGCTGGAGGCGTCGCAGCATCGCGCTCCGCGTGGTCAGCGTGTCCGCCCACGCGGGCGCCAGCAGCAGGTCACTCACCCCCGGCGTCGCGCCGAGTGCCTCGACGTCGAGCCTCAGACCCTGCCGGCCCAGGGTGTCGTTCATCTTGGCGTCGGCCATCAGCGCGTACCGACCGGGCTTGGCATGGAGCACCACGACGCCGCTGCTGTCTTCCCACGGCGGTCCCGCCTCGCCCATCGCCCCGGTCAATTGCGCGGCAACCGCGCCCCGCGTCGTCACGACCACGACGTCGGTCGTCGCCGCGTTGCGACCGGCGAACTGCGCCGTCCACACGCCGAAGCTCAGGGGTGCGGGGATGGACGTGGCGTTCCGTGTCATCGCCTGCTCCATCGCCGCGAACTGGGATTCGTTCATCGGCCGGAACACCTCCTCGCCCGTCACGGCCCAGCCCGCCCTGGCGCCGACGTTGACGGCTTCAGGCCGGAAGAACCGCACGGTCCCGATGTCGTCGTACTCCCAGCGCTCCAAGTCTCGGATCTGACAGAACGGATCCACGTCGTTCGACGGACCGATCAGTCGCAGGCGCGGCGCGCCGAAGCGCAGATAGGTGAGCCCGCGGTCGTCGAGCCCGGTGCGAAGGTCGTAGCCCAGCGCCGCCGCCGTGGTGTCGATGTCGCGGATGCCCCGCCCGTAGGGCATGTCGAGATCGCCGACCCGGAACCCGCCGAGAGACATCTCCCCCGGCGGGGGACTGCCGTTGTGGTAGTCCCAGAGGCTGTTGGCGGCGTTGCTCGTTATCAGGCTGTCCATAACCTCGGTCATCTGCGCGTGGGCGGTCGCGCTCCTCGGCCCGTGGGGTACCTCCGAAGCCTCGCAGCGCTGGTAGAAGACCTGCTCGCCGACCCCGGGCCGCGCCGACAGCGTGCGCTGGCCCGCGCGGTTCTTGTAGCTCGACAGCGGATGGGTCGCCTGGAATTCCTTCCTCACGTACCGGAGCCGCGCGAAGTGTTCGGCGATGCGCTGGTTGATGCCGGCGAACAGGTCCGGGTTGCGGCGCGCCCAGAAGGCCCGCAGGAAGCCCGGCCTCTGGTCCGCGGGAATGCCCTTTTCCCAGGCGCGGATCTCGCCCGGCGTCGCGATGCCGATGGCTTGCTCCCACAGCATCCCGCCGCCGTCCCGGTCGGCGTGCAGGAGCGCCCGGCCGTAGAGCTCGATCCCCACCGTGGTGTCCCCCGTCTCGAGCGCACTCTGCGCCCGCAACGCGAGCCAGGCGGGCTGACGCGGGTCCAGCGAGATGAGTGAGTCCAGCAATGCGTTCGCGGCCGGGTACTGCTCGTCCTCGATGTAGAGCCTCGCGATGCGCGCCCGAACCTCTGGCACCGAGTCGTGGAGCGCGAGGATGCGTCGCATGCGTGTGCGATCCGATCCACTGCGGTACGCCTTGAGCCAGTTGTCCCACCCGTTCGGATAGAGCGGATCCATCGCGAGCACCTTCTCGTACGCTTCGTGGATGATCAGCTCGCCGTCGGCGTTGCCGAGCTCGAGGCCCGAGCGGCCGTAGCCATCCCACACTTCCAGGCGCTCAGGAGCTAGTTGCGCGGCATGGCGGAAGGCAATGATGGCCGCGACGCGGTAGGCGTTGTCGGTACCGCCCCGGCGCAGCGTGGCTTCGCCCTGGACGAACCAGCCGTGCCAGTCGGTCTCGTGATGAGAGGTGTAGTGCCGCGCGAGGTCCACGGCGCGATCCATGTCGCCGTGCGCGAGCGCGGACTCGGCGACGGCGAGCTCGGCTCGCGGTGTTTGCTGCGCCCGGGCCGCCACAGCGCAGCTGAGCAGAAGGCAGGTCGCTCCGAGGGCGAAGCGGCGGCTCGTCCGCGGCGTCAGCGGATGGGATGGCATCCTTGCCTCGGAATCGAGATACCCCATGCCGCGAGTCTATGCGGTGGCCGTCATTTGCGCGTTAGGCCGGGGTACCACGCCGGGTCCGCGTCCACCACCAATCGCGAGCGAAATCATCCACTTGCCCGCCGTCTCGGTCCCCACTAGCGTGCAGCCGCACATGAGTCCCAGGTCGAAGGTCGAGAGCGTTCCGGCGGCGCGAAAGAAGGGCGCCCGCGCCGTGGCGGAGGCGCTGCTCGCCGCCCGCCGCATCGTGATGACGACCCACGTCAACTCGGACGGCGACGGCATCGGCAGCGAGGTCGCGCTGGTGCACCTGCTCCAGTCCCTCGGCAAGAACGCGCGCATCGCCAACCCCACGCCCATCCCGGCGCGCTACGCTTTCCTGGTCGAACCGGTGAAGGCGCACAACCGGACCGAGCACGCGGTCGCCGCGCTGCGCGACGCCGACCTGTTCCTGGTGCTCGACATCTCGGACCTCGGCAGGCTGGGACAGCTGGCCGAGACCATCCACGGCCGCGACGTCGTCACGGCGTGCGTGGACCACCACCTCTCGCCCGGCACCCTGCCCAAGGGCCCGCGCCTGGTGGACGCCTCCGCGTCGGCGACGGCCGAGCTGGTCTTCGATCTGGCCGAGGTGTCGGGCTGGACGATCACGGCTGAGGCGGCGCGCGCGCTGTACGTGGGGCTCCTGACCGACACCGGCGGCTTCCGCTTCTCGAATACGACGCCGCGAACGCTGCGGGTCGCGGCGGCGCTGCTCGAGTGCGGCGTGGATCCGGAGACCATCTACGAGCAGGTCTACGCCACCGCCCCCATCGGCCGGCTGCGGCTCACCGCGGAGGTGCTCGAAACGCTGGTGGTCGAGCCGGAGATCGGCCTCTCGTGGATCACGGTGCCGGCGGGCGCGCTCGAGCGGCACCGCGTGAGCGCCGACGACCTCGACGGCCTGGTCGAGCTGGCCCGCTCCGTCCAGGGCACCCGCATGGCGTTGCTCTTCCGCACGCTCTCGAGCGGCAGGATCAAGGTGTCGTTCCGCTCGGTCGGCGACGTGGACGTCGCCGCGTTCGCCCAGCCGTTCGGCGGCGGCGGCCACGCGAGAGCATCGGGCGCGTCCGTCGCCGGATCGCTCGAGGACGTGCAGCGCGAAATCCTCACGGCGGCACGCCGCTTGCTCTCCAATGGAAGAGTTGCTTGACCCTCTTCCAAACGACTGTCTAATTTGCGACCAGGGTGGTCGCAATAAGGAGCGGCAGTGGCGACCACGGTGGAGAAGATCGAGGAAGTGCTGGAGCTGGTGCGGCCGGCGATTCAAATGGACGGTGGCGACGTCGAGTTCGTGGATTTCGACGAGAGCGACGGCGTCGTGTCGCTCAGGTTGATGGGACACTGCGTGGGATGCCCGATGTCGCGGGCGACCCTGAAGAACGGCATCGAGGCGCGCCTCAGGACGGCGGTGCCGGAAGTCCGCTCGGTGGAGGCGGTCTGATTCGTGGCGGCTGACGATCTGAAGGCTCGGGTGGAGGCGGCGCTGCGGCGGATCGTGAATCCGCGCGTGGGCCAGGACGTGGTGGCCGCGGGGATGGTGAAGGACGTCGCGGTGGAGGCCGGCGGCAAGGTCCGCGTCGTCTTCGCGCTGGGTCGTGACGACCCCGCCGCGCTGGTGCGCGAGGCGCGCCTGGCGGTGCAGGCGCTGCCGGGCGTCACGGCGGTCAAGATGGACGTGGCCGGCGGTGCGCAGCAGCAGCCGCAGACCACGCCCAAACCGGTGCCGCCGCCGACCGCGCGGGAGTTTCCCCACCTGGGCCGCGTGATCGCCGTCTCGAGCGGCAAGGGCGGCGTCGGCAAGTCCACCGTCACGGTGAACCTCGCGGCCGCGCTGGCGGCCGGCGGGAAGCGCGTGGGCGTGATGGACGCGGACGTGTACGGCCCCAACATCCCGCGGATGTTCGGCATCGCCGACCAGAAGCCCGACGTGGCCGGCGGGAAGATCCAGCCCATCGTCGCGCACGGCGTGAAGGTGATCTCGCTCGGCAACCTGGTGGAGCGCGGCCATCTGGCGCGGTCCCATCATCACCAAGATCATCCAGCAGTTCCTGGGCGACGTGGAGTGGGGCCAGCTCGACTACTTCCTGGTGGACATGCCGCCGGGCACGGGCGACGCGCAGCTCAGCCTGGTGCAGTCGGTGCAGGTGGGCGGCGCGATCATCGTCACGACGCCGCAGGAAGTGGCGGTGGGCGACGCGCTCAGGGGCGCGAAGATGTTCGAGAAGGTGGGCGTGCCGGTGCTGGGGATCGTGGAGAACATGTCGTACTTCCAGTGCTCGCACTGCGGCGAGCGCACCGCCATCTTCGCGAGCGGCGGGGGCCGGCGTCTGGCCGACGAGCTCGGCATCCCGCTGCTGGCCGAGATCCCGCTGCAGGAGCGGGTGCAGGAGCTGTGCGAGTCGGGCCTGCCCGTGGTGCTGGCGGAGCCTAACACGCCGGTGGCTCGGGCGTTCGCGGGACTCGCGGCGGAGGTCCTCGAGCGGTCCGCCGCCGCCGCGGTCCGTCTCCCCATCATCGCCTCGTAGGTACGCCCGTCCTCCTCGCGGTCCTTCTTTCCGCGGCCGTCGCGGCGCCGCTCCACGCGCAGGATACGCTTCCGGATTCGAGCGCCTGGGCGGCGCCCTCGGAGACGGCCTCCGGCCAGGAGCTGATCTACAGCGGCCGGTTCGAGGCCGCCCGCCTGTATTTCTTCCGCCTGTCCGAACGGCATCCGCGGGACCCGGTGGGTCCGGCGCTGGAGGCGTCGGCGCTGATCTGGTGGGCCACGGCGCGGCAGGACGACGGGTTCGACGAGGATTCGATCGACGCGCTGCTCGCCGAGGCGGCGGCGCGCGCGCAGCGTGAGGTGGCGGCCGCCGCCACCGATTCGGCGCGGGTGGCGCAGCTGTTCTGGCTGGGCACGGCCCTGGGCTACCGCGCCCGCCAGGCCGAGCTGCACGGGCACTACTGGCGCGCGGCGCGGGACGCGCGGCAGATGCGCGTCGCGCTCCGCCGGGCCGTGGCGCTGGATTCGACCTGCGTGGACTGCCGGCTCGGCCTGGCGATCTACGACTACGCGCTGGCGCGGGCGGGCGCCCTGGCGCGACTGGTGGCCCGCATCATCGGGCTCGGCGGCGGCGACGCCGCGAGCGCCCTCGTGTGGATGCGGCGGGTCGGCGAGGAAGGGACGACGGCCCGGTTCGAGGCCCAGTGGCTGTACGCCAACGCGCTGGTGCGGGAAGGACGCTCGGACGGCGCGCGGCGCGAGGAGGCCCGCACGATCGTGGGCGGGCTGGCCGAGCGGTTCCCGGAGAATCCGGTCTTCCGCCGCTTCCTCGACGCGACCACCCGGACGCCGTGAGCGCCGCGCCGGCGGTCGTCCCCGCGACGGACCTGCTCTCGGGGCCGCTGCCGCGGGCGATCCTGCGCGTGGCGCTGCCGGCCGTCGGCTCGGCGCTGCTGCAGCTGGCCTTCCTCCTCATCGACATCTTCTGGGTGGGCCGCATCCTGGGGCCCGCGGCGCTGGCGGCGATCTCGACCGCCGGGTTCGCGGTGTGGATGCTGCTCGCGGTCGGCGAGATGATCGGGGTGGGGCTCACCGCGGTGGCGGCCCGGCGCCACGGCGAGGGGGCGCACGGCCAGGCCGCGGTGGCCTCCGGCACGACCCTGGCCTTCGCGCTGCTCGGCGGCATCGTCGTGGGCGTGGTTGGCTGGCGGCTGGTGCCGGCGCTCTTCGCCGTGATGAACACGCCGCCCGAGGTCACCGAGCTCGGCCGCCGCTGGCTCTCCACCTATCTCGTGGGCACGCCGCTGGTGCTGGGGTTCTACGCCGCGGAGGCGACGTTCCGCGCGTCGGGCGACACGCGCACGCCGCTCGCCCTCCTGCTGGCGTCGGTGCTGGTGACGCTGGTGATGGATCCCGTCCTGATCCTGGGGCTGGGGCCGGTGCCCGCGATGGGGATCGGCGGCGCGGCGGTGGCCGCCGTGGGCACGCGGGCGCTGGTGCTGGCGTTCGGCTTCGGGATCCTGATCCGGCGGCGCCTGCTCCGCTTCGCGCTGCGCGACTGGCGCGCGGCCTTGAGCGTGCTGCGCATCGGCGCGCCGACCGCGGCGACCGGCATCTTCTTCAGCCTGGTCTACATCGGCCTCACGCGCATCACCACGCGGTTCGGCACGACGGCGCTGGCGGCCCTGGGCGTCGGTCACAAGCTCGAGGGCCTCGCTTACCAGGTCGCGGTCGGCTTCGGCCTGGCGTCCGCGGCCATCGTCGGGCAGAATCTGGGAGCGGGTCGGCCCGATCGCGCCCGCACCGCCGGCTGGCTGTCGGCGCGCTACGCCTGCCTGGCGGCCGCCCTGCCGGCGCTGGCGTTCCTCGTGGTTCCTGCGGCGCTGGTGGGCGTGTTCAGCCGCGACCCCGGCGTGATCGCGGCCGGCGCGAGCTACCTGCGCATCATCGCCGTCGCGGAGATCACCATGGCCCTGGAGATCGTGCTGGAAGGATCGCTGGGCGGCGCCGGCTTCACCGTCGAGCCGATGCTGTGGTCGGGCTCGCTCACGGCCTCGCGCATCCCGTTCGCGGCCTGGCTCGCCCGCCGGTTCGGCGTCGTCGGCATCTGGTGGGCCATCAGCCTGACCGCGATGGGCCGCGGGATCGCGATGGCGGCGCTGTGGCGCAGCGGCCGGTGGCGGCGGGCGCGCGCGTGAGCCGGCTCATCACGCTGCTCACCGACTTCGGCGCCACCGACAGCTACGTGGGCGAGGTGAAGGGCGTGCTGCTCTCCCGGGCGCCGGACGCCACGCTGGTGGACGTCAGCCACGACATCGCGGCGGGCGACGTGGCCGCGGCCAGCTTCGTGCTCGGGCGCGTGTGGCGCAGTTTCCCCGCCGGCACGGTGCACCTCGCGGTGGTGGATCCCGGCGTCGGCACGCGGCGCCGCGCCCTGGCCGTGGACGCGGCCGGTCACCGGTTCGTCGCGCCCGACAACGGCTTGCTGAGCGACGTGTTCGCGGCCGCCCACGCCGACGTCGTGAGCCTGCCCGTGCCCGCGGCGGCGAGCCCCACCTTCCACGGCCGCGACGTGTTCGCGCCGGCCGCCGCGCGCCTGGCCCAGGGCGCGCCGCTCGGGGACCTGGGCGCGGCCGTATCGGACCTGGTCCACCTGCCGCCGCGGCGGCTGCGCACCGAGGGTGCCGCGGTCGTGGGCCAGGTGGTCCACGTGGACCGCTTCGGCACGCTCGTCACCAACGTGCCCGCGAGCGCGGTCGCGCCGGGGGCCGACGTGCAGCTGGGCCGCCACGCGATCCCCGTGCACGCCACGTTCGCGGACGTGCCGGCGGGCGGCGCGGTCGCGTTCGTGGGTTCGGGGGGAACGCTCGAGATCGCGGTGCGCGACGGACGGGCGGAAGCGGTGCTGGGTGCGGCGAGAGGTGTGGAGGTGCGGGTGAGCGGCGGGCCGCGCGGCTGAGCCGGCAGCGGCACGGGGCGGCGCCGCGTCTCAGGGCGCGGCGTCCACCCAGATCACCTGAATGCCGCCGAACGCCGATTGGACGCGCACGTTCAGGTGGGCGCGCGCGGCCGCGTAGTTGTCGGAGTAGTACACGTCGCCACGCTTGGTGAACCCGCTCTGCTCGAACGACGCCAGGAAGCGGTCGAGCGTGATGGCGACGCCCAGGTTGCGCGGGACTTCGAGCTTGAGCTCTCCCAGGGCCAGGTGGGCGTCCAGGTCCGTCGGGCCGCGCCAGCTGCCCGTGAAGTCGAGGGCGAGGGCGCCGACGCCGCCCCCGATCGTCAGGTGGCGGCAGTTCGCGTTGGCCAGGCCCGTGGCCGTGAGCTGCGCGGCGCCGGCCTCGAGGTCCATCGAGTCGCACTCGATCGGATTGGGCCGGCTGAACCGCAGATCCGTATGCGAGGCCCCCGTCTTGTAGCGCAGGCTCCTCAGGGCCAGGCCGCCGAACTCTGCGGTCGCCTCCGCGGCGCCCAGCTCCACGTTGAGCGCCAGCGGGACGCCCGGCGCCAGGGCGAGATCCAGCGACGTCCGGTTGTCGTCGTCGTGGTCGGCGAGCGTGACGTGGCCGACCGTCTTGAGGCCGAGCCGCAGGACGCCGGCGGCGGCGTCGTACTCGCGGATGGGGACGAACTTGTCCTCGTCGTAGCGCATCGTCATCTGGTACAGCGCGCCCGGCGCCGCCGAGTCGAGGCGGAATCGGCCGGCCGCGTACGTCACGTCCACCGTGAGCGCGGACTCGCCGTGCAGCTGCCGCGCCGAGCTCAAGGTGCGGAGGGTCTGGGCGCGCGCGGCGGGCGCCGCGAGCAGGGCGGCGGCGGCCGCGAACGCCGCGGCGACGCGCGTCACTCGCGCCGGCCGGTCCGGGACGCGGTGGGCGTGGCCGGCGGCGTGGTCCACAGGTATTCGCCCGACTGGTCGCCCATGTGGCGGCCGGCGAAGGCGTCGCGCAGGCCGGCGCGCGAGAGCAGCACGGCCCCGAAGCCCACGGTGGCCGCGAGCCAGGTCGCGACGAACGCCACCGCGCTCAGCACGTAGAACACCGGACCGGCCCAGCCGAACAGCGCCGCGGCGGCCCACGGGCCGAGCAGCCCGACCAGTCCCGTGAACAGGTACCCGTAGGCGTTCGGGCTCCGCACGAACGCGCCGTTCGCCATGCGCCGGCGGCTGACCGTCTCGCCGACGGCGTGCGCCACCGCGAGGTAGCCGCCGAGGGCCGCGATGCACGCCGCGACGACGAACGCGATGATCGCGAACGGCAGCAGCAGGATGCCGACGATCGTGAAGATCAGGCCGACGATCAGCATCGCCAGCGTCGGGAGCAGGAGCAGCTGCCCGAGCAGGCCCACCACGAGCGAGCGCCCGAACGACTCGGACGCGGTGTCGGCCACGACCTCGAGGTAGCGCCGCGCGAAGAACACCGTGCCGAAGCCGATCATCGCGAGCGCGACGAACATCGCGACCACGTCCTTCACCCCGCCGAACAGCACCTGAACCGCCGGCGGCGCAACGGGCGCCGGGACGGCCGGCGCGGGAGCCGGGGCCTCGGGCGCCGCGACGCCCGGCGCGGACGACTCGGCCGGCGGAGCGGCCGGTGCCTGTCCGGCGGCGGCGCTCGCGACCGGCGCCGGCGCCACCGGCGCTTCGGCCGCCAGGGCGTCCACGGCGACGTCGATGCGCTGCTTGGCCGCGCGGTCGGCGTCGGACAGGCCGTCGACGCTCCAGGAACGCACGCGCGCCAGCAGCTGCGGCGTATCGAGCGAGCCCGCATCCGACAGCAGGCGACGCCACGAGCGCTCGAGCGGCCCGCCGACGCCGTACGACGCGACCGCGCGGCCGTCGAGATAGACCGAACCGTCCCTGAGGTCCACGACGCGGCTCGCGCCCGAGGCCAGGTCGAGCTCCAGCATGGCCTCGCGCGCGCCGATCGAGATGGTGTGCGAGAGCACCTGGTTCGGGTGCTGCTGGATGTGCAGCACGCGCTCCAGGAACCGGAGACCCTCGGCGAGGCGTGAAGCGGCGTCGCCCGCGAGGCGGGCCGCCGGAGTGGCCGCGGCGGAGCCCGCCGTGCCGAACGCCAGCGCCAGCGCGAGGAGGCTAGAGCGTGCCGGCGAGGTCATCGCTCCTCCGGGGTGCCCTGAGCAGGACGTGGAGGCCGTAGCCGCTGGCGGCGTACGCGACCGTGGCCGTGGCCACCGTCGCCCACAGCCGCGGACCGCTGCCCGCCGCCGAGCGGAGGGCGGCCACCAGACCCGAACGCACGCTCCAGGAACCGACCGCCATCACCGCCGTGTCCAGCCATCCACCCACCTGGCCGGCGATCCACGAGGCGCCCAGCGTGAAGAAGCTGGCGTGCGCCGCGACCCATGGGGCGGCGAGGAGGACCGTGAGCAGCACGCAAGTCGCGTAGGTCGTGGCGAGGACCAGGGCCCGGCGCGGCTGGAGCGCCCACGCCCCGGCGCGGTGCAACAGCACCAGCGCGGCGGGCCGGGGCAGCGTGACCTGCGACATCACGCGGTCCCCGAACTCGCGGCTTGGGCCGAGGTTCGGCAGCCTGGACAGCTCGCGAATCACCAGCACGTCCAGGTCCGAATGGTCTAACTGCTTGTCCATCAGGCCACTTACCTCCCTCGCTGCCACCCCCTACGGGACCGGGGCGGCGGCGGTTTCAGGTCTTCAGGTCGGCCAGGTACTCCCGCAATTCGAGCCTGGCCCGGTGGATGTAGGTCTTCACGGTCCCGAGGGGCAGGTCCATCACCTCGGCGATCTCCTCGTAGGAGCGCCCCTCGACGTGCCTGAGCAGGATGCAGGTCCGGTACTCGGGCCGGAGTCGGCCGATGGCGCGCTCGATGGCGGCGCCGGTCTCGCGCGACTCCAGCTCCTCGAGCGGCGACTCGCCGTGGTCGGTCGCCTGCAGCGCCGTCGCCTCGATCTCCTCCGCCGTGCGCGCGTCGGGCGCGCCGTCGAGCGAGAGCGTGTCGAGCTCTCGGCGCCGCAGCTGATCGATCGCGGCGTTGTTCGCGATCTTGAAGATCCAGGAGGAGAACTTGTACTCGGGGCGGTACGTCTCGAGCGCGTTCAGGACCTTGATGAAGGTCTCCTGCGCGAGGTCCTCGGCGAGGGCGTGCTGGCGCACCATCCGGTAGATCAACGAGAAGACGGGCCGCTCGTACCGGCGGAGCAGCTCGCGGTACGCGTCCTCCTTGCCGGCCTTGGCCAGCTCCACGACCTCCCGGTCGCCGAGCGCCTGGAGGTCTTTCGCCGTCGGCATGCGGGGGGTAATCTACGCTTCCAATGCCGCTCCGCCCGACTGCGCCCGAGGAGACTTCACCGCGCGGAGCCGTTCCTCGCGCCGCCCGCGGGGTGCGCCGGCCCCGGCACGGACCCACCGCCGGCCGATGACGTTGGCTCCGCCCGCTCCGTCCGAGACACAATCCGACAAGCGCCGCTACGTGCGCGAGATGTTCGCCGCCATCGCGCCGCGCTACGACCTCTTGAACCACCTGCTGTCGCTCAACATCGACCGCGCCTGGCGCCGGCTGGCGGTCGACCGGCTCGCCTGGGAGGGCCACGCCCGGGGCCTGTTTCTCGACGCGTGCGCCGGGACCCTGGATCTCGCGGCCGAGCTCGCGGGCCGTCCCGGCTTCGCGGGCCGGGTGGTGGGGGCGGATTTCGCCCCCCCGATGCTGCGCCTGGGCGTGGCCAAGGTCGGCCGCGGCCAGGTGCGTGCGGCGGCCGCCGATGCGCTCGAGCTGCCGTTCCGTGACGAGGTCTTCGAGGGCGCCACGGTAGGCTTCGGGATGCGGAACCTCGCGGACCTCGACGGTGGGCTGCGGGAGCTGCGGCGGGTGCTGCGCCGGGGCGCGCGCCTGGTGATCCTCGACTTCACCACGCCCCCGTCGGCTCCGGTGCGCGCCCTTTACCTCTTTTACTTCCGCCGGGTCCTCCCGGTGATCGGCCGGCTGGTTTCGGGACACCCGACCGCGTACGCCTACCTCCCGGCGTCGGTCGAGCAGTTCCCGGCGCCCGAGGTCCTGGCCCGGCGGATGGCCGAGGCCGGATTCGACGACTGCGGCTACCGACTCCTCACCGGCGGCATCGCCGCCATCCACTGGGGGAAGCGATGAGCCTCGACAGCCTGCGCGACTTCATCGCCGCGCTGGACGAGGCGGGCGAGCTGGTGCGCGTGCGGGAAAGCGTATCCGTCGACCGCGAGATCACCGAGATCGCCGACCGGTGCATGAAGAGCCCCGGCGGCGGCCCGGCCCTGCTGTTCGAGCGCCCCGTGCTCCCGAATGGGACTCCCAGCCGCTCCCCGGTGGCGATCAACCTGTTCGGCTCGGCCAGGCGCATGGCGATGGCCCTCGGGACGCCGTCGCTGGACGCCATCGGAGCACGGATCACGGAGCTCCTGAAGGCGGATGCGCCTGACGGGATCGCTGCGAAGCTGTCCATGCTCCCGCGGCTCGCCGAGCTAGTCAGGATGCCACCCCAGCGCACGGACGGTGCGGCTCCGTGCCAGGCGGTGGTGCTCCGGGAGCCGGACCTCGACGTGCGGGACCTCCCGCACCTGATCTGCTGGCCGGGCGACGGGGGCCCGTACCTCACCTTCCCGATGGTGATCACGCGGGATCCGGCGACGGGATCACGGAACGTCGGACTCTACCGCATCCAGGTGCAGGGGCGGCGCGAGCTGGCTATGCACTGGCAGCGGCACAAGGTGGGCGCGGCGCACTGGCGGGCCATGGCGGACCGCAGGGAGCGCATGCCGGTGGCAATCGTGCTGGGGGCCGATCCGGCCTCGATGTACGCGGCGTCGGCGCCGCTGCCGCCGGCCGTGGACGAGTTCCTGTTCGCCGGGTTCCTGCGGCGCGCGCCGGTCCGGCTGGCGCCGTGCGTGACGTGCGATCTCGAGGTGCCGGCCGAGGCGGAGATCGTGCTCGAGGGCTACATCGACCCGGCGGAGGAGCTGGTGGTCGAGGGCCCGTTCGGCGACCACACGGGGTTCTACTCGCTCGCCGACCGCTACCCCCGGGTCCACGTCACCGCCGTCACGATGCGGCGCGATCCGATCTACCCGGCGACCATCGTCGGTCCGCCGCCGATGGAGGACTACTGGCTCGGCCACGCGACCGAGCGGATCTTCCGTCCCCTGCTGCAGCTCACGCTGCCGGAGATCGTGGACTACCACATGCCGGCCTACGGCATCTTCCACAACCTGGTCTTCGTGAGCATCGACAAGCAGTACCCGGGCCACGCGTTCAAGGTGATGAACGGCTTGTGGGGCCAGGGCCTGATGGCGCTCGCCAAGGTGATCGTGGTGCTGGACCGGGACGTGGACGTCCAGCGTCCGGACGAGGCGTGGTGGGTGGCCCTGAACCACATCGACCCGCAGCGCGACGTGCAGTTCACGATGGGACCGGTGGACGTCCTCGATCACTCGAGCCGCGCCTTCACGTTCGGGTCCAAGATGGGGATCGACGCGACGCGGAAGTGGCCGGAAGAGGGGTTCACGCGGGCGTGGCCGGACCGGATCGCGATGGACGAGGCGACGCGCGCGGCGGTGAACGAGAAGTGGGCCAGGCTGGGCATCAGGCTGCCGTGACGGGTGGCCGCGTGGGCGTGGACGGGCAGGTCCTCTCCGGCGGGGGCCGGCTGGTGGCCTACGCGAACTTCGTGAAGGTCGCGCACACGGTCTTCTCGCTGCCGTTCGCCTTCGTCGGCGTCGCGGCGGCATCGCGGGTCCACCCGGTCACGCTGCGCGCGACGCTGCTCGTCGTCGCCGCGTTCGGGACGGCGCGGTTCGCGGCGATGGGCTTCAACCGGATCGCCGATCGCGACCTGGACCGGTTGAACCCCCGCACCTCGGGCCGGGAGCTGCCCGCGCGGCGGATGTCGCTCGCCGAGGCCTGGGTGCTGGTGGCGGCGATGTCGGCCGCCTTCGTGCTCGCCGCCGCGCTCCTCAACCCGCTGTGCCTCGCGCTCGCGCCGGTCGCCCTGGCGTGGGTGACGGTCTACTCGTACGCCAAGCGGTTCACGGCGCTGTCTCATCTCTGGCTGGGCGTGGGGATGGCGATCGCGCCGGTCGGCGGGTACCTCGCGGTGACGGGGGCTTGGAGCACACCCTGGTGGGCCGTCCTGCTCCTGGCGCTGGTGGTCACGTGCTGGGGGGGCGGGTTCGACGTCCTGTACTCCCTGCAGGACGAGGCCTTCGACCGGGAGCACGGGCTCCGGTCCATAACCGTGGCCGTCGGGCCCGTCCGGGCCATCGGCGTGGCGAGGCTGTTGCACGCCATCGCCGCGGTGGCACTGGTGGCATTCGGCTTGGCGACTGGGTTTGGATCGCCGTATTTCGTCGGCGTGGCGCTCGCTATCGGCTTGCTCGTTTGGGAGCACAGGCTCGTCAGGCCGAACGACTATTCGCGACTGGATGCGGCCTTTTTCTCGATGAACGGGATCATCTCGGCTGCGGTCATGGCGGGCGCCGTGCTCGACGTGCTGCTCCGATGAACCACGAGGCACATCGTAGCATGGCCGAAGCTGGACGCAGCACCAGACGGGGGCCTCCGGCGCCCAAGAGACCGCCTCCCCGGCGGCCGCCCGCCCATCCCGTGCGCCGGCCTGCTCCCAATCGGAGGGGTGGATGAGCCGCCTGCCCGTCGTCATGGCGATAACCGGCGCCTCTGGTGCTCCCTATGGCCTCCGGCTGCTCCAGGTGGTGGCTGGAGCGGGGAACCCGGTATGGCTGATCGTGTCCTCCCACGGGTGGCGCCTGCTCCGGGAGGAGTGCGGCATCGAGTCGCCGGAAGAGCTGGCCGGCGCGGTGGGAAAGGCGTGGCGTCAGGTGGAGCTCTTCACGGACGACGACCGTGGAGCACGGCCGGCCTCCGGGTCGGTGCGCACGGCTGGCATGGTCATCTGCCCGTGCTCGATGGCGACCCTGGCCGGTGTCGCCACGGGGAACAGCCGGAGCCTGGTGGAAAGGGCCGCGGACGTGGTCTTGAAGGAGCGCCGACGGCTCATCCTGGTGCCGCGGGAAGCCCCGCTCTCGCTGGTCCACCTGCGGAACATGGTCGCGGTGACGGAGGCGGGGGCCACCGTGCTGCCGGCGTCGCCGGCGTTCTACCAGCGGCCGAAGGCCGTGGCCGACCTGGTGGACTTCGTGGTGCAGCGGATCGTGGACCACCTGGGCGTGGAGGCCGAGCTGGTGGCTCGCTGGTCGGGCAAGGCGCCCCGGCGGCGCTGAATGCGGCTGGGGCTGATCGCCGACACCCACGGCAAGGTGCATTCGGGTGTGCACGAGGTGTTCGCGCGGGTGGACCACATCCTCCACGCCGGCGACGTCGGCGCGGCGGAGGTGCTCGAGGAGCTGGAGCTGCTGGCCGGTGTGACGGCGGTCTACGGCAACGTGGACAGCACGGTCATGCGCCGCCGGCTGCCGCAGGTGGCGCGGGTGGAATTCGACGGGTTCGTGTTCGTGGTGACGCACGGTGACCAGCTGGGCTCCCCCGAGCCGGACCTGCTCAAGGCGGAATTCCCCGACGCGGACGTGATCGTGTTCGGGCACACGCACCGGGCGCTGATCCGGGACCTGCCCGACTTCACGGTGGTGATCAACCCGGGCTCGGCGGGGCCGCGGCGCTTCGACCTCGCGCCGTCGGTGGCGATCATGGAGACCGAGCCCGGGATCCCTCCGCGGGCGCGGATCGTTCCCCTCAGCTAGCGCCGGTCGCGAGCCACTCGTCGAGGGGCGTGGTGGATTCGAACTCCTCGGGGTGCTGGCGGAACCAGCTCATCACCAGCAGCAGCTCGTCCATCTCGGGCGCCGTGCGCGCGGCGGGGCCGGCGGCCGTCTGGCCCGCGGCGTGGTCCACCGCCGCCGCGAAGGCGTCGCGCTCGATGGGCGTGCGGGGCCAGGCCGCGACGGCGCGCACCAGGCCGCGGTGCACGAGGTAGACCCGGTCGTCGTGCCCGCCGCCCTCCCGGGCCGGCGTGCGGTCGCGGACGCCGTACACGAAGCTCAGCGCCTCGGTCGCGGCCCTGAGGCGCGAGACCGCGGCGAACAGCGCCTCGAGCGCCTCGAGCTTCTCGCGCCACAGCGCGGCGCGCTCGAAATCGCGCCCGTCGGACGCGTCGGCCATCGCGTCGAGCACCCGATCGATCGGCGCCACGGCCTGGCTGTCGAGAAAGGCGGCGGCCTGGGCGACGGCGGCCCGGTAGGCGTCGCCGCTGCACTTCGCGGCGCAGGGTCCCAGGCACGTCCCCAGCTCGTGACGCAGGCAGCCGGCGGGCTCGCTGGCGCCGAACAGGTCCGCCTGGTCGGCGTAGCGCAGCGGGCGGTCCTGGGCGCAGTCGCGCAGCTTGAGCAGGTCGGACAGGACGCGGATGGACTCCGCGGTGCGCCAGCCGCTCTGGAACGGGCCGTAGTAGCGGGCGGTGCGGTCGGCCGTCTGCTCGGTGACCTTCAGCTTGGGCGCCGCGCCGCCGGTGAGCTTGACGAAGATCATCCGCCGCCGGGCGCGGTTGCCCCGGACGTTGGAGAACGGCCGGAGCCGCGCGATCAGCCGCAGCTCCTCGAGCAGGGCCGCGAACTCGCTCGGCTGGTAATGCCAGGCGATGTCGGCGGCCGCGCGGATCAGGTGGGCGGACTTGCTGTCGGGCCAGGGGGCGGAGAAGTAGCTCAGCAGCCGCGCGCGCAGGTCCTTCGCCTTCCCGACGTAGAACACGCCGCCGCTCTGGTCGAGGAACTGGTACACGCCGGGACGCCGCTGGGCGGCGGCCTTGACGCGCTCGTGCAGCTGCTCGAGGGAGTCGTTGGCCGGTGCGGCGAGAAGCGCTAGCGCTGGCATCCCGGACAAAAATAGGTGGCCCGCGCGTCGACCGCATGGGTGAGGACGATGCGGCGCCCGCAGCGGCGGCAGGGCC
>Ga0335080_10002187_pt1 | contig 19427 bp, 19 predicted proteins | sample Lox_Sample_34_FD_206720 | JGI IMG/M metagenome (GOLD analysis project Ga0335080, IMG submission 206720) | Soil microbial communities from Loxahatchee National Wildlife Refuge, Florida, United States - Lox_Sample_3.4 | ecosystem: Environmental > Terrestrial > Soil > Wetlands | place: USA...
GTAGCGCTGAAACTTTCGGGATTCTTCTGCAGGCAGGTCACACGCTAGGTTAAGCGGAGATGCTTGTACTGCGAAGGAACTCTAAAGTCAAACGCATCTATATTGTACGTTAGAGTGCACCGAAAAGGCTACAAAATTCGTGAGGGGTGCCCACTAAGAGAATGATTACCAAAGACTTAGGGAACCTTTGCACATCCCCCAGTGTTCCTGACCCCATGGTGAGAAACTCAAAACTCAGCACTGGGATCATAGAGAGGGGGAACCCGCGAGCCGAGCCGCGGGTCTGCTTCGGATGAGCGCCGCTGACTTACCGCGACGCGACGAGCGGGCATGCACTGGTTTGCCACCTTTGGGAGAAATGATCATCATACGTAGTGCATGCGATTCAGAATTGTTCTCATCTCGATTGTGTTGTGCGCAACGGTGTCGTGGGCGGGGATTGTGGAATCGGTCCGCTACGCGCTGGCACAGAATAACTTTTCCGCCGCCGTGGACCAACTCAACTCCTACCGCAGCCAGCGCGGGACCGACGCGCAGTATCTCGAGGCATATTCGTGGCTGGGACGGGCGGCTCTGGATCAGGGGCAGTACGAACAGGCGGCCGCCTATGCGAAAGAGACGAAAGTCTTGGCGGTTGAGCAGCTGAAGGGGCGCCCTCTCGACGCTGAGCCTCATCTGCCCTTGGCACTGGGTGCTGCGCTGGAGGTGCAGTCGCAAGTGCTGGCGGCACGCGGGCAGAAGGCGCAGGCCATCGCTCTTCTGCAATCGGCCCTGCGAACCTACGGGAACACCTCAATTCACGACCGCATTCAGAAAAACCTGAACCTGCTGTCATTTCAGGGGAGTATCGCGCCGTCGTTGAAATCGGACCAGTTCCTGGGTGCACCGCTGCCGGGTTCGGCCTCGCTAAAAGGTTCTCCGCTCCTGCTGTTTTTCTGGGCGCATTGGTGTGGGGACTGCAAGGCTGAGGCGCCGATCATCACGCAGTTGCGCTCGGAGTATGCCAGCAAAGGATTGAAAGTGATTGGTCCGACCCGCTACTACGGTTACACGGCGCGGATTGAGCATGCACGGCCCAGCGATGAGTTGCAGTACATCGATGCGGTGCGTCATCGGTTCTACTCGGGCCTGCTCGATATGCCGGTGCCGATCAGCAAGTACAACTTCGAAGTGTATGGAGCTTCAACTACGCCGACGCTGGTGCTGTTGGATCGGGCAGGGAAGGTGGCCTGGTACCATCCGGGCGCGGTGGCATATGGGGAGTTGCGGGGAGAGATTGAGAAGGTGGTGCGGTAGGTTGCTGTGATCGATAAAGCCACTTCATGTAGCCTTAGAGTGCAAAATCGGCATGTGTTACGGGACGTGTGGGATCCCATCGGGATCAAGGACGAGCCGAATGCGCAGGACGAATATGACGGCTGCCTTGGAGAAATTTTCACATTGCTCTCCGGGGGGCGACTGACGAACAGTTGACTAATCGTCTCCTTCATTTCGTCAACGACAGAATGGGCCTGGCAGCGACCCTAGAACAGATGATTCCCACAATTCGCGCGTTGCGGGCGATCGAGTTCCCCAAGTAAGGTCAACCGACAACTTCCTTCAGCTTTCCCGTTTTCACGTCGTATACGAATCCCCGCACGGGAATCTGTCTCGGAATCCACGGGTGCGACTTCACTCTCTGCACCTGCTGGCGGACGTTTTCTTCCAGATCATCGAAGGCGTAGAAGTGTGCAGGTTCGCTGGCAACGGTGCCCATCTTCTCAGCCAGCTTCGCGCGCAGCTCATACTCTTTCACCTTCAGCAGGCCGCAGTCGGTGTGGTTGATGATGATGAACTCCTGCGTGTCGAGCAGATGATGGGAGACGATCAGCGAGCGGATGGCGTCGTCGGTGGCGATGCCGCCGGCGTTGCGGATCATGTGCGCGTCGCCCGGGCGGAGTCCGAGGCAGTGCTCGAAGAGAATGCGGGAATCCATGCAGGCTAGGACGGCGACGTGGCGGCGCGGGCGGACGGAAAGGTCTCCCAGGTTGAAACTGCGCGCGAAGATTTCGTTGGCGGCTAAGAGTTCGTCGGCTACTGACAATGGTGGCTCCTGGTGGTTAATCGTTCGTCCGTGGTCGTCAGCCAAAACCACGGAATTGGCCCACGACTAACGACAAACGATCAACGACGCTTTAACCAACCAGTTTACAATCGGCGCGTGAATCTGGATGACACGATCGTCGCGATCGCGACTCCGCCGGGGAGAGGGGGAATCGGGGTGGTGCGGATCGCAGGGCCGGAGGCACTCAGGATAGCCAGGCCGATGCTGCGGTTGAGGCATGAGCTGGAGCCGGGGAGAGCCGTGTTCGGGGAACTGGTTGAAACCTGTACATCCCCGGAACAAGCTCCGCCGCCTCGGGCAAGTTCGGCGCTCGTCACCTCGCTGCGCTCGGGGGCGGACGAGGCGTCCGCCCCTGCACAATCTCAGCGGATCGATGAGATCGTGGTCACTCACTTCGCCAAGCCCCATTCCTACACCACCGACGATGTTGTCGAGATCTCGGCGCACGGGTCGCCTGTCGTATTGCGACACATTGTGGAACTGTGTGTTGCGGCGGGGGCACGACTGGCGGAGCCCGGTGAATTCACGATGCGCGCGTTCCTCAATGGGCGCATCGATTTGACGCAGGCTGAGGCGGTGCGCGATCTGATTGAATCGCAGACCTTGTATCAGGCGAAGGTGGCGGCGCAGCAACTTGATGGCGCACTCTCGCGGCGCCTGCAGCCGATTAAGCAGAAGCTGGTGGAACTTATCGCGCTGCTTGAGGCTGGGATTGACTTTGCGGAAGATGATGTTTCCGTCCTCCCCGATGCGAAGATTCTCGAACACGTGGCTGCCGTGCGTGCGCCGCTCGAGCAGCTCAGTGCCAGCTTTGCTTACGGGAAGATCATCCATGAAGGATTGACGCTGGCCATTGTCGGCAGGCCGAATGTGGGGAAGTCTTCGTTGTTCAACCGATTAGTCGAGCGGGAACGCGCCATCGTGACCGCGACTCCCGGCACCACACGAGATCTGGTCACCGAGACGGTCGCGATCGGCGGGATTCCGGTCCGGTTGGTCGACACGGCAGGTATTCGTCAAGCGCTCGACGAGGCAGAGTCGATTGGGATTCGGAAATCGATGGAGGCGCTGGCCGACGCGGACCTGGTTCTGGTGGTTTTCGACGCCTCAGCGGAGCGGACAACGGAAGATGAGGAACTGCTTGCGCAGGCGGTTCAAAGGCCGATGATCGTGGTCGGGAATAAGAGTGATTTGGGAAGGCACGACCACTGTGTATCCGCAAAAATCCCCAATTCTGGCCAGAAGTGGGGCACCCCAACTGTTTTCACTTCGGCTGTGACCGGTGAAGGGCTGACGGAATTGCGGTCGGAGATTCTCAAGCATGTTGGGGGCGACACAGGAGTTCAGGAGACGGGGTTTCTGACCAACATCCGGCATGCGGGGTTGATCCAGGACTCGATGACAGCACTCGGAGCAGCTCAAACAGCGGTTACCAACAAAGTCCCGCACGAGATGATGCTGCTTGATCTTTACAACGCGCTGCGACCGCTTGATGCGATCACGGGCGCTACAACCACCGACGATATTCTAAATTTGATCTTCAGCACATTTTGCATTGGCAAGTAGTAGTAAGCTTCTCGATATGACGAACCGCCGTCCGCTCGTCGCCGCAGGGGTGCTCCTTGCGGCCTGTATCCCTGCGCTGTCGGCGCAGAGTTCGACGCCGAAACCGAAAGGCCCAGTCACGCGCCAACCCTTCACTTTGCGGCTCAAGATCGACAAAGAGCACTATTCCGATATTCACTATGAGCGTCAGCCGTACGTTCGGGAGAACGAGGTGTACTTGTTCTCCGGCGACAAGTTCGGAGTAAACATCGTCGTAAAGGATGGTCGTGTGGCGGAAATCCGCTACCAGCCTGATGCGGCGAAAGCTGATGTCTGGTTTGGCTTCGAGCAGCCTAAAGAATTGCAGGACGGTCTTGGGATGGCGCTCACCATCGACAACAAGATGAAGCGGGGCGTGAGTATGGAAGGGCTCATGAGCATTCCCGGCAAGAAGGATGTATTCAAGACGAGCATTCTTCCGGTGAAGCCAGGAAAAAGCGGGCTCGAGTCGTGGCCGCATCCGATATCGCAACTGGTGCTGGGAAATTTGCAACTCTCCCCGGAAGGCGCCGACCAGCCCAAAAAATAGAATTCGTTCTATTTCGATAGTGCCGCCAGAGTCGCGCGAAAGAGCGTGTCGAACGAGACACCTTTGCCCTGTTTCAAGCTGGACTCCAGCGCCTTCTCAGCGGCGGCGCGTTGATATCCGAGATTCACGAGGGCCGAGACCACGTCTTCCTGCGTCGGGGTAACGGCCGTTACGGTGGTCGTTATCGCCGGGACGGCTTCCGGCAGCTTGTCGCGCAGTTCGAGCACCATGCGCTCGGCGGTCTTCCTGCCAATGCCGGGGATTCGCGTGAGCCGGGCGAGATCGTTGCCGCGAATCGCTCCCACCATTTCGTCGGCTGCCATCCCGCTCAGGATCGTGATCGCCAACTTTGGTCCGATGCCGCTGACCGTGATCAGCTTCTCGAACAACACTTTCTCTGCAGGGCGTAGAAATCCGTAAAGCGCGATGACGTCTTCGCGCACATGTGTGTGGATGTGGAGGGCGACCTCCGCACCAACACCCGGAAGATCGGAAAAAGTGGGCACGCTGATCGTCACGTCGTAGCCGACGCCGGCAGTCTCAACAACCGCTTGATTGGGATGCTTTGCCAGCAGCTTTCCGCGTAAGTGGGCGATCATGAGAATCCCATTGTAGCGACTCTGCCGCGGAGGATGACGGGTTTAGATGTCAGGTCTTCGGATTTTCCGAGATCCATGATCCATGATCCATGATCCATGACCCAAACCAGGTCTTGACAGCAATATGCCATTCCGTCAATTATGACACTGTCATGAATGACATATTACTCCTTGCCCTGTTGCTTGGGGGTCGCAAGTACGGATACCAGCTCAAGCGCGAGGCCGGGTGGATGACGAGGCAGGCGGCTCTGCACAACAACATTGTTTATCCCAGGCTGCGGAAGTTCTTGCAGGAAGGCTGGGTAAGCAAGAGATCGGTTCCAGGAGACCGCGGTCAGACGCGTCAGCAGTATGCGCTTACAGCGGAGGGGCGCCGAACCCTGATGGAACGGCTTAGCCAGTTCGCAGACGCCGATGCAGCCTCGGAGGAGGCGTTTCGAATGCGCCTAGGGCTGATTGAGTACCTCAAGCCCGAGGTGCGTGAATCGCTGTTCGCCGGCCGCGAGAAGTACCTGCAGCACCGGGATGAGGCTCTCGAATCGCTGCAGGACAAGATGGATTTGGGGAAGTTCGGCAGGGAGATTGTTCGCTACATGCGCAAGCAGATCGAGATGGAACAGGACTGGATCGGGCACTTGCGCCGGATGGCGCGGGCTGCGTCGAGAGACTGAGGGAGAACGGTATGACGTCGCTCACACTCTGGCAAATCGCGTTAATTCCCTGGTATCTGTTTGCTGCGTATTGGGCGATTAGCTGGATCCACGTGAAGCGTACTAAAGCGCGGGAGAAGTCGGTGGACCGACTGGTCACGATGGTCGTTGTGGTCCTCGCCTTTAACCTGCTGTTTGCCCGGTGGCTGCGAATCGGGCCGCTGGCATCGCGCTTTGTGTCCCGAGAGGTGTGGATCGCTTATCTCGGCATCGGATTGAGTTTTGCAGGAACGGCGATTTCGATCTGGGCGCGGTACTGCCTGGGCGAGTATTGGAGCGCGCGGGTCACGCTGAAAGAGGCGCATGAACTCATCCGCACTGGGCCGTATGCATTTGTGCGGCACCCGATCTACACAGGGATGTTGCTGGCAACGATAGGTAGCCCTGGTCCTAGGCGAGTGGCGCGGAGTTCTGGCGGTCGTGTTGCTGCTGGGCGCACATTCCCGCAAGGCGCTGCGAGAGGAATCGATGCTCACCCATGAGTTCGGAGAAGAGTACGCCACCTATAGGCGGACTACGGGATTCTTGTTGCCGTGAGTTTGGCGCAGGCCCGGGATAGACACTGCTCCTGGCCAGACATAGAATCGTCAGCGGCCGCCAGGTGGCAGCGTGATGGTCTGGGGAGTTCGAGCTCGACGGATGTGGATTTCTATTGTTCTCGCGGGGTCTGGGCTCGCCCACGCGCAACAAGCATTCGATCTTGAGGGGCGGCCCGCCTCTCCTCTGGCGCAAGATTCCAGAAAAGTAGTGGTGCTGGTGTTCCTGCGACGGGACTGTCCTGTCTCCGGTCGCTACGCCCCATTGATCCAGCAGATCAGCAAGCGTTATGCCCGGGAAGCGAAGTTCTTTCTGGTGTATCCCGATAAGAACGACAGCGCACAAGATATTCGTAGGTCAGTAGAAGAATACGGATATCATTTGCCGGTGCTGCGCGATCCAGAACACGCGCTCGTAAAGCTGAGCCGGGTGCAAATCACTCCGGAAGTCGCGGTCTTCGACCGCGATCGCCATCTGGTGTACGACGGCCGCATTGACGACTGGTATATCGACTTGGGGCGCGCCCGCCCCGCACCAACAACGCACGAGCTCGACGACGCAATTCGAGCCGCCCTGGCTGGCCAATCTCTTGCGCACACGGAAGTTCGCGGCGTGGGCTGCTACATTTCGGACTTGGAGTGACCTCGGTGAGGAGCACATGGGCGCGGCTGCTTTCGGTGTCGGGAACGGTTTGTGCGCTTGGCGTGTTGGCCGTCAGGTCTGCTTCTCCTGGCGTGCCGCAGAAGCGGAACTCCGGCCAACCCCTGACTTTCAATCGTGACATCGCGCCGATCATTTTTCATTCCTGCTCTACGTGCCATCATCCCGGTGAGGCTGCGCCGTTTTCGCTTTTGACTTATGCAGACGTCAAAAAGCATGCTCGCCAAATTGTTTACGCTACGCGATCCAGAGTGATGCCTCCATGGCTCCCGGAACCGCAAGAAATCCGGTTTGCCGACGAATTGCGGCTGAACGAGTCCGAAATCGGTCTGATTTCTCAGTGGGTCGAGCAAGGTGCGGTGGAAGGGAATCCGTCCGATCTTCCCCCACAGCCAGAGTTCGCTGAAGGCTGGCGCCTCGGAAATCCAGACCTGATCCTGACCGCCAGCAAGCCGTTCATGCTTCCAGCGAGCGGCACAGACACCTATTGGAATTTTGTTTTTCCGGTGCCAATTCAAGGGACGAAATGGGTGAAAGCCGTCGAAATTCGCCCCGGCGACAAGCGTTACGTGCATCATGCCAACATTCTTGTCGATCGCACCGGGGCTTCGCGATCACGCGAAAGCGAGCCCGGCGCCGGCTTTGGAGGGATGGAGATCCGCATCGAATCGCAAGTGTTTGATCCGGACAGCCATCTTCTGTTCTGGAAACCCGGATCGGTTCCATATGTTGAGCCCGATGGGATGGAAATGCGCCTGGACAAGGGAACAGACCTGATTCTCAATACGCACTTGCAGCCTTCAGGCAAGCAGGAGGCGATTCAACCGAGCATCGGGCTCTATTTCGGATCACGTCCGGCGACGAAGTTTCCGATGCTGCTGCAACTTGAAAAGGATGTAAAGCTGGACATCCCGGCGGGCGAAAAGAGTTTTCAGGTCAGCGATGACTTCACCCTTCCGGTTGATGTAGACCTGATGGCGATCTACCCGCACGCCCACTACCTGGGTAGAGACCTCCAGGCCTATGCAACGCTTCCCGATGGAAGGAAAGAGACGCTCATCCACATTCCACAATGGAATTTGAATTGGCAAGCGGTGTATCGCTACGCCCAACCTGTGCGGCTGCCCGCGGGAACGAACATAAGCCTGCGCTATAGCTATGACAATTCCGACCAGAATCCGATGAATCCCAATCATCCCCCTGTACGCGTTCACGGGGGGAATCGTTCGAGCGACGAGATGTGTCATCTCTGGCTCCAGGTTCTGCCGGTAAATTTCGATTCGGCAAAAGGCGATCCCCGGCTGGCCTTGCAGGAGGCATTGGCGCGCCACAATGTGGAAAAGAATCCGGGTGATTTCGAAGCGCATTACAACCTGGCTTCGATGCTGCAAGCCAAGGACGATCTGGACGGAGCGATTCGCGAATACCGCGAGGCGGTGAATTTGCGCCCTGACGACGCGACTGGGAACAACGCTTTAGGCGCGGCTCTCGTGGCACAGGGGAATCCCGCCCAAGGTGCCGAGTTCCTCCAAAAAGCGATCGCGGAGCGATCGGATTACTTTGATGCGAACTACAATTTGGCACTCGCCCTAAGCGGGCAGAACGACTTCGCTGGGGCGTCCAGGCAATTTCAGATCGCCTTGCACCTGAGGCCGGACGACGCGGGTGCAGAAGCCAATCTTGGTGCGGCCTTAGCACAAATGGGACGATATCCAGAGGCAAGAAAACATCTCGAGCGGGCCTTGGAAATTGATCCGGAACAGCCGCTTGCCAGGGAGAATCTGGAATTGTTGAAGCAGGAGATGTCCGGGCATCCCAACTGACGGTGGAAACGAACTCTCTCGAATAAAGGAGAAACGTGCGGCGTAGAGAGCATGGGAACCCGCAGACCCGGCGCGATTTATGCTCTAATTCTCGCTATGAGGGTGCGATCTGCTGTACGTCGTTTCGCAAGCTGCCTGGGGCTAATGCTCATTTGCTTGTCAGCAGGTTTCGCAGCCCAATCGACTCCGCCAGCGCAAAAAGAAGGGTCTACCAATTCCGATTTCGCGAGCGCGCGGAAGCTGATGCAACTGGGCAAAATCGATGAGGCGATCGTCGAGCTGCAAAGCATAGAGGTCCGCGATCCGAGCACCAACGGTCTCGCATTCGAGCTTGGTACGGCGTACTACAAAAAAGCCGACTACCCGAAAGCAGTTGAGTACCTTAAGAAAGCGACAGCTGCGGATCCGTCAAACAACGAGGCTACGCAACTCTTGGGTCTGTCGCATTACTTGATGGGACACCCAGCGGACGCCATTCCGCTCCTAGAGAAGGTGCAGGGATGGTATCCGCGGGCGAACGTCGACGCGGCCTACATTCTGGGTATCTGCTACATCCAGATGAAGAACTACGACCAGGCGCGCAAGTCGTTCGGCAAGATGTTCGATGTTCCGCCTGATTCTGCGGCGGCGTATCTCTTCACCGCGCGAATGTTGTTGCGGCAGGAGTACGATCCGATCGCGGAGGAGTATGCGCAAAAGGCAGCCGCGCTCGACCCAAAGCTACCCCTGGCCCACTTTCTTCTGGGAGAACTTTATACCTACAAGTCGCGAGTGTCGGAGGCCATTGCGGAGTTTCAGAAAGAGCTGGCCATCAATCCGGCCAATGCGGCTGCCTATTACAAGCTGGCTGATGCGTATTCCCGCGTGCAGAAATATGACGAGGCGGAGCGGCTTCTGCAACGCTCCATCTGGCTCGATGCTACGACCACCGGGCCGTACATTCTGATGGGGAAAGTGCTCGAAAAGAAGGGCGAGTTCGATCTGGCCGTGCGCGCATTGCAAAGGGCGGCAGCGATGGATCCAAATAATGCGACCACGCATCACCTGTTGGGGCAGGCTTACCGCGACATGGGACGAAAAGACGAGGCGGAGAACGAACTCAAGATCGCGGAAGAGTTGCGGACCCAGAGCAAGAACTAAAGCGCGGCGGCCTGCTCGCGGCGGCGCGCTTGGATTTCAATGTAGACATTCACCAGCGAGACCGCTGCCGGAGTTACCCCGGGAATCCGAGACGCCTGACCGATAGTCCGTGGGCGGACCTTCGACAACTTCTCCTGCATTTCGCGCGACAAGCCGCTCACGGATTTGTAGTCGAACCACTCGGGGATCGCGTGCTGCTCGGCTTTCTTCAGGCGCTCCATGGCGCGCTGCTGCTGCTGCAGGTAGCCTTCGTACTTGACCTCGGTTTCGACGGACTTCAGTTCGTTGCGGACCTCTGAAGAAAGGCGCACCACGGAAGGCACAGGGGACACAGAGGAATTCCTCGCAAAGAACTCTGGGGCTACCTTGTTCAGGATTGGGGCCAGTTGCTCGACCGCCATCTCAGGTCGCTTTAACAACTGCGCCAGCGTTTGGCCCAGTGCCGACGAAAAGCCCGCCGAGCTTGGCTCGGCCGGACAGCCGGGGGCGGCTGTTCCCACATTAGCATCGTCGACATTCGGTTGGAGCATCTTCAACATTTCGGGCGTTAGTCTCGATGACTCCATTAGCCTCTTCACCTGGCTGAGTCGTTCCTGCTTCGCTTGGAAGTTGGCCCAAGCATCGTCCGAGACCAGTCCTACGCGCCGCCCGTGAGGTGTCAGGCGGCGGTCGGCGTTGTCGATGCGCAGGTGCAGGCGGAACTCGGCGCGCGATGTGAACATGCGGTAAGGCTCGTTCGTGCCCTTGGAGATCAGGTCGTCGATCAGGATTGCCGTGTAAGCTTCGGTGCGGTCCAGTATGAGTGGCGGCTCCTGCTTGACCTGCAGTGCGGCGTTGATGCCGGCCATCAGTCCCTGGCACGCTGCCTCTTCGTAGCCTGACGTACCGTTGATCTGGCCGGCGAGAAACAATCCAGCAACCTTGCGACTTTCGAGCGTGCGCTCCAGTTCCGTCGGATCGATCGAGTCATATTCAATGGCGTAGCCGGGGCGGAGCATCTCAGCGTCCTCGAGCCCAGGGATCGATTTGAGGATCGCAAGCTGCACTTCCACCGGCAGCGACGTGCTCATCCCGTTGACATAAATCTCGTAGGTATTCCGGCCCTCCGGCTCCAGGAAGAGCTGGTGCATTTCCTTGTCGGGGAACTTGACGATCTTGTCCTCGATCGAGGGGCAGTATCGCGGGCCGATCGATTGAATCTGGCCACTGTACATGGGCGAGCGGTGCACATTCTCGCGGATGATGCGATGCGTCTCAGGCGTGGTCCAGGCTATGAAGCAGGGAACCTGCGAATCGTGGTGGGCTACCTGCCTGGTGCGGAAGCTGAAGGGCGTGGGATCCTCGTCGCCGGGTTGCACGGGAAACTTCGACCAATCGATCGTGCGTCCGTCGAGGCGCGGTGGAGTGCCGGTCTTGAGGCGGCACCCACGTAGCCCAAGCTTCTTCAGCGCTTCACCCAGCAGCACGGCAGGTGGCTCGCCTGAGCGCCCTGCAGGGTATTGCTGCTCGCCACAGTGAATCAGGCCGTTGAGGAATGTCCCAGTCGTGATGATGACGGTCTTCGCGGCGACCGTGCGTCCGTCACGAAGTCGAATGCCGAGGACACGGCGGGGATTAACCTCAAGAGCGTCGTTGGTCGCTGGTCGTTGGTCGTTGGAAAAAAGATCGGGTTCTCGGTTTTCGACTAACGACGAATGACTATCGACCAACGAGGGTTCGACGATCAGATCCGCGACTTCTGCCTGCTTGATCTTGAGATTCAGCTGCGACTCGAGCACCTCGCGCATTTTCACGCGGTAAGCCTGCTTGTCACATTGCGCGCGCGGAGACCAGACCGCCGGGCCGCGCGAAGTATTCAGGAGTCGGAACTGGATGCCGACCGCGTCGGTAACCTCGCCCATGATGCCACCGAGGGCGTCCACTTCGCGGACAAGATGACCCTTCGCGATTCCGCCCACGGCCGGGTTGCACGACATCTGGGCGATCAAGTCAAGATTCAAAGTGTAGAGAGCTGTCTTCAGGCCCATGCGTGCTGCGGCCATCGCGGCCTCGCACCCTGCGTGGCCGGCGCCGACCACGACTACGTCGAAATGTTCGGTAAAGGGCATTCGGAAACGAAGCTTCAAAGCTTCAACGGGAAAACGAGTCGGTCAAATTAACTTTGCACAACGTTGAAACTCCACGACTCTGGTTGTCGGATTGTCTCTGCGGCCTAGGGCGCAATTTCTCTTCGAATTCTGCGGTTCAAGACTCTAACCGCCGAGAGCGCTGAGCTTGTGACCCCAGTTCGCGCTTTCGCGCCTTTCTTCTCTCATTCTAGCAATTTGGAAAACACGGTGATCCCGATCACTTGCCGGATCGCTTTTTCGCCTCTATATTGGGCTGTCCCACCTTAGGAGCTTTATGAATACCACCGAATTCTCCCAGGAACTAGATACCCGTGTCTCCAGATATGACCTGCTCTGCCATCCGTTCTACAAGGCTTGGTCTGCGGGACGACTAACGCGTGAAGATCTGCGCGCTTACGCGCAGGACTACTATCATCACGTCGAGGCGTTTCCCTCTTACTTGGCTGCTCTGGGATTGCGGCTGGAGGAAGGGGAACTCCGGCACGCCGTGCTCGCGAACATGTGCGACGAGAAAGGTGTTGAGGGCAGCAAAGGCGGCAATGGCATCCCGCATTCCGACCTCTGGCTGGATTTCGCCGAAGGCATGGGATCGTCCCGCAACCTGGAGTGGCATAGCCCCGTGCCGGAGATCCGGCAGTTGATCCGCTACTTCCATCGGCTCGCAAGCCAGGGACTTCCCGAGGAAGCCCTGGCGGCCTTTTATGCCTATGAGTCGCAGGTCCCGCGGGTTGCGGTCGAAAAAGAACGCGGGCTACGGGAGATGTATGGCGCCGACGACAAAACCTGCGGATATTTTTCTCTGCATGCTGAGGCTGATGTGCACCACGCCCGCGTCTGGCGGAACCTGCTCGAAAAGCGAATTACCAAGCACCCCGAAGCTGCGGATGCGGCGCTGGACGCGGCCGAAAACGCTGCCCGCATGCTCTGGCAGGCGCTCGACGGGATTGATGCACGCCGGACCGCGATGGCGATTGCATAGGCCTTGATGCATTTAAATTCGAGCCAATGATTCCGTTGAGTCATTGGCTCTTTAGTTTTCGGAGAGCGACGATTGGCGAAACAAATTCCTTTGGGAACGCGAGGAGAGGCTGGCGAGACGGTTGAATTCAAGCACACCCTTACCTCGCACCATCCCGAGTTACCTCCCGTATATTCCACGCCCGACATGATTCGTCTGATGGAGACCGCGGCTTTTCATGCCCTTCAGCCGTACTGCGAAGGAGACGAGATCACGGTGGGGACATCGATCAACGTCGAGCATCGGGCCGCAAGCCGCGTCGGGGCTCAGATCAAAGCGGAAGCTGTGCTGGAGGCGTTCGATGGACGTTTCTATACCCTCCGCGTCACAGCCCTCGACGACGTGCGGGAGGTTGGCCGCGGGACGGTGGGCCGGGCGGTTGTGAGCGTCGGGAAGTTCCTGCAAAGGATGAAGAGCACGGGGCGCTGAGCGCATCCAATGCGACGTATGCCGAATTCCCAACAAAAGAAGAAAGCGGAAGCGTTTCTGGCGATGCATGCGGGAGAGGGTCCGGTGCTCCTCGTCAATGTTTGGGACGTTGCCAGTGCCCGGATCGTGGAAGACGCCGGCCTGCCAGCGATCGCGACGACCAGCGCCGGGATTGCATTTGCGCAAGGATACCCCGACGGTCAGAAGATCCCTGCCGCCGAGATGATCGCTGCAATTGCGCGCATCGCGGATGCGGTGAAAGTCCCTGTGACCGCCGACGTCGAAGCGGGTTATGGCCACAGGCCAGAGGACGCAGGCCAGACGGCTGCCAGTGTGATTGAATCTGGCGCAGTCGGAATGAATTTCGAGGATGCCACCGGCAATGCCAGCCATCCATTGACAGATTTGGTTTTGCAATTGGAGAGGATTCGGGCCATCCGCGAGACGGCGGCGAATTTCGCGATAGCCCTGGTGCTGAATGCGCGCACAGATGTCTACCTTCTGCCGGTGGGTGAATCTGCGAAGCGTTACGATGAGGCGGTACGGCGGCTGGCTGCTTTTCGGGACGCCGGGGCAGACTGCGTGTTCGTTCCCGGAATTCGAGACACGGAAAGCATCAGGCGGATCGTTGCTGATCTGAAGTGTCCGGTGAATATTCTTGCCGTACCCGGTTCGCCTTCCGTCCCAGAATTGGTACAGATGGGAGTGAAGCGTATTAGCCTCGGCTCTGGCCCCATGCGGGCAGCGATTGGACTGCTGCGCCGAGTGGTCGAGGAGGTAAGGGCCGTTGGCACGTACGATCAGATGGCAAGCGCGCCATCCCATGCAGAAATGAATGAACTCATGACTGCTGGCGGGGAGCGGAAACTGAGATCTGAGAACTGAGAACTGAGAACTTCCTTCCACATCGGCATCATCTCCGACACCCACGGGCTGCTTCGTCCCGAGGCGCTGGCGGCGTTGCAAGGATCCAAACACATCATTCATGCCGGCGACGTGGGGAGCCCGGAAATTCTGGATGAGCTCCGCGCGATTGCACCGGTGATGGCCGTACGCGGCAACATCGACAAAGGTCCATGGGCGTGCAGACTACCCGAGTCGGAGGTGTTGGAAGTTGGGGAGATTTCGATCTACGTCTTGCACGATCTCGCGGAGCTTGATGTGAAGCCCGAATTTGCCGGGTTGCGCGTGGTGATTTACGGGCACAGCCACGTACCCAAACAAGAGACGCGCGGCGGCGTACTGTATTTCAATCCGGGCAGCGCAGGACCCAGACGATTCAAACTACCTGTCTGCGTAGGGAGATTGGTTGTGGATGGGCCCAATATTCGCGGAGAGATCATCCTGATTTCCGATTGACGATTTCAGGTTTCCACTCTGATTCAGAATCGTTAGATGATCTAGCCCTCGATCGGGTCCCTCATTTGCTGCAAGATTAGAATTGTTCACTCATGTCACTCCAATTCTCGATCACCAGAACGAACGGGAAGGCTCGCACCGGGCGCGTTCTTACGCCACACGCCGAGATTGCAACGCCTGTCTTCATGCCGGTGGGCACGGTTGCGTCCGTTAAGGGAGTTTCGCAGGAACTGCTGGAAGAACTCGGGGCACAGATCGTCCTCGGCAATACCTACCACCTGTACTTGCGGCCCGGTGTTGAGACTGTGCGGAAGATGGGCGGGTTGCACGGGTTCATGTCGTGGCGGCGGGCGATTCTGACTGACTCCGGCGGGTTCCAGGTCTTCAGTTTGAATGAGTTGCGCAAAGTGACGGAGGAAGGAGTCACGTTCCGCTCACATCTCGACGGCTCGACGCATTTCTTCAGCCCCGAGAGCGCGATGGAAGCACAGGTCGGGCTCGGCGCCGACATCATCATGGCGTTCGACGAATGTACCGAGTATCCCGCGGATCAGGCGCGCATGCGCGCGTCCATGGAGATGACAGCGCGGTGGGCAGCGCGGAGTAAGAGGTATTTTGAGGATCATAAGCACGAGGTGCCGTGGACCCGTGCAGGGGCGCACGCAACCTGCGCTGAGCGCATTCGAAGGGTCCGCCCCGCGGAGCGAGGCTCGGCGTCCAATCTGTCGGAAGAAGAGATGACCTCGGAATCGCTCCATGCCGTCGAAGACCCGGGGCTTCGCCCCTCGGGACGGACGAACGCCTCCTTCCCTACACACGCTGCGCAGACTCAATCCCTGTTTGGGATCGTGCAGGGCGGCATGGATCGGGCCCTCCGCAAGGAGTCGGCAGAACGGACAATCGAAATCGGCTTTCCCGGTTACGCGATAGGTGGGTTGAGCGTAGGCGAGCCTCGCGATCTGACCCGCGAAATCGTGGAATCGACTTTGGAGGATCTTCCCAAGGACAAGCCGCGGTACCTTATGGGTGTGGGAACGCCTGAAGAGATTGTCGAGTACGCCAATCTTGGTGTCGACATGATGGATTGTGTGCTGCCCACGCGGGCGGCACGGCACGGGCTCCTGTTCACTTCCGAGGGGAAGATCTCCATCAAGCAGGCGCGCTACGCCCAGGACCCCGCTCCGCTCGACCCCAATTGCCAGTGCAAGGTTTGCCAGCGTTATTCCCGGGCGTACCTGCGCCATCTCTACGCATCCAATGAGGTGTTGGCGCAAGTCCTGAACACGATTCACAACTTGAGCTTCTACCTTGACACCATGCAGCGCGTACGGCATTCTATTTCACTTGGGGAAGAGTACCGCTTTCTTTCTAGTGCTGGTCTCGACCGGAAACCTTGAACTCTAAGGAAAGACCTCCCCGGATCCAAGCCTGAGGCCGAGGAGCCCCGGCCGAAGTTGATCCAAACCCCATTGGTGAAACAAAGATCCGCGACGCTAGTGGGCGTACGCAGTGTGTCTTGGACATGCACTTCAACACGATGATGCCGTTATCTTTGATCCTGCAAGCAGGCGGGGGAGGAGCATTCGGTGGCATGGTGCTGTTCCTGCCGCTGCTGCTTCTCATTGTCTACATGTTCTATTCCCAGCAACGCCGCCAGAAAAAATGGCAGGGCATGCTGGAGCAGCTCAAGACCGGGGATAAGGTAACCACGAGCGGCGGGCTGCGCGGAACGGTGATGGCGCTGAAGGATGACGCGGTCCATCTCCGCGTGCCGCCGAACAACCTTGTCCTGGAAGTCACGAAGGCCTCGGTAGTACAAGTGAGCACAACCGAGGAAGAAGTGAAAACGAAATAATGGCCACCAGCCACTGACCACTGATTTTTATGAACAAGAATCTTCTCTGGAGACTGGTATTTATCGTCGGCACGATGCTGTTTTTCCTTTTCGGAATGTTCGGAATTCCGAAAGGATTGGGCAAGGATGCCCTGCTCAGCGCGCTGAGCGACCACATTCACCTGGGCCTCGATCTGAGGGGTGGAACGCACCTCATTCTGCAGGTGCAGGTTAATGATGCGGTCAACGTCGATGCTCAGAATGCAATCGAAGTGCTGAAGGAGCAGTTGCGCAACCACAAGATCGACTACACCGATATCTCACAGCCCGATCCCCAGAACAATCCAGATCACCTCGTCATCAAAGGCGTACCGCCCGGAGCGCGCAGCGATCTTCGGAACATCGTGCAGGAACGCCTGCCGGAGTACGACGTTACCAGCGGCGCCAGCGACAGCTGGAATCTGGCGATGAAGCCCACGAACCTGTCAGACCTGAAGAGTCGGGCAGTGACGCAGGCGATCGAGACGATCCGTAATCGTATTGATGCGCTCGGCGTCAGCGAGCCGACGATCCAGGAGCACGGGCTGGGGCAGTACCAGATTCTGGTGCAATTGCCCGGCGTGGACGACCCGGAACGGGTGAAAGAAATCATGCAGAACACGGCCATGCTAGAGATCAAGCAGGTCGTAGGCGGACCATACCCCAGCCAGGCGGCGGCGCTGCAGGCGAACAATGGCATCATCCCCGCAGATCAGCTGCTGCTCCCGGGCAACACGTTAGGGGGCCGGGCTGAGGGTGAGCAGTGGTTCCTGGTTTCGCGGGTATCTGCCATTAGCGGCAAAGACTTAAGGCATGCCGATCCGAGTTCCGATCAGAATGGCCAGCCGGATGTGAACTTCCAGTTGACTCGTGAGGGCGGTCAGCGCTTCTTCAACTTCACATCGGCACACGTAAAGGACAGCCTTGGAGTTGTACTCGATGGCAAGGTGAGAGAAGTCGCGACCATTGACGAACCGATCCGTGACCAGGTCCAGATCCGCGGACACATGGATGCGCAGGCGGCCAAGGATCTGGCCATGATCCTGAATTCCGGTGCGCTGCCGGCCAGTATTCGTTACCTGGAAGAGCGCACTGTGGGGCCTTCCCTCGGCGCCGATTCGATTCGATCTGGCGTCACCGCAGCCGTGATTGGCATGGTCGCGGTACTGATCTTCATGCTGATCTACTACCGGGGCGCCGGGATCAACGCTGACGTCGCGCTGCTGCTGAACCTGATCATTCTGCTCGGGTTCTTGGGGTGGTCGACGATCGCCGGGGTGAACGTGGCACTGACCCTGCCCGGAATTGCAGGAGTGATCCTCACAGTCGGTATGGGTGTGGATTCAAATGTGCTGATTTTTGAGCGCATCCGCGAGGAATTGCGGAATGGCAAGACGCCTCCCTCAGCCGTAGATCAGGGCTTCAGCCACGCCTGGATCACGATTGTTGATACTCACGTGACCACGATTGTTTCGGCGGCAATTTTGTTCATCTTCGGCACGGGGCCAGTGAAGGGGTTTGCGACCACACTGACGTTTGGTCTGCTGGCCAACCTGTTCACGGCCGTGTTCGTGTCACGCGTGATTTTTGACTGGGTGCTCAGCCGCAAGCAGCGTGGAGAGGCGCTGAGCATTTAGGCCATTCGAGGGGGAGGGCTAAATGCCCTCAGTACGATTCGCAAAGATAAGGGGCTAGCAACAAGTGGAGTTCTTTCGCGACGTTAATATCGATTTCTTAGGCAAGAAATGGTACTTCCTTGCTTTCTCGTTGATCTTCAGTGTGGCCGGTGTGATCTCCATGGGAGTTCGATGGGCGAGAGCCGGAACGCCGCTGCCATGGGGTGTTGATTTTCGCGGCGGCACGCTGGTTTACGTTAAGTTCTCCCATACGCCAGATCTGGGCGCGATTCGCTCAGCCATGGACCGCGCGGGGTTGCGCGATCCCAAGATTCAGCCATACGACGTGCCATCTCTCAACGAAGTCCTCATCGATCTAGGGCTCCGCGAGACCAGCGGGCAAGGAGCCATCGATCAGGGCAAGAACAAAATCGTGCAGACGCTTGAGACCAACCCCGCCCCGGGCAAACAGGATCTCAACAACGCCGCTCTGTTGAGCATTAAGAATTTCCTGATGGACAAGGACCCGATGCACCTGGGTACGGACGCCGATGTGAAATACACGGCGCAGGCGCAGGCGATTGCGGATTTTCGTGACAAGGTACACAGTGGCCTCGTCAGCTCCTTTGATCAACTCAAAGGAGCGCCCGGAGTGGATCCGGCCGCCGCGGCTTCGATTCCAGAAGGATTCTTTCTTTCAGATTTTCATGTCCAAAATGTGGAGATTGTGGGGCCGCAGGTCGGGGGCCAACTGCGCACGCAAGCTGGTCTAGCCACGCTTTACTCGCTTTTGGGCATGCTGGTTTACCTCGGATTCCGGTTCGAGTGGATCTATGGAATCGCCGCTGTGGTCACCGTGTTTCACGATACCCTGATCACCGTAGGAGTGTTTTCCCTCACGAATACAGACATTTCGCTGACCGTAATTGCCGCTCTCCTTACCCTGATTGGTTACTCCAATAACGACACAATCGTGGTATTCGACCGCATCCGGGAAAACATTAAACTGATGCGTCGGGAGAAGCTTTCGGAGATCGTCAACCGGAGCATTAATCAGACCCTTAGCAGAACCATCTTGACAGCGGGCTTAACCTTTCTTACTGTACTTGCTCTCTTCTTGTTTGGCGGCGAGGTGCTCCGTGGATTCAGCCTCGCCCTAGTCATTGGCATTTTGATCGGGACGTATTCATCGATCGCGATTGCCGCTCCGATCCTGGTGGCCTACCAGGACTGGCGGATGGAAAAAGGTAAGCGCCCAGTCGGCATGCCGGTCGCTAAGGCTAGGTAAGTTACCGG
>Ga0335080_10002188_pt1 | contig 19425 bp, 20 predicted proteins | sample Lox_Sample_34_FD_206720 | JGI IMG/M metagenome (GOLD analysis project Ga0335080, IMG submission 206720) | Soil microbial communities from Loxahatchee National Wildlife Refuge, Florida, United States - Lox_Sample_3.4 | ecosystem: Environmental > Terrestrial > Soil > Wetlands | place: USA...
CATCCTGGAGCTGTAGAAGGTTCCAAGGGTTAGGCTGTTCGCCTATTAAAGCGGTACGTGAGCTGGGTTCAGAACGTCGCGAGACAGTTCGGTCCCTATCTGTTGTGGGCGCAGGAGATTTGAGAGGGCCTGTCCTTAGTACGAGAGGACCGGGATGGACGAACCTCTTGTGATCGAGCTGTCACGCCAGTGGCACCGCTCGGTAGCGAAGTTCGGTTGTGATAACCGCTGAATGCATATAAGCGGGAAGCACTCCTCAAGATGAGATCTCCCAACCCTTAAGGGTAATGAAGGGCCCAGGTAGACTACCTGGTTGATAGGCAGGATGTGAAAGCGCAGTAATGCGTGTAGCTTACCTGTACTAATCGCCCGTTCGGCTTGACCATAAAATTTACTCGGTGCATTAAAAACCAGCTGTCAGCTCTCAGCCTTCAGCTTTTAGCTAGAACCTGAGCTGAGATGAAAGCACGCTCTCTTCCCGCCAGAACTTGGGCGGTAAAAGTTAAAACCAAAAGTTAAAAACGAAGAGAGAATATTGAAGACGCTGACGCTGGGCGCCGATGAATTCTTTGATTCATCCAACCAATCGTCTTGTACGCGACGGGGTTCTCCCCGTCCAACCAATCTATTCAGTTGTGAGGCATCGTCCTCTGGCTCTTTCAAAAGTTTGCCGCCCATCGGCGGTGTAAGTCGCCTCAGCATAAGTTTGCTGTTGGCGGACGGCTGATGGCTGACGGCAGCAAGTTGTCGGTGATCTTACCGCGGGGGATCCACCCGTTCCCATCCCGAACACGGAAGTTAAGCCCCGCCGGGCCGATGGTACTGCATGCGAAAGTGTGTGGGAGAGTAGGTCGTTGCCGGCATAAATAAAGGCCACGTTCTTAATCGAACGTGGCCTTTTCCGTTTAAGCCGGGGGCTCAATTCTCTTGACAAGCCGCACACTCCAGCTGAAACTTCGTCTCGGTCGCCCATGAATATCTTTCAGGCGCTTAATCTCAGCATCTTTGTCGGCACGCTCAGCGCCCTCGTTGGGGGCTTGAGCAGACTACCCGGGACGATCGGGAGTTGGAGCCTTACCCTTTGGTTATTCGTGGCTCTTTTCCTGCTCCTGCGTCTCAAGATCGTGTTGGACGACCATGCATACTTCTCTAAGGCGAAGACCAAGAATATGAACTTTAAGGTCGGTTTTCTTGCCGCAATCGCGTCGTGGTTGTTTTGGGCCCTCGGGGCGTATTCCGTGAGCCAATTGCAGCAGGCATACTTTACAGTGGGAATTGCGATAACAATCTCGACGCTGTGGATTCTCGCCGTCGCACTTTTGGAAGGCGCTACGCGGCAACAATATGCGTGGTTGGCGGTGAATGCGATTTTGGTCGTGCTACTGTGGGCCGCCTACCGCCGTGAATCCCCAACTGGCGATTGGCCCACTTGGTGCTTTCTAGGAGCTGCAATTCTCTTAGTTCTATTCGACCTTGTTTTCAGTAAGAGCATCCCTGAGCTAGACCAGTAGTTCGGCGATTTCCCCGCCGCGCTCGATGATAACGCCGGGTGCCCCACCTCTCGCGATTTTCAAGACGCCGGTTCCCAAGAGCCCCTCGCGTACAATCGACCCATAGAAACTAGCCCCGCCCCATGCCCAAACTCAAAGTCGCCGCCTTCTCCCTCTCCCTCGACGGCTTCGGCGCCGGCCCCAGCCAGGACCTCGCAAATCCCCTCGGTGTCCGCGGACTCGAACTCCACAAATGGTTCTTCCAGACCGAAATCTTCAACCAGATTGACTCTCAGTCCAAAAATTCGAACGCCCCCAACGCCGCCCAAGCCTCCGCCGGCACTCCCTCCGGCACCGCCGGCGTCGATAACGATTTCGCCAAAGCATCTTTCGACAACGTCGGCGCCTGGATCCTCGGCCGCAACATGTTCGGACCCGTCCGCGGCCCGTGGCTTCCCGATCCCAAAACCGGCGAGCTCTGGCAAGGCTGGTGGGGTCCAAATCCTCCCTACCACGTGCCCGTCTTCGTCCTCACCCATCACGCGCGCGAGCCGCTCCGAATGGAAGGCGGCACCACTTTTTACTTTGTCACCGCTGGAATCGACTCCGCGCTGCAGAAAGCCGCCAAGGCCGCGGGCGATAAAGACGTTCGCGTCGGCGGAGGCGTCTCCACGATCCGTCAATTCCTCCTCGCCGGCCACATCGACGAGCTGCATCTGGCCCTCTCGCCGGTTTTCTTGGGCGAAGGCGAGAATCTATTTGCCGGAATCAATCTTGCGCAACTCGGCTTCACTTCCCCCCGAATCGTCGTCGGAGAGAATGCGACGCACTTGCTTATCGAAAGAAGCAGCAACAAAAGGTAGCAGCCCGAGACTGCGCCTCCGCGTGCCCGCGCCCCGCCTCCCTCCGCCGGATGTTAACCTTGCCTCATGCCTTCCGAAGTCGATGCGCCCACCGGCGCGCCCAACCCTCCTCGCCTCCGTCCCAGGCAGTCAATCGCTCTCGGCATCCTCATCGGCCTGCTCTGCGGAGTCCTCTGCATCGCCGCCCTGGCATGGTTTCTCCTCTCCCAAAACTCCGGCCGATCCCTATTGAGCCGCATACTCTCCGCCGCAACCGGCCGAACGCTCAGCATCGACGTGAGCCGGCCCGCGGTAGTCGATCGCATTCAGCGCCTGCAGCGCCTCGAGACCGTGGTGTACACCATGGACAAGCTGGTGACCGGCGCGAAAGAGAGTCCTCTTCTTCCGAACTTTCTCGCCGGGGACCGCCTGCTGATGTTGGTGCATGGCGAAGTGATCGCGGGAATTGATTTCTCGAATCTGAAGATGCAAGACGTTCGCCTGGACGGCAAGCAGATTCATCTCCATCTGCCCGCGGCTCAGGTGTTCAGCACTCGGCTTGATAGCGCGAAGACCCGCGTCTATTCGCGGCAGACCGGCTTGCTCGTACCAACCGATCCGAACCTGGAAACCGAGGTGCGGCAGGAAGCCGAACGCGAGCTCCAGCAAGCGGCCCTGGCCGATGGCATTTTGAAAACCGCGCAGCAGAACGCGGCGTCGACGATCGGCAGTCTGTTGCAGGGATTGGGATTCGAGAAGGTTGACTTCGACTGACGGCCTTTGGCCCCGGTGCGAATCGAAAACGCCCCACTCTTCCGCAAGAGAAACACGCCCGAGAAACTCACCACAGACGCGCGTCACAAACGGAAGAATGGGGCCATCGCCTTCGACCCGCGTGCCGCTAGAACAACGGCCGAATCGGCTGCTGCACCAGCTTCGACCCGCCTAAATCCGCATCCGTAAATCCGACTACGAAGAACTGGTTAGGATTTGGTATCTGGTTTCCGTTCGCATCGGGAACCGTCTCCAGAAAATCGTTGTCGTTGGCAATCCAGAGCGTGTGCAGCTTGGTGCTTCCTTTCTGCACATCCGATCCAAACGCCACGCCTTCGATCTTCGCCGGAATGTTGCCTGCGGCAATGCCGTTCGCGGTCAGCAACTGCACCAGGTCCAGAAACAGAGTCTTCGGGACCGCATTCGCCGCCGCGCCCAGCCCGTCCATGCTGCTGACATCGACCGCGCCCGCCAGGTTAATTTTGAAAAGCTGCTTTACTTTCGCATCGTCGCCGTTGGCGCGGCCGTGTCCATCGCGCTCATCGACCAGGAACTCGGTGTTGTTGAGCGCGACAATTTCGCTGACTCCCGAGCCGGTGGTCAGCTCGTACGCGTACTGGTGGGTAACCTTGCCCGAACGGATGTCGATGGTTACCATGCGCAGCACGTTCTTCGCCGCGCCGCCTTCCGCCGCATCCTGAATCAGCGCGTTTTGCATGATGCCGACCAGCGTTTTGCCGTCCGGGGTGATGGCCAGACCCTCCATCCCCTTGTTCGCCACGCGGCCGCTGGTGTTGTCGGCAATCTCAGTATTGCCGACCGGCGACAAAGTGGTGACGTAGAACGATGACGGCAGCGAGAAGGAACGCAGCCGTATGCCGAGGATGCGGTCGAACTCATAAACGTAGGGACCGTACTCGTCCGAAATGTAAACCCTCAGGCCGTCATTCGAGATGCGCATGCCTTCGGTATCGAAACGGGCATCGTTGGGGTTCCCCGAGTTCTTGTTTGGATCGAAGTTATCGGAGCGTCCCGTAAAGAAATGAAGGAGGAAGTTGTTGAGCGGCGGCACTCCCGATCCCACTCCCAGGCCGGCTCCGCTGCCATACACCAGCGGCGACAAGCTCCACAGCAGATTCGTGAACCGCAACGTAGGCGTCAGCGTGAACGGCAACCCTCCACCGGTGTTCGGCTCCAGGTCCATGCTGATGGTGTGGAACCGGTTGATGTAGCTCACCGTGTTGTCGATCGCGTCGTCGAATTCAACCGCATTCGGGCCGCGGTCGGGCAACGCAAGAAAAGTGTTCTTGCCGGCATACGCGATCGCCGAGCCGAGCCCGCCCAACTCGGTGGCGCGAACTCCATTTTCCAGGTTGTAGTTCAGGCCGGAGAGATCCGTGTAGCTGCCCGCCTTGGAACTGGTGAGTTCGCCAACGGCAAGCAGGCTGAGCTGGGCGGAAGCTGGCGTCGCCAGCGAGAGGCAGACAGCGAGGGTGAGGGCAATCGTGGCTTGATCGAGCAGGGTTCTTCTCACAGAAGGTCTCCTTCGGGGAATTTGGGAAAGACCTACTATGATTTCTGCATGAAAGTTAACCGGTGGTGACGCTGGCGTGAATTTCCGTTGAATTTGCATCTGCGTGCTCGCGACCCATCGATTGCAGGGCGCCCTACTGTTAGGACGGCTCGGAATCCGTTCGCCGTCCCGTTTCAGCCTTGAGGTTCATCTTGGGAAAATTCGCTCCACAGGGCATGTCCTAAATTCCCTTTATGTGACGATCCTAATAATCCGATCTTCCCCATCGTAAGAGCAAAGGAGCTTCCTATGCCTCTCTCCATACCTGGATCGCTTCCAACGTCCCCTTACGACGCTCTCCGTCTCCACACGCCCGCAGCGGCTCCGGCCGCCGAGGCCAAGACCCCGCCCGAGAGTCCGCCCTTTGTCGTTCAATTGACCGCGGCGGAGCAAGCCTATCAGCTCACTCTGCAAGGCCAGACCGTGCCCCAGATCGCCGATCAGCTCTACCTGACGGTCGCTACCGTGAAAAGTTATCTCGGGATTCCGAACTCGACGTAAACCCCAACCGATGTGACGACCGAACCAGAACTAGGGGCCACAGCGCCTCCGCCGTGGCCCGATGAAAATCCACGGGCGGCAAGAAAAGAGGCCCAGGCCTTTGTGTCCGTACGACCTGGGCATCTACCTTTCAATGAAACTCGGCGATTACGCTGCCGCCAGTTCCCGGTATGCAGGTGCAAACTCCTCCTCAACGAATGTCTCGAAGGAAGTTGGTGTAGTATTGGCCGCCGACCGCGTTTCCAGAGCTCTCATGTGTCCCGAATTCAGCGCACCGGCCATTTCCAGAATCAACTCAACCATATTCGTCGACAGCCCCATGTGCACCATCGCCGCACGCAGTTGATCGTTGGGCGCCTGAATGTAACCAAGCGATGGCTTGCCGATCGCCTTCCCGATCAGTTCGGCCGCCTCGTTGTAGTCAATCTCACGCTGTCCCTGGAGTTCCTTCGTTTGCTTGCCTCGAAAATCGCCCCGCACCAATGCCTCGGCCGCGGCTTCTCCAATGTCGCCCGTGGAAATCATCGGAAGTTTGAGGTCCGGCCGCACAGGTCCAGCCATATTGCCGAGCATTCGAATCACGCCAGCCTGCGGAGAGATGTTTTCCATAAAATATCCGGCCCGCAGGTGGAGCACATTCACGCCATCGATCTGGTTGAGTTTCTGCTCGAGGTTGTACAGGCCAACCACTGGACCGGTGCCGCTCGCCTTGTCGGCGCCAAAGCTGCTCAGTGTGACGATCCGCCTCAGGCCTGCATTCTCCACCGAGGCGGCGATCGCATCGCTCACCCGATCTTGAAACGCCCGATAGTTGTTCGAACTGGGGTCGGGTGGAATCAGAACATAGGCTGCATCAGCGTCCTTGAACGCCTTGGTGAGTGCGGGCGCGTCGCCCACATCGGCAATGGCAATCTCCGCGCCTTTGGCCCCAAGGTCCTGTAAACGATTCGCGCTTCGGCCAACCACGCGAACCTTCTCGCCGCGCTCCAGAAGATTCTCGGCCACGACTCGTCCCGTGTGTCCGCTCGCTCCAAGTACAACGTACATACCATACCTCCAATCACAATGTTGATAATTAGAGGTTTGGATGCGGAGGTGTCCAGGCGGGCTGCACAAAGTTGTATCCGGATTCTGGGCGATTTCACGACGACAACAGACCCGCCTAATCGCGAGGGCGTTCTTTGTGAAGGACACGAAATCGCAACCGCCACAGGGTCTGTCAATGTCCCCGGCGTTTTTCAACGCCAGCGAAAGCCGGTTGTAAAAGGGCCGACAAAAAATCGCGGTGCTGAAGAAAATCTGGTTTTACAGTTACTCACTACGCGACGGTCTCTTGCCATTACCTAAGTAACTTATGTTCCATAACTCCTGGGCTCAGGCTCCGAAGACTGTCGCTCGCACCGCCAGGCGCAACTAATCCCTCCTCCGGGGGTTTCCATCAACATGAACACTAACCTCTCGAAAGCGTTCTTAGTCCTGGCAGCCAGTGGATTGCTCATGGTGGGTTCCGCTCCTGCTCAAACCTCAACCCCAGCCGCCGCCGGCCCCGGCGTTGTCGACCCCGGCCATCCACGCGTCAACGAGGTCAACCAGCGGGAAGAAAATCAGCAGCAGCGCATCGCCAATGGCGTCCAGAGCGGCAAACTGACTCCGCAGCAAACGTCCAATCTTGAGAAGCGCGAATCGAGTGTGCAGAACCGCGAACAGAAAGATATGGCGAAAAACAATGGCCATCTGACCAAAGGCGAGCAGCGCCGGATCAATCGCCAGCAGAACCGGATCAGCAAGAGTATCTACAAAGACAAGCACGAGTAAGATTCAGGTGTGAACTTGCTGTTTGGGAAGGAACAGCCGCCACTCTCCCGCGGCTTTTTCTTTTGTGGCAAATGCAGTGATCTACTGGTGCGCTGCCGAAATCTTGGCAATCCAGATGTCCGCGCGTTGACACGGAACCCCGCTCCCGCACGACGTAGGCGTCACTTTCTGCGCCCCCGTCTCCGTCCCGCTGGAACTTGCCGGCGCACCGGCCACCGCGGACAGCACGAACTGGTTGCATACTCCTGCGTTCGCGTCGCTACTATCGCACTGCCAGCTGTTCGCCGTATTTGGGCCAAGCGTGAGCGTCTGATTATTCAACCACGCCTCCGCGAAGCCCGTAAGCGTCACCGTGCCTGCCCTCGTTCCGCATGGAATCGTCTGGATCGTGCTGTTAACCCAGTAATATTGACTTCCGCCGGCCGGGCAAAACGAATTCGCCATCGTAATTGTCACATTCGGTGGCGAAGCGCCATCGCTTGTCCAACTCACAGCTGTCCCGTTTGCCGCAGGTGCCGTCGCTTGCCATGACGACCAGCAATTCGTCGTCGTAAGGTCCATGCACCCGAGCGTCTTGTTCCAGTCACTCGGAAAGGCGATAAAGTTACCATCTGGCGACATGGTGCCGATGGCGTTTTGGTCATTGAAATTCCAGTTGTCGTCGGTGTTGAATGTGTGTCCCAGGCGGTAAGCGCAAGGCGCAGCCCCGGAGCCATAATTGCAGTCGGCCCCGGCCAGGTTCCCCGGCGACGAACGCGTGACCGCGTTTTCGATCGCGACAATCTCGGAATCCCAAACCGAGGCGTATTGCGATGGGCATGCCATAATGCCCACTCCGCTCGTCCCGCCTTGTCCACAAACCAGTGCAGTGATAAGTCCTACCGGAGACAAGTCCGATGTTCCGTGTCCCCAGTTCGTCCCATGTTGGTCGTCCACTACGCTGAACGGCAAAAGATCGGGAACCTTGCTCCCGGGTGGTGGCGTTTCCGCGTCTGCCAGGTTGGTAATCGGAGCGTAAAGCGCGCCCGACGGGGTTCCGTCGTCCGTGGCCGGTGTCGATGTGTTGAAGAAGTTGTAAGCCTCGTAATTCTTTCCTTGGTAATTGTAGTTATAACCGCGTGCAGAGTGACCGGATGCTCCAATGTTTGAATTAACCATCAGCGTCCGCGACTGCCAGAAGTTGCCGCCCACATATCCGTTCCGATCGTAGCTGCCCTGTCCCCACGGAGACATCAGAGGACATGCGTTTCCGCACCCTGACTGGCTCTCCGTGTCGGAATATCCCGTTCCCACGGTGTCCGCGATTACAACCGCCCCGCCCGTCGCGCTACCGTCCCCTCCCGCTATGATCGTCCACCTGGGGCATTGTGCCGCGCTTACACATTCCAGATATCCGTCATGTGGCCCGCTTATGTTCTGAATAATGACAATCTGTCCCGGCGAATATGTGGCGTTATTGTTGTAAGTGATCACCGTCTGATGAGCACTCAAAGCCGGAAATCCGGTCGGCGGCGTACAGGTCTGCGTACCCGCCTGATTGCAGACGCCGATCACCTTCATATTCGGCTGCTGCACCATCGAGAAATTCATTACCTGCGGGTTGTCCAGAGAGGTCGCGTCGTGCAAGACGTCGGGGTAGTAGAACGGCGCGTTGGCGGGAACTCCGGACGGTGTAAAGTAATTCGCTGCCCCAGTCGTCCCGCAACTCGTCCCACTTACTCCGCAGTCCCGCCAGGCGTGTGTGCCGTCGGGAGACTGGCCGCTCGCGCCGCGATAGACTAGCCCCGTAAACGCCTGCGTCCATCCAGAGAAACCCCCAGCCCACCCCGGAGACACGCACTGACCGTTCGCGTCCTCCATGCAGTTCAACTGAACCTCGGCGCCCGTGGAATCTTGTATGAAAATGTCATCGGGTGTCGGCGTCCCGGTGCTGCTCAATAGCGGAATCAGATTGGCCTGTCCGTTTATCATCTGGCCGGTCGGGCCCCAGTCGCCGGCTACCTGGTCAGTCCATGAGTTGAAGACTCGGCACCCATAACCTTGCCGGTAATTGACGACATAGATCGGGCCGGTACAAACATGCGACCCGCTCGAACCGGCCGCGCCCGCGCCGGTTGCACCCGTGCAACTTGTCGGCGGATAGTCGTCATAGCCCGTATGATTCGCCTGCCCGTTGTCGGAGTAGTCGATCGAGAAAGTAGAATCGTCATCCGACCCCTCAAACACTCCGTCATAATTGGCGTTGTAGTTCTGTGGCAGGCAGGAATTCTGCGCCGATGGAAAATGCGGGTCGCCCGCCATCGCCGGCACATAGTTGAAGTTGAAGAGCAGCGACCAGCTCACGCTCCATCGCCGGTAATCGGTGCTTCCGTCCGTACTGTTGATAACTCCCTTATAAATCGTATTCGCGTACGGCGTCCCCGAGGCTCCAGTACCCGGAGCTGGGTAACTGCTGTTGGGAACAAAAGTGTCGCTAACCCCGCGCCAGGTATGTGTGCTATCTGCCGTCTTATTTGCCGGGCTGACCGCACTGACCTGGATGAAATTCGAGTTCACTGCATAGAGCGTGACTGTCGCTCCAGTCGTGTCTTGTGTCAAAGTCTCCGCATCAGTCGGCGTCCCCGTCATCGACGAAAACACAATTGTGTTCTCCTGGTCGATGTTGGCTGTGTATATGACGTCGGGGTTCGTCCCCGAATTCGTGGTCGCGCCCGGCAGGTACCCACCGCAAAGGTTAGTCGGAATCACCGTCCCATCGGCGGGATTGAAGTGGACCATCACCTTGGTCCCGCCCGACGTCTGAATCAGCAGCCTGCGCCACCCTCTCGAATCCAGTGCCGACCAGTTGCGCGTGCTTCCCGAGCTCCCCATATTAAAAGACGAGCCGAAACTCCCGCCCCCGAGACAAACGACATTGCTATAAAAACTGGCATCGGTCGCCCGGTAAAATGGCGTCCCGAAATCCGCGTCGCGTGCCGGCATCACCGTGCTATTCACTCCGGTGAGATAGGAATTCAGCCCATTGATGTTCGTCCCGCTGACCGTACTCCCCGCCGCTGGCGGAGCCTGTGTCGGACTTCCCGTATAGCTCAATGCCGCCCCTTGGTGTCCGGTCGTCGCGCTCGGATTGTAGGCATTTGCCAGACACGCAGCCACTCCACCGCACGCCGCCGGCAGAAGCTCCCCAGCCGCCCCTGCCCCAAACACTGCCAGATCCGTCCGCGCCGAATAAGTCAGTGGCCCGCCCTGCCCGGCTCCTTGACTCTGCAAACTGAACGTCCCCGCGGCGCTCAAGTGCCCCGACTGCACACTCTGCGCTTGCAGGCCGGCACTCAACAGCAACGCGACAATCCCGCGCATTCTCACGTCTCCGTCTCCTCTGTAGACCGGACACTCCTGTCCGCTCCTCGCCTCGATCCACACTCGATTTTGCGCACCTGCTTTTGGCTCGCCTTCGCGTGCCGCGCCGCTCGACCGCTGCGATAACCGTCCTCGCCTTCGCTATAATGTTGGTTTGCTCTCCGCTCTCCCGCGGCTCATGGAAAGGGAACTATGCCGACTGACGTAGTCATGCCCCAGATGGGCGAATCAATTTTTGAAGGAACCATCACCAAATGGCTGAAGAAGCCCGGTGACAAGGTTCAGCGCGACGAGCCCCTCTTCGAGATCTCCACCGACAAGGTCGATGCCGAAATCCCCGCCCCGGCGAGCGGCGTGCTTCAGGAAATCAAAGTCACCGAAGGCAACACAGTTCAGGTAAACACGGTCGTCGGCGTAATTGGCGAAGGCAACGGAGCATCTGCCCCATCCTCTGCTCCATCAAAACCATCTCCCGCCGCTCCCGCTCCGCCCGCTCCCGCCGCGCAAAAAGCGGCGGCCCCTGTGGCGCCGCCGCCCGCCCCGCCAGCCGCAAAGGAAGACGACGACTCCGACGTCCGTTCCTCCCCGCTCGTCCGCAAGCTGGCCCGCGAACACAACATCGACCTGGCCCAGGTCACTGGCTCCGGAACCGGCGGCCGTGTCACCAAGCAGGATGTCCTCGACTTCGTCGAGCATCGCGCCGGCAAGCGTTCCGATGTCGCGACCGGCGCTCCCGCTCGTCCGTCCTCGCCCCCGCCGCCCGCTATCCCGGGCGACCTTGTCCCCATGTCGCAAATGCGCAAAATCATCGCGCAGCGCATGATCGAGTCCCGCCGCACCAGCGCCCACGTTCACTGCATGTTCGAGGTCGACCTCACCCGCATTGTCAACCTCCGCCACAAACTCAAAAGCGGATTCGAACAGCGTCACGGCGCGCGCCTGACCTTCATGCCCTTCTTCGTTCGTGCCGCGATTATCGCCCTTCAGCAATTCCCGATCGTCAATGCTTCGTTGGAAGGCGACAGCATTCGCTACCACAAGCACGTCAACACTGGCATCGCTGTCGCCCTCGATTGGGGCCTCATCGTCCCTGTCCTCAAAAACGCCGATGACCTCAACTTCCTTGGCCTCCAGCGCGGCATCACCGATCTCGGCGAGCGCGCCCGCACCAAAAAACTCATGCCCACTGACGTCGAAGGCGCTACCTTCACCATCACCAACCCAGGCCAGTTCGGTGCCGTCTTCGGCCTCCCCATCATCAACCAGCCCAACGTTGCCATTATGGGAGTCGGTGGAATTACCAAGCAGCCCATGGTACTCACGGACAAAGATGGCAACGACTCAATCGCCATCCGCTCCGTCGTCCATCTAACTCTAGGCTACGACCACCGCATCATCGACGGCGCCGTAGCCGACCAGTTCATGGCCTTAGTCAAGAAGACTATGGAAGGCTGGTCCGAAGAGGTCGGCTAAGAAACGGGTGGGACTTACAACCCCACCCCTGGCACGCGATAACTGGCAACTAGCAGCTCGCAACTGGTAACTGGCATCTAAAACGTCGTCCGTAGCTGAGTCACCATCACCACTTGGTCGTGACTCTCAACTTCTCCAGCTGAGCGAACGTCACCGGTGTCCCCTGCACCGCTAGCAGATTCGCGATTGCCGCTTCCACATTCGCGATCGCCTCCGGCGCAACTCCACCCACCTGCGCCGATGCCAGAATCGATTGCAGCAAGGTAAGAACAAGGCTGATAAGAGTCGTCGCACCCATATTAGAGAGCTCCTTTGATCTGAAGTGTCAGCGACGCTGCATTCGCAATCGCCGCCTCGAGCGCAGCTTGCGCCGACTTAACCGGTGTGCACGTGGCCGCTGGGTCGGGCGGCGCCAGCGTCGGGCTCCACCCACAATAAGTTTCGACGGCGGTGATTAACGCGTTCTCCCCTGAGATTCCCCGGTCAATAACCTGACAGACCTCCTGGCCCGGATTTGCCGCGCAGCTGACCTGATACTTGCTCTGCGCCGCCACAATCGACCCCGAAAGAGCGGCCGCCGTGTCCCGAGCCTGACTTTCTAATGGCGAACACCCGAGCATTGGCAGCACAAGCAAAATCATCAACATAGTAAGTTGTCTTTTCATTGCTGGCTCTCCCTTACCTGAAAAATCGATGGCAGCATCGCGTGTAACAGCTGAGCAATCGCATTGGCCCATGCAAACGCCATGGGATGTGCACTGATAAAAGCGGGCGTGAATATCGCAGCGCCGATCGTGCCCGCGATCGTCACGACCAATGGCCCGTATTGCGTTAATAAGTTCATCATTGCTCTAGTGATTCTCCCTTCTCATTGTGAGTGGCCTCAACGACGACGAACCCTTCCCTCCCCGGCCGCCGCGAACTACTTGGGCAGGAAATGATCGTGGAGCGCGATCACGGCGCTCACCGCGAATGCAATAGCCGCGGTCACGATCCGGTCATACACGTTCCTCTTGATATCGTGTGTTTCCAGCGTTGTGATCCGGTCCTCCGCAAGCTTCATCCTTCCCGGCTGCCCATTCCCCACCAGCATGTCCATCTTGGCTTCGAGACGCCCGAGTTTTTCCAGGACATCAAGTTGAAAGTCGTTACTCGTCTGCACGATTACCGGGATACGACTCTCCACCCGGCATCCGTCGCGATCGTTGGTTTTCATAAGGGGTAGTCAACATGCAACGCCGTCGAATACCGGGAGTATTTCGCAGGCGAACTGTTGTCATAGCTCCGCAAAAAGTAATTTTGTCCTCGCGCGTACCGTGGCAATGTAAAAGCGCGAGTCGTGAACCGCCCCAGGAGATTCCGGCTGTTCCCCGCTCCCCAGGCTGTGTCCGAATACCGAACCTCGATCCCGCCGCCCGCCGCCGGCGTCACCCCCGCATCGATGGTCACCGTCGTGGAAGTGATGGTTGTAACTTCGGCATTGAGGAGGTCGTCCAGGTAAATCTGTCCGACTTGCGTCACATCGATGCCCGTAAGAACTTGTCCCTGTTTCTTTGTGGCACTATCGAATGCGAAGCCTAGAGCAGGATCTCCAGCATCCACAAACTTCAATGTGTAGCGCACCGTCTCCCCGGCAAAATCAAGGACAGCAAGATCTGCCTCGAGAACGATCGCTCGGAATGCCGCTCCCAGCGAAGCGACATCCACTGCCAGGCCGTCACCCGGGAAGATGTCTTCTGCGCCGCCAGGCAGAAACGTACTCCATGCCTGATACTCTCCAGCCCAGCCCTGCCCGGCATCGTCCAGCAGAGCCAGGGCGGCAATCTCGCAATCCGCGGAAGTGCGTGCGACGGGAATCGCAACCTGTCGGACGCTCCCGCGCACCCCGTCGTCCGCGCCATTCTTGCTCGCCGCGATGTTCGCGGAATTGACCACGCGTGCCGCGGCATGTCCCTGGCTCCGGTACGTGACCTCGATCGCCTCGTTCGCCGCCGGAATGTATGCGGGAAAAAAGTTCAAAGCGGGTGTATTGGATACTCTGCACTCCGCTCCGTCGATCAGCGACCCGGTTCGCGCCGTGACCGGGCTCTCACCTTCCAGAGTAGTGCGCACAAGCGCGTCAGTCGCCAGATGTATGTATGTAAATGCCACCGAACACTGCATGCTCGCCGCATTGATCGGCGCATAAGTGCAAAACCCCGGAGCGTTACTGATAACCCCGTCGTAAAGCACCGTCGCTGGCGCCACCTGTGTCGCGGGGTTATTAGGATCGATGTCCTGCACCTGCAGCACAACCCGAACATCACAGGGTATCGCCGCTCCGCCTCGCGCACTCCCGCTGGGGTGCGTCGAAGAGTGAAACAGTTGCTGCATCCGGTAAATCTCTGTCGGATACAAATATGTCGTGAATACGTAGTGATGTCCCGGTAGCGTCACCAGCGGCGAGCCTGTCGCATTCCCGTTCGTTAGAGCCTGAATGCTGCAATTAGCTCCCGACGGCGTAATCCGAAATCCCGACATGCAATTCGACAGCGCAACCGCCCCGGCATAGAGTCCGCCGATCACCCCGGTCGAGGCTGCGCTGAAGGCGACATCTCCGTGATTGAGAATCGTCGCCCCGCCTAGCTCAACCTGCTCTACGAACTCCAGGCATGTTTGCCCGTCCTGCCCGTTCCCGCCGGCTACCTGCAATTGACCGTTGCTCACGGATAAAGCGTTTGTCGGATCGACGACTGTCCAGTGGCTGGGATCAAGCTCCAGGTACTCTTCGTTCAGAATCGTGCGATTGTAGAGCGGAATCTCAATGCTTCGCGTGAACGGAATCTGTGACAAGTAAAACGTCGTCGTGTATCCGTCCCCTACAAAGTAGTCCTTCACATGCGCGGCCGGCTCCGGTTGTCCAAGAACTGTCAAGTCGTTCACGATCCGGTTCACACTCTCCAGCCGCAAGTCGCCCGGAGAATAACTCGGATCGCTCTCCGCTAGCGGATACGTATTCTGTGCCAGCGCGCCGAAGTACAACTTCCCGCCTTCGTCCCGGTAGCTGAATCGCGCCGCCAGCGCAATCTCTGCCGCCGAAGCCGCCCATGTCTTCGCCGGGTCAACGCTGTAGTATGGGATAGGGTCTCCAGCCTGTACTCCCGTCAAATCGAACCAACCCGGCATTGCATCCAGCGTAAGTCGATCGAAGGCCCCGCCGGCGCTCTCGGCTACAAAGGGAGGTTCGGGAGGAGGCGCTTTTTGGTCCAGCAACATAGCATCGCTGAGCGCCGTAAGTTCGTAAGCAAACTGTGCACCCCGGTCGCCCCAGCCTAGGTAGCGATAAGACGGCGCCTTAGTTAGGTATCCGGAGAACACATTGCTGTCGTCGTTACGGGCTAGTAGAACCCGCGCCCCAATCACCGGTACTACAAAAGTGCTGTTGACAGATACTAGCTCGAGCGTTAGTTCGGATAAACGATTCAGCCTTCGTACCACGCTCACGGGCTTGCTCATCTCCACGCACCCGCTATAATCCAGCGCCCCACGTCCATCGAGATTGTCGATCAATAGCTTCATGCGTTGTCCAGGGTTCGGCTTATAGACACGTGTTCGCCTTTCGCGTCGACTGTCGGCCTTCCGGCTTGTTGTTGACGCCAGAGAGTTCCTGATTGGTTTGAAGAGGACAAGGCGCGAGTTACACTCGTGCCCGTGAACATCCCGGTTCGAAGGGCGATTTCTAGTCGCTGGGGATGACACGCCTCAATGCCTCGGAATGCGCTTAATAGACATCCGCCCCGTTGGCCGGAAAGTAACTGCGATAGCACAACACCACAGCCGCATCATTTCCGTCCACAGTCGGAAGCGCCGTAAAAGCTGCTTGCAGTGCCATCTCGCCAATTGGCGTCTGGATCTGAACAAGGCTCTCGCGCTGCCACGCCGCCTTGACTGTGCATGGGCTGAGAAGCGGGTAGTAGTAGCAGACTCGGCCGCCTGACTCCTCCTCCATCACAAATAGTCCCGACCACTGCTGGAAAAACGAGCCGCCTTCGCGATCGAGGAACGCGGTCACTCGCTGCACTGACGCTCCTGCCGCCGGAACGCCTCCCGGCAATGCCTGCGTAAGTACTAACGATGTGCCCGTAACCACACCCACTCGCCCCACATTGAAAGTAACTCGCCGGACATAGTTTGCATCGTTCCGCACGTCGGCGGAGTTCTTGACATAGGCGCCCGGAATGCCGGTGCCCACAAATCCAGTTTGCTGCGTATAGTCGACGTCGCACGCTATAAGATTGCCGGCCGCAAAGTCCGCCGCCGCCCCTGGTCCAATCACCAATTCTTCCGCTGTCGAGCCGGTTAGCAATGGCACGGCGGGCAGCGGCACCCCTCCCGACCCGGCCCGCGAGGCGCTCGGATCAGTCGCCAGCACATTCATGTGTTCCGATCCGCCCGCCAGCGCCATCTGCAATTTGCCCCAGTCCCGAAACTCGAACTCCACTCGCGCGCCGAGTCCTCGCCTCGCCTGTCCAAGCGCCGCACCTACGGCCCCGCCCGCCAGGGCCTCGATCTGCGACGTACTCGTTCGCGAAAAGCTTTCTATCCATCCCAGATCGATCCACGGCGCCGGCGGCGCATCCAATGGAAACTCGCTGTCTTTCGATGGGTCGAAAATCGCCGTCGGTCCATTCACCGGATCGACCGCTGCGAAGTACGCACGGGTCTGCCGGGTTACCGGTCTGAGTCCTCTTCTTGTCATGCCGTCACATCCGGCAAAAAGAAATAGACCTTCATCTGCGCATAGTGCGCGATCCGCGCCGTTCCCGCGCTCCATCCTTGCTTTGCAATCGGCGTGTCTCCCGGATCGGTCCCCAGTTCTGGCACCGTCCAGAAAAGTCCTGCGCCCAGATCCGTGCTCGGCGTCGCGCTGTAGTCGATCATCTCCGTATGGGGCGGGTCGCAGATCTTCAGCAGTTCCGCATCCATCTCCCCCAGCACCCGCCCCCGGTCCACGCCACTTCCACCGCTGCTTCCTTCGCTCGCATACCAGATCGAGCACTCAATCCCCAGCAGCGGCCGTGAACTCTCCGCAATCAGCACCTCTCCCCAGTCCACGTAAAATACTCCTGGCTGCGCTTCGTTGAATCGCGGCTCCATGTTTTCTCGCACCACGATCCCGGGCACCGCAACGCCGTCCAGCTCCACGGTCCGCGACGGATTCAACGCCGCTAGCCGCGCCCGCAGCGCCATGTAGAAACTGTCCTTAGCCGCCTGCATATGACTCCTGACAAAATGTAAGATCGTAAGCTCACAGATACAGCCGATGACTAAGTGTCCTTACAGATGGCGGATCGCTATCCTTACGCTACCGCCACCACCCGGTACAAGTACGCCACGCCCCCCAGCCGCTCCACCACGAATCCTTCGATGTGAAACATCTCGCCGCAATAGACAATTCCCAGTGCGGTCTCGAACAACACGTCCGCCGACGCGACATTTCTCTGACTAACCTGTTCCGCCAGAGCGGAGCGTCCCGCCAGCACCTCGATCCGCCGGCGCGGCCCGTTATTCTCCGTGGTTAGCTCCCGTACAATCACCGGCGCAATAGGAGCCTGCTCCACGCCCGGATCCACCAGCCCCAGCTCCGCTACCCCATCCCCCGGAAGTCCGGCTGCCGCAAACAGCAGAATTACGTCGGTGCCTCCCAGGCTTCGCAAAAGCGCGTCCGCCGCTCGCGCTGCCGCACTTCCCGACACTCCTGTCATCTCATCCAACTTTCTGCGCCACATACGGCGCCAGCAGTTCCCGCACCGTGTCATCCAATAACGTGTCGGCGAAGTACCAGAGCTGCATGTTGTTAATTACGCCTTTCTTTACATTCAATCCGGGGGTAGCCTGCGCATTTCGCGCAATCTGCGCGCACGCCACTTTCACCGCGTCCGGAAACGTGCTCCACCCCGCCGTGTAAACAATTTCAACCTCGTTATAAGTCCACGACAGCGCATTCGTCGGCAGAGTAACTTCTCCCACCTCCGGGGAATAGTCCAGATCCGCGACGTTCAGCTCCGTCCAGCATCCCGGCGCTCCAAACGCCAACGCAACGTTCCACGAGAACTCTTCTTCCGGAAGCTCGCCTCGTCTCGGCGTTGCATACCGGGCCTGCGCCGAAACAAGCGCTGAGGTGGCTGGCGCTGCCGGCGTCAGGGGCAGATAAGTCAGCCGCACCGGCCGCTGCCCGTCCGTCCGAATCCGCTCCGTATACTGATTGATCGCCAGCGTGGTCCTTCGACAATGGGAGTCGATAATCGCCGACGCTCCCGTAACCCAGGCCGCGTCAGTGGTCGTGTCTAGACCGTAAGCTTCGTATTCCGATGGCTGCAAATAATTCATGAGTTACTTCCCGTCGTGACGTAATCGTTCAGTGGCAAAAAATAGAGACGCGGCAAGCCGCGTCTCCATGTACTCCGCAAACCGCCAACTTCCCTACCGGTTCACCTTGACCTCATAGTGCGCATACGAAGCGCCCTTCACGATCGGCGCCCCGAACTTCACAACTACGCTCTGCGTCATCAACGAGCTCGGCGTTCCCAGCCGGAAGACTCGCGGATTTGCATCCGTCAGCCAGTGATACTCGATCATGTCTTCGCTGACGATATAAGCCGGCAATACCGCGTTTCCACTCCCCGGCGTTCCCGTATACCCCAGCGCCCATTCCGGAATCAACGGCAGCTCGCCTGCTTGCGTGCTCAGCGTCTTCACCGTCACTCCGCCCGTGATCTGCGTAGTCGACAGCACCACGTTGAACTCCGTCTTCATTTCCTGGTCGATCAGGTCAAGCAGCACCGGGTTCGCATAAATCGCCGTCGGCCGCACCTCGAACGACGAGTTCGACACCATCTGCGCAATCGTCGTCTTCAGCCCATTCACGATGCTCGCGCTCGTCGCGATCGTCGTGGAATTCCCCCCCGCCTCAATCTGGCCGATCGCGCCGAAGTACTGCGCTGTCGTCGGACTGCTCAGCGACGTGTCGTTCCCATTCCACAGCGCTACATCGTGCGTCCGCAGCAGCCCCTCAACCGCGTCCGCCAGGTCCTTCGCCTGCAAATATGCGAACTGGCTCTGCTGCGACCCCACTTCCATGTCGAACAGGTTGTAGTTGATCTGCGAAACCAGCGCCTTCAGCGGAACGCTTCGCTCCACCCGCGTCGGCGACTGCAGTGTCGGCTGAATGTTTCGCGGATCCACGAATGCCTGCGCCGCGCTCGGCGCAGGGATCGCCGTCTCTTCGAAGAACCGTGATGGATGCCCCGTCGCCGGCACCTGCTTGATTCGCTGTCCGAACGCTCCCCGCCTCCGCACGATGTCCGTAATTTCCGTCTGATACCGGTCGATTTCGATCGCTCCCGGCCCAAGAAAATCCGCCGCCGCCTGCAAATCTAGAAAATTAGCCTTCATGTCTTCTCCTCGAATGAATTGTTCGCCCGCCCGCCGGTTCACTTCCCGGCGCGCGTTGCTTGGTAATGTCGCAAACGGCGGCTTTCCCGCCACACGATTGACCCCAACAAAAAAGAGCGCGATCGCTCGCGCCCTTCTCCCATCGGAATCCCCGGAGTCAAGA
>Ga0335080_10002189_pt1 | contig 19425 bp, 18 predicted proteins | sample Lox_Sample_34_FD_206720 | JGI IMG/M metagenome (GOLD analysis project Ga0335080, IMG submission 206720) | Soil microbial communities from Loxahatchee National Wildlife Refuge, Florida, United States - Lox_Sample_3.4 | ecosystem: Environmental > Terrestrial > Soil > Wetlands | place: USA...
TATCCCTTAGAGACTTATACATCAACAACTTACACGCCATCTGTTTAGTAACCTCACGTCCCCTTCCACCATCAAAAAACGATGAAGCCATAGCCGAAGAAATCTTTGGGTGAGGAGCACGCTGCGCCTCCCCGGAAGCGAGGTGAGCTGATGTTCGATGACGTTCTTCTGGAGCATGCTCACGGCATACAGAACCGCCGCGGCATGAGCGCGTTCATGTCGTTTACCTTGGAAGCTGCCATTGTGGCCATGGTGATCATTATTCCGTTGATGATCACTCAAACGCTGCCCGTGCCCGAACTGAGCACCATGTTGGTAGCCCCTCCCCCGCCCGCGCCGCCACCGCCGCCCGCTGCCGCCACCCAGGCCACGCGTCCCCCGGTGGTCAAGACCACTACCACGCAGTTAGACGCGCTGCGCACGCCCACGAAAATTCCCCAAACCATCAACACCGCGCCTGAGCCCGCCAACCCTGCGCCGCCCAGTGAAGTAGCCGGCGTTCCCGGCGGAGTTGCCGGCGGCGTCGAAGGGGGAACTCCCGGAGGCGTTCTGGGCGGTATTTTGAATTCAGGCACCGCCCCGCCGCCGCCCAAGCTTGAGCGCGTGAAGGTCTCGCAGGGCGTAACCCAGGGCTTGCTCATTCACAAGGTTGAGCCCCAGTATCCGGCCATCGCCCGCCAGGCCCGGATTCAGGGCACCGTGGTTCTGAATGCAATCATCTCCAGGCAGGGCCAGATTCAGAACCTCAAAGTGATCAGTGGCAGCCCCATGCTGGTGCCCGCCGCCATTCAGGCCGTAAAGCAGTGGCGCTACAAGCCCTATGTGCTGAATGGAAATCCGGTCGAAGTGGAAACCAGCGTGACCGTGAACTTCAACCTCTCCAACATGGGCTGAGCGGCTTCCTGCCCGGTGGCAACTTAGTTGACTCAGTCAACTAAGTTGCCTAAACTCTGGACGTGGCAGCCCCGGCTTCAGTTTCGGCGCGTTCCATCCACGCCGTTCGCCGTTTCAATCGCTTCTACACCCGCCAAATTGGCGTGCTGCAGGAACATTTGCTCCGCAGTCAGTTTTCCCTGACTGAGGTGCGGGTGCTCTACGAATTGGCCCATCATGAGCGCCTGACGGCCGGAGCGTTATGCCATGAGCTGGGCCTCGACCCCGGCTATCTCAGCCGCATGCTGCAGAAGTTCCAAAGGCATGGCTGGGTCAGGGCCCTGCCTTCGCTCGCCGATCGCCGTCGAATCCTGCTTGCCCTCAGCCCCAGCGGACGCAAGGTTTTCGATCCCCTCGACCGGCGCTCCAGCGCAGAAGTGGCCGCCATGCTGGCAAAGCTTTCTTCTTCCCGGCAACAAGTCTTGGTCGCAGCCATGCGCAAAATCGAAGGCATCCTGCGCCCGCCTGCGCCTTTGGGTGAAAAGCACTCGCCCGGCAGGCCCGCGGGGCCTTCGCCGGGGCCGCGGGGAGAGGCAGCTCAGCCCGGACCGGTGCCCTATATTCTCCGCCGGCACCGGCCGGGCGACATGGGCTGGGTAGTGCAGCGCCACGGCGAAATTTATGCCCGGGAGTATCACTACGACGAGCGTTTCGAAGCCCTGGTCGCGGAGATCGTGGCTGCCTTCATTCGCCATTTTGACCCCAGGCGCGAGCGTTGCTGGATTGCCGAGAGAAACGGCGAGCGCGCCGGCTCAATTTTCCTGGTAAAGAAAACTAAGACCGTGGCCAAACTGCGGCTGTTGCTGGTCGAGCCCAGTGCCCGCGGGCTGGGAATCGGAAGGCGGCTGGTTTCCCAGTGCGTCAGCTTCGCGCGCGAGTGCGGGTATCGCAGAGTCGTCCTGTGGACTCAAAGCGAACTGCCCGCCGCCCGTCATCTCTATCAGCAGGCCGGCTTCAGGCGCGCGCGGCAAAAGCCGCATCGCAGTTGGGGCCGCAAAGACCTGGTCGCCGAGACCTGGGAACTGAAACTCTGAGCCGCCGCCTGCGGTGGCTTCCCGGTGTGATCTGGTGGCGCTGTTACCTCCGTCCCGGACCTGGCGCACGAAATTTTTCAAAAAAATACTTGCGTCTGTGGAAATTTCCCGTATTCTGCGATTGCGAAGTAACTTCGCCCAATGCCCGGAAAACTGCTCGTACCGGGAGCCTCGACGGCAGGTTTGGTCAAAGCAGAAGACGAGGCGGTGAAAGTGATTCGCTCCGAGGAGGAAGCCGTCGAAATTGTCCACAGCTAGCGCCCCGCGTCAGGCACTCCAGCCCCCCACCGCCATCCCCAGCCGGAAAAAATCGGTTCGCCTTACCCTGTGGCCCCTGGTCGCTGCGACCTTCTTTATGGTCTCCGGTGGCACCTACGGCATCGAGGATATCGTGCACGGCGCCGGGTACGGCCGGGCCATTCTGTTTCTCGCTCTGACGCCCATTCTCTGGAGCCTGCCCGCCGCCTTCATGATCGGCGAGCTTTCCAGCGCCCTGCCCCACGAAGGCGGCTACTACTCCTGGGTGCGGCGCGCCATGGGCAACTTCTGGGGATTCCAGGAAGCCTGGCTCTCGCTGGCCGCCTCCATCTTCGACATGGCGATCTACCCCACCCTCTTCGTGCTCTACCTGACCCGCCTTTTCCCCTGGTTCAATCAGGGGCATCGCGGCTGGATGGTCGGCCTGGCGGTGGTCACCGCCTGCGTGGTTCTCAATATCGCCGGGGTGAAGGTGGTTTCCACCACCTCGCTCTGGCTGTTCTTTCTGCTCTCGGCGCCCTTTGCGCTGATCGTAGTGCTTTCGCCCTTCAAGTACGCGGGCCTGCTGCACGCGGTCACCACGCCCACCACCTCCAAGGTGGATATCATCGGCGGCCTGCTCATCTGCATGTGGAACTACATGGGCTGGGACAACGCCTCGACCATCGCTACCGAAGTCGAGCGCCCGCAGCGCACCTACCCGCGGGCCATGGTGGCGGCCGTCGTTCTGGTGACCCTCACCTACGTGGTTCCGGTCGCGGCCGTCTGGATGACCGGGCTGCCCGCCGGCGCCTGGGAAACCGGCTCCTGGGCGGATATCGCCGGCCTGCTGGGCGGCCCGCTGCTGCGCATAGGCCTGGTGCTGGGCGGCATGATGAGCGCCTTCGGCATGTTCAACGCCCTGGTGATGAGCTACTCGCGCCTGCCTCTGGCCATGGCGCAGGATGGCATGCTGCCGCGCGTCTTCGCCCGCCTGAATGGCCGCCGGGCGCCCTGGGTTGCGATTCTTGCCCTCGCTCTCGGCTGGGCCATGTGCCTGGGCCTCGGCTTCGAGCGCCTGGTGACCATTGATATCCTGCTCTATGGCGCCAGCCTTACCCTGGAATTCGTCGCGCTGGTCTTTCTGCGCTTCCGCGAGCCGCAACTGGCGCGGCCCTTCCGCGTGCCCGGCGGAATCGTGGGCGCGATTGCGATCGGCATCCCTCCTGTCTTGTTGTTGGGCTTTGACCTGGTTCGCAGCGAGACCGAGTATGTCCTGGGCATGAGCTCATTCAAATTTGGCATGATCCTCATCGCCGCCGGCGCCGTGGTCTATTTCCTGAACCACGCCCTCAAACCGCAGGGCTGGACGGTTGCAAAGGAGAAGCCCCAACCGGCAGCCTGATCGCTGCGGCCTGCTTCCACGGGTAAGCGTTAGTCTTGCTCCCCCGGCAGGCGAACCATGCGGAGCCGCCTCTGCGCCTCTGTCTCCGTGGAAGCGTGGCGCTTTCAGGGCCACCAACGAGCAGCCCCCAGGCCAGCCCGCGCCGATCAGGCGCAACCTCCAATGCGGTGGCATTGCGCCTTGCGGGCGCGGCCACATTGATCAGGCGATCATGCAGGCGGCTAAAGCCGCCTGCTTCCCCCGCGGCTGGAAAGCTGCACGCTTCCACGTTCGGTCTGGGGTTTCGGTCTGGGGTTGTTGTAAAGTAAGGGCGTGACGAAGGGCAAATCCAAGGGCGTGTACATGTTGAGGCGCTTTGCGGGCGTGAGCGCCGTGGAAGCCCGCAGCCGAAATCCCGAGCGCAGCGAGGGAACCCGGTGACCAAGCGCAAGTCCAAGGGCGCCTACATGATCTCGGCCGTGGCCGAGATGTATGGCATTCATCCCCAAACGCTGCGCCTCTATGAGCGGGAAGGCCTGCTGAAACCCTCGCGCACTGAGGGCAACACGCGCCTCTATACCGATGAAGACTTGCAGCGGCTGGAGTTCATCCTCAACCTGGCGCGCGACCTGGGAGTGAACATCAGCGGCATCGCCATCATCCTGCAAATGCGCGAGCGCATGGAAGAGATGCAGCGCCAGATTCAGGATTTCGTGCAGTACATCCAGCAAGAGGTGCTCACTCGCGCCAGCGCCGCCGCTGATCCTTCGAAGGGCGCGATCGTGCCCATCCGCCGGCCCTTCGTAGCGCCCGCGGGGCCGGTTAAAAAAAGGTAGCTCAGGAAGTTTTCACGGCCGAGGCTGCCAATGTTCCGGCGGGAACACATCGTCATCACAAAATGAGGCATACAATATTGTGATGACGCGCAAGAGCAAGAAAACACAGGGCAGGAAGCCGAGGGCGCGGCGGGTTGGCAGCCTGCAGGCCTCGGCGGACGACGGATTTGTGTCTCCGCCGGAAGACTTCGAGGCACTGATCAAGGCGCGGTGGCACCGCCCACGAAAGAAAAGAATCTGCCTGCGGCTGGACATGGAGGTGGTGGACTGGTTCAGGTCGCAGGGGCGGGGATACCAGACGCGGATGAATGGAATATTGCGAAAGGCGATGATGGCGGGAAAGAAGAAGAAGGGAGAGTGAGATCTGGGGCGGAGCGGCGCTGGCGGAGGAGAGGGTCCACTGTGCACGGCCGGCGCGTATCATTGACTCCACGCGTTCCACATTCCAGCAGCAATGGCTGAAGGCTAAAAGCTGAATGCTGACGGCTGAGTGCTGAATGCTTCCCTTCAAGCTCATCTACAGCGACGAGTACTACCTGCCGATCGGGGCGCATGTATTTCCGGCGGAGAAGTACCGGCGCGTTCACGCCCGCCTGCTTGAGAGCGGAGCGGCCGTGGCCGAGGACTTCCTGGTGCCCAAGCCTGCCTCAGATAAGGACATCCTGCTGGTGCACACGCCCGAGTACGTGCATAAGCTCAAGACCGGCACCCTCAGCCCGCAGGAAGAGTTGCAACTGGAAGTGCCGTTTTCGCCGGAGCTGGTGCGGGCGTTCTGGCTGGCGGCGGGGGGCTCAATTCTGGCGGCGCACCATGCGCTGCAAGAGGGCGTGGCGGTGAACATTGGCGGCGGCTTTCATCACGCCTTTCCCGGCCATGGCGAGGGCTTCTGCATGATCAACGATGTGGCCGTGGCCATTCGGCGGTTGCAGCGCGAGGAGAAGATCCGCACCGCCATGACCGTGGATTGCGACGTGCACCACGGCAACGGGACGGCCGCCATTTTTGCCGGGACGCGCGTGCCCGCGGGCGCGCTGCCTTCGCACTCGCCGCATGGTGCGGGGAGCATGCGCAGCGCCCATGCCGGCGACGTGTTCACCATCTCGCTGCACCAGCACAACAACTACCCGGCTTATAAGCCGCTTTCCTCGATTGACGTGGACCTGCCCGATGGGATTGGCGACGAAGACTACCTGGGCTGGCTGGATAACGCGCTCAGCTCAGGGCTGCGGCAGTTCGAGCCGGATTTACTGTGCTACATCGCGGGGGCAGATCCATATCGTGAAGATCAGCTCGGCGGGCTGGCTTTGAGTTTGGAAGGCTTAAAACGGCGGGATGAGCTGGTGTTCCGCGTGGCCCGCGCGAAAAGCATTCCCGTGATGGTGACCTTTGCCGGGGGCTATGCCCGCAATGTGGAAGATACGGTGACGATTCATTGCAATACGGTGCTGGCGGCAAGCGAAGCGATGAGTGCAAAAGCGGATTCCCCGCTGCGCTCGGAGTGACAGAGCAGACGCCGCGAACCCGGCATCACTTCATGTAGTGAGCGGAGATGAGACCGAGCACGCCATCCTGCAGGAAATGGGCGATGATGCCGGGGCGGAGGCTGCGGCGCCAATGTGCCATCAGCCCGAACAGGCAGCCGTACACGGCGATCACGATCATGAACTTCAAGCCCTGGTAGCCGTGGGCGGCGCCAAAGGCGATGCCCTGGAGCACCAGACCGGCAGCGTAGCTCTTACAAGCCGCGCTGAGCTGGCGCTGCAGATAGCCGCGAAAGATGATCTCTTCGCAGATGCCGGCGGTCAGGGCCAGCAGCAGATACAGAATCGTTTCCAGCCGCCCGTGAGGCAACAGCCCGCGCACTGACTCCGGCGTTTTCGCTTTCAAGAGCGCAGCCACGCCGGCCAGCACCAGATTAGCGACAACCAGAAACCCGATGGCCAAGCCGAGATCGCGGAGCGCAGCGCGCGCACGGCCCCATGCGCCCCCGACCAATTGGCCCATGCGCAGGCCGCGAAGGCGAAGGCCGAACCAGATGAAAGCGACAAGGAGCCATTCCAGGACTAAGACCATGAGATAGCTCGCCACATGCCCATGGGAGCGGCCGAGCGGAGCGAACTTGTGCGAGTGGCCACCGCTCGCCGAAAGTCCGAACAGGACCAGAAGCACCACAAGGGTGTGCCATGCCGGGGCCACTGCGGAGGGCGACGGCTCGGAGGGTGCGCTGGGGATGGTTGACAAGGCTCCTCCCTCGATTGGTTCCGCTCTGGATTGTAAGGCAAGAGACTCGCCAAAAGCGGCCAATGGGCCGTTTTATCCCCCAAACGCAAGCCTGAGTGCAGGCGGAGCGTGGTGCAGACTGAGCGAAAGAGGCTGATCCTGCTTATAATGTGCGGGCTTGCAGCAAGGAGGCGCCATGCTCTTCGTCACCGTCACCTACGCCAACCAGGATGGGGCAAAGTTCGATTTCGATTACTACATGAAGAAGCACATTCCGATGGTGGCCGGCCTGCTGGGCACGACCATCGAGGTTTGCAAAGGAATCGCCACACCCATGGGCACTCCGGTGGCCTTTCTTTGCGTGGCGAGAATCCGGATCAACAGCATCGAGGAATTCTCAGCGGCCATGGCAAAGCATGGACCGCAGATCACGCAGGACGTTGCCAACTACAGCAACGTGCAGCCCACGGTACAGATTGACGAAGAGCTGTGACAAGCATGCGGCTTCATGGCGCCGGCAAGGGCGCGCCTGCTGCCAAGGCCGTATGATGGATTGACCATGGATGCGCGTCCCAGTGAACTTCCCTACAGCGAGTTCTACCGGCTGCTGATCAGCTCGGTTGCGCCGCGGCCGATCGGCTGGATTTCCACCATCAGCGCGGCGGGCCAGCCGAACCTGGCGCCGTTTTCCTTCTTCAATGCGGTGTGCGGCAAGCCGCCCATGCTGGTATTCGGCACCGGCATGCGGACGGCGAGAGCGGAAGGCGGGCCGGCTACGCTCGAAATCAAAGACACTTTGCGCAACGTTCGCGAGACCCGGGAATTTGTGGCCAACGTGGTGACTTATGAACTGGCCGAGCGCATGAACCTGACCAGCGGCGAATATGTTTCTTCGGTAAATGAGTTTGAGGTGGCGGGGCTGACTGCCCGGCCGTCCACGGTGGTGGGTCCGCCCATGGTGGCGGAGTCGCCGGTGAATTTCGAGTGCCAGCTCTATCAGATCGTGGAGTTTTCCTCCCAGCCGGGCGGCGGGAGTCTGGTGATCGGCGAGATCGTTTATCTGCACGTAAACGACGCGCTGATGAAAGAAGGATGGCTGGATGCGAATGCGCTCGACCTGATCGGCCGCATGGGCGGAACGCAATACTCGCGGACGGCGGAGAGATTCGACATGGTCAGGCCGAAAGGGAGGTGAGCCGCATCTCCAGAAGGTTCCGTTCTGCGTGGCCCTTTCAGAAATGCGAGCCACGACCTTGGGATTTTCACATCGTGTGTGGAGAAGGAGTTTCGTTTTGGGGAGAAGAAGAGATAATCTCCCCGAGTAAACTCGACATTGCCGGTGGTTTCGCCAAACACTGAAGTTGGACAGAGCGCTTGCACCACGAGATTCTCGATGGCTCCGGGCAACCGGGGCCATCGGTGTCTGCGGGCCAGAACTTAGGCGACCACAGACACTTCCCCATTTCAAGCTGAAAAATCTCATCCTCATGCGACTGAAACCATCTGCAAAACCTGCTGTATTTTGATCCAAAACTAAACATTCTCTGCTCTCCACGAGGGGCGATTATATCCGCCCGGAAGAGAGCGAGGAAGCTGATAGACTTTCAATGACTTATGTTCGAGAACCTTCAGGAAAAACTGCAGCGGGCGTTCAAAACGCTGCGCGGGCAGGCCGTTCTCAACGAAGAGAACATGCAGGAGGCGCTGCGCGAGCTGCGGCTGGCGCTGCTCGAAGCCGACGTCAACTTCAAGGTGGTCAAGCAGTTCATAGATCAGGTGCAGGCCAAAGCAGTGGGCCAGCAGGTGATGACGGCGCTCGCGCCCGGCGAGCAGGTGATCAAGATCGTGCGCGATGAGCTGGTGGAAATTCTGGGCCACGACACGGCGCGGCTGAAATTTGCCTCGCAGCCGCCGACGGTGATTCTGATGGCGGGGCTGCAGGGCTCCGGCAAGACCACCACTTCGGGCAAGCTGGCGCACTGGCTGAAGAATGGCGGGCGCCGGCCGCTGCTGGTTTCCGTGGACGTTTACCGCCCGGCGGCGCGCGAGCAACTGAAAGTGGTGGCGCAGGCGATCAAGGCGAACCTCTACGAAGGCGAAGTCGCCGAGGCGAACACGGCAACTGTGGAGCGGCTGGCCAAAGAGGCCCGGCGCGAAGCGGTGAACACCGGCTGCGACGTGCTGATCGTGGATACCGCCGGCCGCCTGCACATTGACGATCAGTTGATGGACGAGATGCAATCGCTCAAGCGACTGCTGAGCCCGCAGGAAATATTGTTCGTGGCCGACGCCATGACCGGCCAGGACGCGGTGAACTCGGCCGACGAATTCCACAAAAAGCTGACCCTCACCGGCGTGGTGCTGACCAAAATGGATGGCGATGCGCGTGGCGGCGCGGCGCTTTCCATCCGCCAGGTGACGGGGCAACCGATCAAGTTCATCGGCACGGGCGAGAAATACGATGGGCTCGAACCTTTCCATCCTGATCGCATCGTGTCGCGCATTCTCGGCATGGGCGATATTCTGTCGCTGATTGAGCGGGCCGAGCAGACGGTGGATAAGAAGAAAGCCGAGGAAATCGCCAGCCGCGCCCTGGCGGGTGACGGCTTTTCTCTGGAAGACTTCCGCGACCAGCTTCGGCAAGTAAAGAAGATGGGGTCGATTCAGAACCTGATGGGCATGCTGCCGAGTATTGGGCCATTTTCGGGATTGCAGAAAGCTGCCGACAAGGTGGACGAGAAGCAGATCAACCGCGTGGAGGCGATCATCAACTCCATGACCGTGCACGAGCGCATGCACCACGAAGTGATCAATGGCAGCCGGCGCAAGCGCATAGCGCGCGGCTCCGGAACTTCGATTCAGGAAGTGAACAATCTGCTTCGCCAATACGCGCAGATGCGCAAGATGTTCAAGCAGATGGGCAAGGCCAGCTTCGCGCGGAGAATGGCCGGGATGAAGTTTCCGGGGATGTAGAGGCTGCGGCGCGCCGCCGACTTACCGCTGCGTCACGCTCAGCTTGTGCAATTCGACGGCCGCGGTCTCGATACGATCGGGAAGGTTGAATTTCGAGTCCAAGCCGATTCCTGGATTCTTCGGCTGTATGAAAGTTTCCACGAATAGCTGCAACACGAAGCGGGGAACCTCCACTCCATCAAGTGAAACGGAATCTACGTGGACAATTCCGGCGCCGCCCTCGCCGCGCGCGTGTGCCACGACCACGACATCGTGCACGCCGCTGAAAATTGCCAGCAAGGGATTCACTGAACCGCGCCCGGGGCGAAGCTGGTCGAAGTCCACGCGGGTCGAGCCCGTCACCACGCCTGGAGTCTCCCGCAGCTCTACTGAACTGACTCCCGCTGGAAACTGGATATTTCCTGAAGCGAGGTAGGCGTTGATTTCTTTCTCGGTGAACTCGGTGGGCGCCGGATTGGGATGAGCCGAGGCCGCATTGGCGTGGAGATAGTGGACCTTGCGCTGCGCGCTGGCGGCGCTCAGCGCGCTCTGGTTGGCGGTGGGCGCGGCAGAACCGGCGAAAGCGGCGAGGAGAAAACCGACAAGCCCCGCCCACAAGCCCGGTGATGGCAATTTCATGGCTTGAGCGCGGCCCGCGTCTCCGGCTGGGAGACTTCCGTCACGCGAGGCGCCGCCAGGCTGCCGGTGATGTTGAAACCGCGGCTCTGGCTGCGCATCAGCTTCAGGTTCAGGGCCTGGCCGGGCGAGGCGCTGCCGCTCACATCGTAGATGCCGCGCGGCGTCTCCAGTTTGCCTTGCTGGATTTCGAACTGGCGGTTGTGAAAGACCACCCGGCCGGAGAAACGCCGCATGGTCAGCGGCGGGGAGCCGGCGGCCAGCGTGATGTGAGGAAGCATGCCGTCCACGGCCACTACATCCAGAGTTGCATTGGCCGAAGCGAGCATATCGGCCGCGCTCCAGCCCGAAGCGCTTACACGGTAGGCCGCCCCGGCGGCGCCTCGCACCCAGGCATCGTGCATGGCGCGCGCCAGCTCATTCAGGTCAACGCCGTCAAAGGTGCCGCTGCCGGCATATCGCGGCGGGCGGGCAGTAAAGTCGGCGATCCAGGTCGCGGTGTGGCGGCCGCCCAGAACCTGCGCGCTCAGGTCCGAGAGGCGGAGCTTGCCGCTATCGAGCGCCACATTCACCGAAACATCGGTGGCGGTCAATCTGTGAATGAGTACGCGGGCAGCGCGCAATCTACCGGCGGCGCGTAGCGTGGCCAGGTAAGGAATTCCCGGCTCCGGCGGAGAAGAAAAAAAACGGTACCACTCGCTTGGCTGCGCCTCTGGCCGGATGGCCACACCTACGTCGTCCGTGGCCAATTTGTTGGTACGGAGATCAAAACGGATGGTGCAATCTTCAGGAGCGGTGCAGTGGCGGGGCAAAGTGAGAGATCCCCGCCAGGTGCTTCCCGCGACTGAGGCCATAACATTCCGCGCTTCGACGCGGCCGGGGAGGATCTGCAGGCTCGCGGATGAAATCTGTAGCGGCTGGTTCAGGCCTTTTACCTGGGCGCGCAGCGCCTGCAACTGAGCGGTTCCAGAGATCTGTGGCGCGGAAAAAGCTGACCATCCACCCGCCACCTCGAGATTCACGTTGGCTGTGCCCTCGGCCGCGGGGCGTGGGACCGGCAATCCGACGGTGCGCGCCAGCTCGATCAGGCGCGACACCGGGGCCTGGCCTTTCAGTTGCAAGTTGTAGCCGGAGCGGGAAAATCTCGCCTGCAAGGTCGGACCCAGAGAAAGCCGGAAGGGAGCGATGGTAAGCTCAGGATCCGCCGCCTGCCGGCCCGGCTGGCTCCGCGCGCGCCCCCCGGCGCCCCAGGAAGCTTCAAAGGGAACCTTGCCCAGAACCAGCGCGGTTCGAGTGAGGTTCGATTCCAGGCGCAAATCCCGGGCTTCGCCGTCGCCGCTCCAGATGGGTTGAGTTTGTGCGCCAGCGCTCTGGAAGTGCAACCTTGCGTCCAGCTTGCCGGTGGCGCTCAAATCGGCGGGCAGATTCTTCTTCACGTGACGAACCAGGGCCAGCAAGGCAGGAACTTCGAGGCCCTTCGTAAGCAGGGTCAAATCGTACGAGGGAGATGCAGCCGGCCCGGCCGCGCTCCCCTGCAGCGTGACCGCGCCATCGCCGAGAGGAAGGGAGCAGGAAAGCTGGTGAATGGCGCGGTCGACCGAACTGTAGCGGGCGTCGCACTGGCTGGCCAGGCGCAGCGTATCGCCATCCAGCAGATCGTAGCGGCGGAAGCCATCCACGGAGGCGGCGGTCTGCACGGCCAGATCGGCGGGGGTTCCCTTCAAGGTGGCTGAAATAGCGACCGCGCCGCGCCAGCCCTTGTCTTCCCCGTAGGCCAGCTTGGTGATCTGCCCCAGTTGGCCGCGCTCCCACTGCACATGAAAAAGCACGGGAGTAAAACGCAGCGAGGCAGCCCGCTGCCAGCTTCCATCCACTTGCAATGTGCCAGTATCCGAAAGGTTGAAGTCGGTGCGCACCGGCTGCGCTTTCAGCCGCATGCCCCAGGTGTTTTCCGAATCCTGCCACAGGCTGAAGTCGGCATTGGTCAAGGCGTAGGGCTTTTTTTCCGCCCCGAATTTGAAGTTGATTCGCGCCTGCTCCGCTTCAATATAGGGAAACCCGGGGCGGGATTCATTCCGTGGCTTGCTGGTAGGGGCCACCTCGCTGTGGGCATTGCGCTCCAGCAGGCTTTCGACGTTCCAGTGCCCGTCGGGGTCGCGCACCAGGTTCAGGCTGGGCTCGGAAAGGCTGAGTTGAGAAATCTCGATGCGGCCACGCAGCAGCGAAGTTACCCGCAATGCCGCGGTGACTTCCGGGGCACGCAGCACGGGCTCGGCGCTGAAGGCAGGGTCGTCGTGCACCACGAAATCTTCAAGATCAAATCCGGGCTGGGGCAGCAGCCGCAGCTGGACGGAAGAGACCTCCACGGGACGGCCCAGGGCGAGGCTGATGGAATTGACGATGCGCGCGCGCAGCTGGTTGGCGCCCGGGCGCACCAGGAACAAGGCCAGCAGAACCAGCCCGCCGGCCAAGATCTTCCCGCGTCTCGAGCGCAATAATTTCACCGTGTCGATCCCTGTCTCACCGCGCTGCCCTCATTTCACCGCACTACCCTAATTTCACCGCACGATCTCAGTTTCACCGCACTATCCTAAAGGTCCGGCGCCAGCGGGTGTCATCGAAAAAGTGGATGACCTGGTGCAGCAGAAAGCCCACCCGCTGGCTGAACCCGGTTTGCAGATACTGGTCGGGCGGGGTCTCGAACGACCAATAGATAAACAACGGACGGCCGATCACATTCTCCACCGGAACAAAGCCCCAATAGCGGCTGTCATAGCTGACGTCGCGATTGTCGCCCATGGCGAAGTAATGGCCGGGCGGCACCACGAGATCGTCTCCCTGGATGTACTGCTTCATTTGCAGCTGCCAAGCGAGGGTGACGTTATAAGTATCGGAAGGCGGAACCGCGGGAAAGTTATCGCGATAAGGGTTATAGTCGCCGGCGGCGGGCAGTACATAAGCCGACTCGTTCAGCTTCTGCCCGTTGCGATAGACCGCCCCATCGCGCAGGTGGATGCGGTCGCCGGGAATGCCCATCACCCGCTTGACCACGTACAGGCCCGGCTCGGAGGGCGATAGAAACACGAAGACGTCGCCATCCCTGATCTGGCGGTAGGGCAGCAGGGGACCCATCCAGCGCGTCGGCGGCGCGAACTGCACCCGGTTGACGAATACGTGATCGCCGATCAGCAGCGTATCTTCCATGGAGCTGGAAGGAATCTCGAACGCCTGCACGATAAAGGTGATGATGAAAAGTCCGGTCACCAGCACCACCGCCAGCGAGGCCAGGAACTCGACCGTGGTTTCGCGCGGCTTTTCCGGCTCCGGTTTCTTACCGTTCTTTTTGGCCACTCGTGCGCTTTCCTTTTCCCGGGCGGCGAACCGCCTTCAGTTGACCAGGCGAAGTGTGCGGTCCCAGCGGGTAATTTGGAACAAGTGCGTCATCGCATAGGCGAAGTGAGAAAGTTTATCACCCGCGCTGGCAGGATTGGGCAGGTCGGCATCGGTTTCCCGCACCGACCAGTAAATCAGCAGCGGGCGGCCCACGATATTCTTGCGCGGGACAAAACCCCAATACCTGCTGTCAAGGCTATCGTCGCGATTATCGCCCAGCACGAAGTAATTGCCTTCCGGCACGATAAGCTGGCCATCTTCCACCAGCTTGCGCATCTCCAGCCACCAGTTTCCCTCCAACCCGGGCACGGGCAGGTCGAGCTGGGGAAATTCATCACGAAAACGGTCATGCGCCCGTCCGCTATGATGCACATAGGGCTCGACCAGGGCAGTTCCATTTACATAGACATTGCCCTTGATAAGCCGGACCCGGTCTCCGGGAACGGCGATCACCCGCTTCACGAAATGCTCGACCGGATGCACCGGGTACTTGAAGACGATGATGTCACCGCGCCGCACCGGCTGATAGGGCATAAGAAAGTCAAGAAAGCTGCCGGCGCCATAGCGCAGCTTATCCACCAGCAGGTAGTCGCCGGTCAGCAGGGTATTTTCCATGGACTCAGAGGGAATCTGGAAAGCCTGCACGATGAAGGTCACGACAAATACCGCAATCACAACCGTCGCCAGCAGCGATTGTGCGGTAGCCAGCCAGTCATTCGATCGCCGCAGCTCCGCGGGAGCCGGCGCGGCTTGCTCTTTTTGTTCGACGGTTTCCATGACTGAACTTTTCAGGAAGGCTGCGACTCGCCCGCCGCCACAGCCGCCGGCTGGGACGCGAGATACTCGAGCACCTGGCGCGCAGCTTCCTGCTCCGCTTCTTTCTTGGTCGAGCCCTCGGCCCGGCCGACGAACTCCGCCACCCCCGCACCGTTTTCGGCTCTCAGGCGGGCCTCCACGGTGAAGGTTTTGCGATGCTCCGGCCCCTGCTCCTTCACCAGCACATAGGCCGGCTGCGACCGCCCCGCCGCTTGCAGGCGCTCCTGCAGGGCAGACTTGTAATCGGTGAGCGGCAGCATGCGCCCGCTGCGCGCCAGCCGTTCCAGCTCAGGCAGCAGGATGGCGCGCAGAACCACCGGCCGCACCACCTCCAGGCCCCCTTCGAGATAAAGGGCCGCCAGCACGGCTTCCAGAGCATCCACCAGCAACGCGGTCTTGCTCCGACCGCCGCTTTTTTCTTCTCCCCGGCCCAGGCGGAGATACTCCCCCAGCTTGAGTTCGCGGGCCACGCGAATCAAATGCTTTTCGCTGACCAGGTGGGCGCGCAGCTTCGACAGTTCTCCCTCGCGAAAATGGGGGAAGCGGCGAAATAGCTCTTCGCTGGTGATCAGGCCCAGCACCGCGTCTCCGACGAACTCCAGTTGCTCGTTATCGCCGACGCGGCCGGCGGAGTCGCGGGCGGCTTCCATCTCCCGGGCCTGGGAGCTGTGGGTCAAGGCCTGCGCGAGCAGCTCCGGGCGCTCGAAATGATGTCCCAGAGCTTCCTGCAGGGCCGCGGTGTCGCGCGAGGTGGTCATTCTGTGGCTTCCGGGCAGCGGCAGCGCTGGCTCGGGTGGTTAAAGTTCAACCGCAGCGCGGGAGGCGCAAACACGACTGCGCGCTGTTCGCCCGCGGGCAGCCGGGCCGGGCTGCCCTTGCCGCCCCGGAAAGTCTTCCGCGCGCTTCTGCTTACTTCGGCGGCGGATTCTGCGTGCCAGCAGGCGGCGGATTCTGCGTGCTGGCCGCCGGATTGGTGGCCGCCGGGGAGGTGACAATCCCGCCCGTCAATTGCACCAGACGGTCGTGTTCGCGGCGAGCCAGTTGGCCCGCGGTGGTATTGTCCTGGGTCAGCTCCACGGCGCGGTCGGCTTCTTTCAGGGCATCGCCGTATTTGTTCTGTTTATCGAGCGCCAGGGCCAAGCGCAGCAGCACGACCGCATCCGGCTGACTGGGATAGGCGTCAAGGGACTTGCGATAGTCGCTCTCCGCCTCGGGATATTTATCCTGGTTGTAGGCCAGGGTTCCCAGGATGGAGTACACCGAAGAGCGCAGGTAACCCTTATAGGCATCCACCTTCTCCTGCGGCGTGCCCGCCGGCACCGGCAGGTCGGTATCAATGGTCTGGAGCGCGTGCTGGGCGTCTTTGTTGGCTTCGTCCCAGCGCTGTTGCTTGTCGAGATCGGTATCGCGGGTGCGCTCGGTCAGGACCTCGGCCACGCCAATCAAAGCCTCAGGATCATCGGGGTCAATGGCCAGAATCTTGCGCCCGGTTTCCATCATCTTGTCGCCATCGTTGGCGCTCTGGAAGCCGTGCATCGCCGCCCGGTAGAGCAGCACACGCAATTCGCTATCGGGAAACTTGGCGGCGAAATCGTCAGCCGCTTTTTCCAGCGCCGCCGGGTCGGTAATGGCGGCCGCGGCTTTGTAGGCATCGAACTCCGCCTGCGTCTTGGCCTGGGGCGGACGCTTCGCCGGGGCGGCGCTCTGGGTGTCCGAGGCCGGGGGCGTGGTTGGGGCAGGGGTCTGTTGCTGGGCCAACATCGCGGTCGCCAGCCACAGCATCGCGACTACGGTTGTTGCTCGCTTCATGCTGTCTCCTTGATAGCCATCGCGGATTTCCGCTAATCCTTAGATTCCTTTTCTACTGCTGCCGGCTGTGGGGCTGGTAGGGCTGCTGGATGCCCTTCTCGGCCGCCGCCTTGGCCTCGGGCAGGGTGGCGCCGGCGTTCAGCGCGGCCCGGTAATGCCCCAGAGCCGCCTCCCGGTCCTCCTGCATATCGCAGATTCTTCCCAGGTAGATGTGCGACCAGGCCAGCACCTTGGGCTCGTGGCTGGTTTCGATCGCTTTCTGGAAGTAGGACTGCGCCCCTTCCACGTTGCGGTCCATGATGGCGGCCTGCGCCAGGATGAACAGCGCCCTTCCCTGGTCTTCCCGTTTTTCGTCCAGCGCCTGCTGCGCCAGCTTCTGCGCGCCCGCCGGGTCGCCGGCCACCAGGTCGCGCTCGGCGCTGGCCAGCAGCTTCGGGCCGGCTGGCCGTGGAAGGTGCAGCACATCGGGATCGGCCGTGTCTGCGAACTGCAGCTGGGCCATGTCTCTTTCTATTTTATGAACATCAATGCCGGAAAGCATCGCCTGGTAACCGTTGCGCAATCCGGCGGGATCTTTTTCAAACTTTACCAGCGCTTCGTAGAAATGCGGCGTCAGGATGTAGCCCTGCTTGACCGAGCGCTGCACCGCCTGCTGGCGCTCGCTCTCGGGCGTGTTCTTGCTGCCCAGCATGTGGGCCTCGACCGCGCGAATCAGGCACTCGGTGACCAGCAGCCCCACGTCGCTCTTGAAGCTGTCGTCCATGGGCGCGTTCCTCACCGTCTGCAGCAGCGGGTCCAGCTTCTTCAACTCCAGCGGGTAGCGTGCGACCAGCGGGTCCAAGAGATAGTGAAGATAGGTATGGCGGACCTGCTCCAGCTCCGGAGTAATGGTCGGCCCCGGCGAAATCACCACATAGTAATCCGTGCCGTAATTGCGGGCGTTGGTTTGTCCCGGCGGCCCCATGGGATCGAGCAGCACCGTAAATCCCCGTCCCGGATAGGCTGAGGACGGCACTTTCAGATAAATCTCGGTCGCGAACAGCACATTCGAAAGCGGGCCGTGATAATGCTCGGTCAGGGCCTCATAACTTCCGCGGTGCTCCTCCCAGATGGCGTGCAGATTCACCGTCTGGTACCACTTCTGCAGAGACGGCAGGATGCCCACCACAGCTACGGAATCCGGAGGCATATCGGCTTCCTTCACGCGCTCGTCGAGGGCCGGGGGCGGAGTCAGATAGAGAGCGAGGGAGACATATTCGGCCAGGGTGTGGGCAGCGTCCGACGCCTCGTGCTCTTTGTAGAGCGCGCACATGGCCTGGGTTACCTCACGCCCATCCACGGCGGCCTGAATATTTCTCGCCACTTCCTGGCGCACGAGGGTCCGCAGGGGGCTGGAGATGCCCAGTTCGTAGTCGTAACCGCAAGCATTGATGGCAGTTAGAACGGTGAAGAGGGTCTCGCTGGTTTCGAGCGTCACCCCCTTGGCGGTCTGGGTGGCAGGCGCCTTCGGGGCCTCGGGAGGCGGGGCGGTTTTCGGTTCATCCTGCGCAACCGACACGTTCACGAGCAGCCCGAGCAGGGCGGCATAGAGTGCGCGTCGCAACCAGCAATTCAGGGGATGACCTCCCGGTCAGGTGGGTATGCCGTTACTCCGTCAGTTTACGGGGTTTTCCCGCGCAAGGTCAACGGAGGGCGGCCCTCGGCTCCAAGGCAACCGCCAGCGAATCGAGCGAGAGCGAGCGCAGCAGGTTGCGCCGCATGCCACGCTCGACTTCGGCCAGCCGGTCAGAGGCCAGGGCAATCCAATCGAAGTCCACGGATTCTGCCAGCCGCTTAAGCTCCGGCTGAATGTCTGTGTTCCGCACCAGGTCGGGCGTGTTCGACTTGAGAAAGAGCATGTCTTCGAGCAGCGAGTAGAGGGTGCGCAGGAGCGCTTCGGTTTTTTCGCGGCCTTCGGCGCCGGCGCGGTAGGTCTCCGTGGTCTTGAACAGCTCGCTGTGCTCCGTTCGCAGCGCCGAGTGAAGGATAGTCAAGGCATGGCTGCGGGCGGCGACGTATGCAGCCAGATCAAAGCTACGGGCCCGCCCCACCGCGCCCTCAGCCAGGCGCGCCACCAGCGCCCGCTGCTGCGGCTTCCAGTCGGGACGATACACTGCCAGATATTGCTCGACCTCCTGCGTGGAGAGCGCCGCCAGCGTGACCGCCATGGAGCGCGAACGAATCGTGGGCAGTAATTCGCCGGGGTTTTCCGTGAGCAGGAAAATGGTGGCGAATTCCGGAGGCTCCTCCAGAACTTTGAGCAGGGAGTTGGCCGCCTCTTTCATGAGAGCCGAGTCGGTGAAAATATAGACGCGCTCTTTGGCTTCCGCCGGGCGGTAGTAAATGCTTTCGATGACCCGCCGCACCTGGTCCACCTTGATCATAAGCTGGGGTGGATCAGGCGGAATGATGAGCACGTCGGGATGAGTCTGCACGAAGAGGCGGGTTTCTTTTTTGTCGGTTTCGCGCAGGCCTTCGCGCGCCTCGGCGGCTTCGGCCACGCGAGCGGCGAGGTCTTCGGCTTGCGCGATGCGCAGGCAGTTTGCACACCGGCCGCAGAAATCGGGCAGGCCGTCAGTGACGGTGGGGGAAAGGCAGTTCATGGCGCGGGCCAGCATGAGCGCCAGGGTGTATTTGCCGGACCCGGCGGGCCCGGCCAGAATTACGGCTTGCGGGAAGCGTCCGCGCGCGAGCATCTCGCGCAGGCGATGGACGCATTCGGTGTTGCCGTGAAAATCAGAGAAAGGCATGGATTGAAGCTTTCAGCTATCAGCTATCAGCATTTGGCACTTAGCACTTGGCATTTGGCCCGTCAGCATTGGAAGCTCTAGCCTTTAGCATTGGGCAGTCAAGTGAATCTTGACGGCCAAGTGCCAAGTGCCAATCGTGAATTACAAATCAAAAATCCTCAGACCCTTGCTCCCAGCCTCAGCCTTCGCCGCACGATCTCGACGATCTGTTGATGGGTCTCCTCGGGCGTGCCGCGGGCATCCACCAAGGCTACGCGTTGCGGCTCGCGCCCGGCGATGGCGAGATAGGCATTGTGCACGCGGCCGAAAAACGCACGATTTTCCTGCTCGAAGCGGTTCTCGTGAGACTGCCGGCCATGGCCCGTTCCCCGCCGTTTGTTGCGGCG
>Ga0335080_10002192_pt1 | contig 19416 bp, 7 predicted proteins | sample Lox_Sample_34_FD_206720 | JGI IMG/M metagenome (GOLD analysis project Ga0335080, IMG submission 206720) | Soil microbial communities from Loxahatchee National Wildlife Refuge, Florida, United States - Lox_Sample_3.4 | ecosystem: Environmental > Terrestrial > Soil > Wetlands | place: USA: Florida...
GAAAAGGCGGATGACCGGTTCGGCGAAGAGAATGAAGAAGACGCCGATCGAGCCGAGAAAAAGCATATTGTAAAAGCCGGTGCGCCACACGGCTTGTTCGGCGCGGTCGGGATGCTTGGCGCCGAGGTTCTGGCCGACAAGCGTGGCGGCGGCGTTGCTGAGCCCCCAGGCCGGGAAGATGACGAAGTTCACGACACGAATCGCGATGGTGTAGCCGGCGAGAGCGATCGCGCCGAAGTTGCTGACGATGCGGACCATGAAGATCCAACTGGTAGTGGCGATGGTGAATTGAAGAATGCCCATGAGCGAGACGCGGAGGAGGCGAAGCAAAACGTCCCAGTGGACGTGAAGCTGGTTGCGGAGGATGCGGATGCGTTCGGTGCCGCGCATGAGGCGATAGAACTGGTAGAGCACGCCGATGCTGCGGCCGGTGAAGGTGGCGACGGCCGCGCCGGTGACGCCGAGCTTGGGAAATGGCCCCCAGCCGAAGATGAGGCAAGGGTCGAGAATGAGATTGATGATGTTGGAGACCCAGAGCAGGCGCATGGCGATAGCGGCATCGCCGGCGCCGCGGAAGATGGCGTTATTAAGGAAAAGCAGCATGATGGCGCCGCAGCCGCCGAGAGCGACACGCGTGTAGCCGGCGCCGGTGGCGACGAGTTGCGGCGACGCGCCCATGAGGCGAAGCAGGTCGGGAGCGAAGTAGAGAGCCGGCGCGCCAAACAAAATGGAGAAGGCAACGCCGATGAGGATGGCTTGCACGCCGGCGTCGGCGGCTGCGGACGGATTTTTTTCGCCGATGCGGCGCGCGACCATGGCGGTGGTGGAGAGACTGAGGCCCATGCCCACGGCAAACACGAGATACAACATGGACTCGGTGAGGCCGACAGTGGCGACGGCGTCCGGGCCGAGACGGCCAACCCAGAAGACGTCCACGACGGCGAAGAGCGATTCGAGGACGAGTTCGAGGATCATGGGAATCGCGAGCAGCAAAATGGCGCGATTCAAATTGACGGCGGTGAAGTCCTGATGCGAGCCGCGCAGCGCTTCCCAAACGGAAGCCCAAAGTGACGCAGGGGGCGCAGGAGCGCGCAGCTCCTGTTCCAATTGCATTTCCATAGAGGCCTACAGGTTCTTTCTGCGAAAGCGGCGTATGCGCAAAGCAGAACGCGCTTCGACGAATCCGAAGTTGATAGAAAAACGAGGTTCCGCAGGAAAATCAGCGAAACCGAAGCTCAGTGAAGAGGAAGAAAGCTGCGCGCTGGAACTGCTTACGCGACCCGCGGCATGAGAGCGATGAACATTGTTTTGTCCTTTGCGCCTCTCACCCGCAGTGCATGCCGAGAGAGAACGACTAAGAGGAATTTCCGTCTGATGGAAAGAGTATAACCCGGAAGGCAAGGCTGTGCGAGAGCCAATTCGCGCGGCGGCGGGTTGGGGGGCGCTGGCGAAAGCGTTTGCGATAGGACGGGCTGGCAGTAAGATTGTGCGCGCTTCGGGGCTGTGTCGAGTAGGAGGGGCGAAATGTTGAAATTTGCCGCGGGAATATTCGCGCTATTGCTGGCGGGAGCGTGCTGCGCGGACGAAAATCCGCCCCTATTGCTGCGCCATCCGACAATCAGCGCGACGCAGATTGTCTTTGTGTACGCCGGGGATTTGTGGAGCGTGCCTCGAAGCGGCGGTACGGCACAGCGCTTGACGGCGGGCACGGGGCGAGCGTCCTTACCGGTGTTTTCGCCGGACGGGAGCGAGATTGCGTTCACGGGAGATTACGACGGAAACGCCGATGTTTACGTGATTCCCGCGACGGGAGGAACGCCGCGGCGGCTGACGTATCATCCGATGCCCGATGAAGTCATGGGCTGGACGCGCGACGGAAAATCGGTGCTGTTCGCTTCGAGCCGCGAGGCGTACTCGCACTATCCCGAACTGTTCACAGTTTCGCGCGACGGCGGGTTTCCGACGAAGTTGCCGCTGCCAATCGCGGCGGAAGGGTCGTATTCGCCGGACGGGAAAGAGATCGCATACGTGCCGCTGGCCCACGCATTTGAGATTTGGAAGCGGTATCGCGGCGGGCGCACATCGCCGGTGTGGATTGCGCGACTGGCGGATTCGAGTTGGACGGCTGTGCCGCGAGACAATTCGAACGACTTCAACCCGATGTGGGTGAATGACAAAGTGTTTTTCATCTCGGACCGCAATGGCCCGATGGCGCTCTACAGCTATGACACGAAGACGAAGCAGGTGGCGGCGGCGCTGAAGAATGACGGGCTGGATTTCAAGTATGCCAGCGCAGGGCCGGGTGGGATGGTGATCGAGCAGTTCGGAGCGATTTTGCTGTTCGATCCGAAGACCGGAGCGGCACACAAGGTGGACATTCACATCAGCGGCGATCAGCCACAGTTGCGCACGCGCTATGAAAGTGTCGGTAGCCAGATTCGTAACGCGGATATTTCGCCAAGCGGGGCGCGGGCCGTATTTGAAGCGCGGGGGGAAATTCTGACCGTGCCGGCAGAAAAAGGCGATATTCGCAATTTGACCAGCACGCCGGGTGCAGATGAGCGTTATCCGGCATGGTCGCCCGACGGAAAATCGATTGCTTATTTTTCGGACGAATCCGGTGAAGAGCAGCTGTTCATCAAGAACCAGAGCGGGCAGGGCGAAGCGCAAAAGATTGATTTGGGCACGCCAGGTTCATTTTTCTTTTTTCCGACGTGGTCTCCAGACAGCAAGAAGATTACGTACACGGACAAGCGGCTGAATTTGTGGTACGTGGACCTCGAAAAGAAGACGCCGGTCAAAATCTTTCATGACCGTTTCACCGGAGACCAGCAGGTCTACAAGGCAGCGTGGTCGCCGGATAGCAAGTGGCTGGCGTATACGTCGCAAGAGCTCAGCCACATGCGCTCGATCTTCTTGTATTCGCTGGAAACCGGCAAAAGCGAACGAGTGACCGATTCGATCAGCGATTCTTTTTCGCCGGTGTTCGATCGCAGCGGCAAGTACCTTTATTTTTTGGCGAGCACTGACGTAGGGCCGATCATGGACGGCTCAATGGACAGCTACGATCGCCCGGTGACGAGCAGCGCGTACGTGGTGGTGCTGCGCAAGGATTTGCCTTCGCCGCTCACGCCGCTCAGCGATGAAGAGGGCGAAGGCAAAGGCGACGCAAACAAAGGTGATACAAACAAGGCCGATGCGAATAAGGCCGATGCCGCAAAAACGGATGCAGGAAAGTCCGGTTCCGAAAAAGAAAAAGCCCCGCCGGTCGTCAAGGTCGACTTTGAGAAGATCAGCCAGCGCATTCTGGCGCTGCCGATTCCGGCGCGCAACTACATGGAACTCCTTCCCGGAAAAGAAGGCGTGCTGTTCCTTGTGGAAGGTCCGCTAGTCGAGCCTTTGAATGGTCCGAGAACAGAGATCGCGCATCGGTTCGAGTTGAAGACCCGCAGAACCGACCGGCTGCTGGAGAACATTCTTTCGTTCTATGTTTCTGCCGATGGCGATAAGCTCCTCTATCGCAATACCGGCATGCCGCAGCGAGGCGGCGGTCCCGCGCCGCAGGTTTGGGTGATCGCTCCTCTTCCGCCAGCGCCCGCTGCCGGTGCTGCGAGTCTTTCCGGTCCATTGCCGCAAGCAAAGACGCTGAATTTCTCGGCGATGGATGTACGAGTCGAGCCAGCCGTCGAATGGAAAGAGCTGTATCACGAAGCGTTCCGATTCGAACGAGACTTCTTCTACGAACCGAATTTCCACGGACTGGACCTGGCCGCTACCGAAAAGAAATACGCTGCGTATCTTCCCGGAGTCGCCGCGCGCGACGACCTGAACTACATCTTCCGGGAGACCATGGGCGAATTGACGGTCGGCCATCTTTTCGTGCGCGGCGGCGATGACGGCTCGGAGATGAAGCGTATTCCGGTTGGCCTGCTGGGCGCGGACTACAAAATCGAGAATGGCCGCTACCGTTTCGCGCGCATCTACGACGGCGAAAACTGGAACCCGCAATTGCACGCGCCGTTGACGCAACCCGGCGTCAACGTGTCTGAAGGCGAGTATCTGCTCGCGGTGAACGGCAAAGAGGTGCGCGGCAGCGAGGTGTATAGCTTCTTCGAGGAAACTGCAGGCAAAACGACGTTACTGCGCGTTGGGCCCAATGCCGACGGCAGCGGCTCACGCGAAGTCAGCGTCGTTCCCATCGAGAGCGAAAGCGGCCTGCGGCAACTCGCTTGGGTCGAAGGCAATCGCCGCAAAGTAGAGCAGCTTAGTCATGGCCGGCTCGCCTACATCTATCTGCCGGACACAGCGGGCGAAGGCTACACCTACTTCAATCGCTACTTTTTCTCGCAAGCGGGCAAAGACGGTGCGGTGGTGGACGAGCGCTTCAACGGAGGTGGCTCGAACACCGACTACATTCTGGATTACCTGCGCCGCACTCTGATGAACTACCGCACCACGCGCGACGGCGAGGATATGACCACGCCCGTAAGCCTGATTCAGGGTCCCAAGGCGATGATCATCAACGAATACGCCGGTTCGGGTGGAGACGCCATGCCCTGGCACTTCCGGCAAGCGAAGATCGGATTGCTTGTGGGCAAGCGCACCTGGGGTGGGCTCGTCGGATTTTATGGGCCGGGCGAATCGCTGATGGATGGCGGGATCGTGACGGCGCCAAGCCGCGGTTTCTGGACGCCCAACAACGACTGGGAAGTAGAGAATCATGGTGTAGCTCCGGACGTGGAGGTCGAAAATGATCCCAAGGCGATTCGCGAAGGCCACGATCCCCAACTGGAGAAAACGGTGGAGCTGCTGCTGGCGGAGTTGGAAAAGAACCCAATCCCCAAACACAAAAAGCCGCCGTACCCGAACTATCATAACGGCGGGAAAGCTACCGCCGGCGCATCCAAGTAGATACAGTATAGTCATTCACCATTCTGGGTAGCAGGTCCAACTCGAAATCTTTCGCAGGTTCACAGCGTAGTACTTAGCAAGGAGCCGTGTAGATGAAGCGCCGGGTGCCGTTGAAGGAGCCGGTCGGCGTGGCTGTGGAAACGCTGCTGGCCCACAAGCTGCGATCGTTCCTGATGCTGCTGGGAATCATTCTGTCGGTGGCGACGCTGATCACCGTCATCGCGCTGATTTCCGGCGTGAACCAGTACATCGCCAACAAGGTGGCGAATCTCGGTTCGAATGCGTTCACGGTGATGCGCTTCCCGATCATCACCGAGATGGAAGAACTGGTGAAGGCCACGCGGCGCAACAAAATCATCACCTGGGACGACTACGAAGCGCTCCGCGACAACCTGAAGCTGCCGCAACGCATTGGCGCGGAGCTGTGGACCAACGGCAAAGTGCGCGTTGGCTCGGTTGGAGTGGACTCGACGAGCATCCGCGGCGTTACGGCTTCCATGGGCGAAATCGATCCCAAGGATCCGCCGGAAGGCCGGTACGTCACGGAAGCCGATGAGAACAGCCGCGCCATGGTGACCATGATCGGATCCGAATTGGCGACCAAACTGTTTCCCAACGTCGATCCGATCGGGAGGGAAGTCGACATTGACGGACGGCCGTTCATCGTCATCGGCGTAGCCAAGCCGATCGGCTCGGTGCTGGGGCAGTCGCAAGACAACTTCGCTTACATTCCCATCGAGACGCTGATCAAGATTTATGGTGCATATCAAGGCATCTGGATCAACGTGCAGACTCGCGGTCCCGAATGGATGGAGCGCACACAGGATGAAACGCGCGTGTTGATGAGGGCGCGGCGCCACTTGCGGCCCAACGAGACAGACAACTTCGGCATTGTGGATTCGGCCACCCTGATGGATTTGTGGAAACAATTGACGGGAGTGATCGCGACCGCCATGGTCGGCGTCGTTTCGGTGTTTCTGGTGATTGGCGGCGTCGTGATTATGAACGTAATGCTGGCTACGGTTACGGAGCGAACGCGCGAAATCGGCATTCGCAAAGCGCTAGGCGCGAGCCGGGGAGACATTCTGCTGCAGTTTTTGGTGGAGTCCTGTTTTATGTCTGCGATTGGCGGCGCGATCGGGGTGCTGGTGGCGTACGGGTTGGCGCTGCTGGCACGCTCGACAACGTCGATTCCCATGAACGTCCCGATTGTTGCAGTGCTCGCGGCCGAGTTTATTTCGGCGCTGGTGGGCATTTTCTTTGGTGTCTATCCCGCGCGCAAAGCCGCGATGTTGCAGCCGATCGAAGCGCTGCGAACGGAGATTTAGGCGCGATGGCCCTGAAGATCAAAATGTCGTTTGGCGAAAACGCGCAGATGGCGCTGGCCACGTTGAACGAAAACAAAATGCGCTCGTTTCTCACCGTTTTGGGAGTGGTGATTGGAATTACCGCCTTGCTCTCCGTTGTAGCGGTTCTCGTCGGCGTCTACAACGATGTCGGTGCGTTCCTCAGTGACTTCGGTCCGGACACGTTTTTCATTTTCAAGTTTGACCCCGGGATCCACACGTCTGGCCGCCTAAGCGTCGAGGAGCTTTCGCGTAAGTCGTTGACGCTCGAAGACGCCGAAGCCATCGGCGATCAGTGTCCGGATGTGCGCGCGGTGACGGCAGCGATTCTTCCGTCCTTTCAAAACGGCACTCCGGGCGGGCGCCCGATACAGAGCGCACGTTATAAAGGCAAGGAAGTAGCGGGAGTCGATTATCACGGCGTTCTGCCGGAGGATGAAATCGTCTTTAATTCCCACGCTGAGCGGGGCCACTACATCACCGCGGCTGAAAATCTGCACCGCTCGGATGTGGCGTTAATTGGACCGGACATTGCCAAGGCGCTGTATCCGGATGAGGACCCGATCGGCAAGCCGATTCTGATGGACGGTGTCTCTTATGAAGTGATCGGCGTCATGGCCAAGCGCAAAGGGACATTGGTGAAGGACCAGGCGGCAGACAAAGCGATTCTGGTGCCGTACCGAACCTATCAGAAGCATCGGCCGCAGGACAAAGAGAACCTGATCGGAGCGACGGCGTATCCCGGACGTATGGCCGAGGCCAAGGATGAAATTCGCGCGGTATTACGGCGCCGCCGCCACGTACCGTGGGACAAGCCGGACAATTTTGGCGTCTCCAGCGCCAAAGAGATTGCCGATCAGTTCCGGCAGATTACGGCTTCGGTGGCGCTGCTGATTTCGGTGGTCAGCTCGATTGGGTTGTTGGTTGGTGGCGTCGGCGTGATGAACATCATGCTGATGTCCGTGACGCAGAGGACGCGCGAGATCGGCGTGCGCAAAGCGATCGGTGCGACACGCCGCGACGTGATTTCACAATTTTTGACGGAAGCGGTAGTGCTCACCGGTTCGGGCGGCGTCATCGGAGTACTGCTCGGATTGGGCATCAGCCTGCTGATTCACCTCTTTGTTCCGTCGCTACCGTCCGCTGTTCCTCTGTGGTCAATCGTAGTCGCGGTCACGGTGTCCATGAGCGTGGGGCTTTTCTTTGGGATGTATCCGGCGGTGAAAGCCGCGCGGCTCGATCCAGTCGAGGCGTTGCGCTACGAATGAGTTGGATCGTACGGACGCCACCGATCAACTTTGCTGGTGGATCATTCGTGACGTAGGGCGTGCATCGGGTCGATGTGTGTCGCGCGATATGCCGGCAAGATCGCGGCGAACAGTGCGACCGCTGCTAGAAAACAGGCTGCTCCGATCAGGCTTGGCGGGTCGTTGGGTCCGAGGCCGAAAAGCAATGCTTGAGCGCCGCGGGTCACGGCGATGGCCAGCACTAGGCCGAGACCGACGCCTACGGTCAGCAAACCCAGCGTCTGGCGCAGGACGATACCAATCACATCCTCGCGCGTCGCGCCGAGCGCCATGCGAATGCCGATCTCATTGCGGCGCATGGCGATGATGTAGGAAATCACTCCATACAGGCCCAGCATGACCAGCAACGCCGCCAAAGCGCCAAAGAACCCGGAAAGCAGCGCCATCATGCGTTCGCGGACGAGGCCCTCCTCGATACCAGTTTGAAAAAGGTGGTAGTCGACCTTCATCGCCGGATAGAGCTCCGCAAAACGCGCGCGAATGGCGGGAATGACTTGCGTAGTCGGCGCGGAGGAGCGCACAAACATAGCCGTCCAGTACCACTTCTCCGGGAATTGCGGCGCGGCTGCAAAGCTGATGGGCGGAACCGCATCGCGGAGGTCGGCATACTTGGTGTCTTTAACTACGCCTATAACTTCATACTCGGTTTCGGGGAAATTCGGCTCAGCATTGGTTCGAAAGGTCTTGCCGAGTGGATTCGCCCCGCCCAGGAACGCCCGCACAAAGGTTTCGTTCACAATCGCGGTGTGGGGGGACTGCGGAGTGTCGCGGTCATCGAAGTCCCGGCCGGCCAGAAGCGCGATCTTCATCGTTTGGAAATATCCGGGGCTGACCCAGGTAAATTTGGATTCGCCTTCGGCGCCCCTGGCGCGCACGCCGAGCGACCAACTGCTATTGTTCAGCGGGATGTGCGTGGACGTAGCCGCCGCGTCCACCATAGGAAGGGCGCGAATCTCCGTCAGTAATTCGTGTTTGAAAGGCTCATAGCGTTCCGGAGGAAGATTGAGCCACCGAAAATTCGCCTGTACCAGCAAAATGTCGCGCTCGCTGAATCCCGGATCGATGGTCATCAAATTCCAGAAGCTGCGGACGAACAGCAAGGCGCCTGCGAGCAACACCAAGGAAAAGGCAATCTGCGAAACAACCAACATGCGCTGAAACGAAAATCGTTGGCGTCCGCCGATCATGCCGCGTCCGCCAAGTTTCAACACGGGCCCCGGATCGGTTCGCGAGGAGCGAAACGCCGGCGCCAGCCCAAACATCACGCAGGTGGCTCCGGCCATGGCTATCGCGAAAAGAAGCACCCGCCAATCCAGCGCCATTTCCAATTGCAGCGGGTCGCGTTCCGTAGTTAGAAATTTCACCACCGTGCTGCTGAATACCGGCGCGAGGCAGGTGCCGAGAATAGAGCCGGTAACGGCCAACATCATGCTTTCCACGAGAAGCAGCTGCAGAATGCGGCTGCGTGTCGCGCCGAGTGCTAGGCGAACGGCCATTTCTTTTTCCCGCGCGCTGGCTCGGACGAGCATTAGATTGGCCAGGTTCGCGCAGGCGATCAGCAGCACTAATCCCGTGATGCACAGCAGCAGCCACAGCGACGTGTCATATCTCTGGCGCAGCGGGCTGATACCGCGTCCTCCGAAATACGCCGCTAACGTAAAGTTTCGATAGGTCGCCGCTCCGGTGCCGTTGTAACCAGCGGGCGCGGTCGCTTCGAAAATGGCCGGGCTGATCGACTGCAATTGAGAAGAAGCCGTTTCGAGATTCCAGCCGGGCTTGAGCCGGCCCGTAACGTTCAGCCAAAAGTAATCGTGGCGCGTCAGCGTGACGTCTCCCAGGTAAAGCGACGGGCGCGAGCAAAGCGGCAAGGCCACATCGAACCGTTTACCGATTTCGAGCCCGAAAAAGTGCGGCGGAGCGACACCGATCACTTCTACGGGGCTATTGACGACAACAATTTTGCTGCCGATCGCCGAGTCTTTTCCGCCGAACTCGCTCTGCCAAAACGAATAGCTGAGTACGACGCCCGGCGTGCCACAACCGGGCCTGTCATCCCCGGCCGTAAAGAAACGACCGCGATAGGGAACCAGGCCCAAGGTGGAGAACATCTCACCAGTAGTCCACAATCCCTGCGTTAGTCTTTGCTGTTCGCCCTGTCCAACGCCGACCTGCAGGCCAGCCCAGGCAAAGACACCAGAGAAAGCTTGCTGATGGTCGCGGATCTGTTCCCACAGCGCGTACGTCAGGCTTTCTTCGCTCGAACTAATTCCAAAGCCCTTGAGTCCGCCTTTGATTTGCACCGCTGTCAGCGAGCGCGGATCGGCGACCGGCAGCATGCGCAGGCGAACGGCGTCCACCAGTTGAAAAATCGCCGTGTTGGCGCCGATGCCAAAGGCCAGCGTCAAAATGGCCACCGCTGCGAACGCGGGGCTTTTGCGCATCGCGCGCAGGGCGAATCGCGCGTCCTGCAATCCCATGTATAACCGCTGGCTGAATGTAGTTTGCGTGTCTTTCTCGTCTTGCATGTGCCGAGTTGTCCTGCATTCTCCCGCTGGACAGTCCGGGGCGCCGTGACCCGCGTCACGTGAAGAAAATCGCGCCAAGTTCAGTTACGCCGCTCACTGGCGTTCCAGGGAGGACGCCCTCCTCGTGAAATACACCACGAGGGCTCCAGCAAAGCAACCAGACCGTCGAACTTATAACCAGGTGCGGATGATAATAAAGCTACACGTGCAGGATGTACAATCGAAATTGCGGCGTTAGTGTGGAAAATGTATGCCCTGGTTCCGCAACTTCCCAGCAGATTGCGCTTTGCAGTGCCTGCAAATTCGGCTATAAAACCAACGTTCTGCACCCATCCATCCGGGCCAAGGTAAGCCATGAAGCTCAACCGCTCCCTGCCGGTTTTCACGCTATTTTGTGTGTTTCTATCGGCTTTTTGGGCCAGCCCCTTGCGGCCACAGACCACTTCCGGCGCTCTCTCTCGTGTCGGAGCGATTGATGAATCGCAGTTAGTTCGCTTGCCAGGCAACCGTCATCCTTTGGCGAGCCTCGCGAACGATCGCGGAGAAGTTTCACCTAGCCTGCCGATGCGGCGCATGCTGCTGGTGCTTTCCCGCGAGGCACAAGCTGAAGCCGGCCTGCAACAATTCCTTGCGGCGCAACAAGACAAAACGTCGGCCAACTTCCATCATTGGCTGACGGCCGAGCAATTCGGCGAGCGCTTTGGTGCTTCTGCTGCCGACCTGCAAAAACTCAGTGCCTGGCTTACATCGCATGGCTTTCAGGTCAATCGTGTCAGTCCCGGCGGCATGGTGATTGAATTCAGCGGCACGGCCGGCCAGGTCCAACGGGCCTTCCACACGCCCATCCATTCCTACCTGGTGAATGGCGAACTGCACTACGCCAATTCTGCTGACCCGCAAATTCCTGCCGCACTCGCAAATACCGTAGCGGGAATTGCCACGCTGCACAATTTTGGCAAGACGCCGGCGGTTCATCGCTTGGGCACGGCGCACCGCATTGCCAACTCCAGTCTATGGCAGCCAGACTTTACGTTTGGTGGCCCGGCTGGCGTGCAACACTTTCTCGCCCCCGGCGATTTCGCCACTATCTACAACACGGCGCCTCTTTATCAAAACGGAATCGACGGCACGGGCCAAAGCATTGCCATCGTCGCCCGCAACAACATCAATCTCTCCGATGTGCAGATTTTTCGCATTGCCTTCGGCTTGCCGATCAATGATCCGCAGATCATTCTGGATGGTCCTGACCCGGGCAACGTTGGCGGCACCGAAGAGACCGAAGCCGACCTCGACATCGAATGGTCGGGCGCCGTCGCGCCGAATGCCACCATAAAGTTCGTTGTTTCTGCCGGCACGAATTCCACCGATGGCGTCGATCTTTCCTCCTTATATATTGTGGACAACAATCTCGCTCCGGTTTTGAGCGCCAGCTTCGGCGAATGTGAATCGTCTCTCGGCCAGACTGAAAACACTTTTTTCAATAATTTGTGGGAGCAGGCTGCCGCACAGGGCATCACCGTTTCCATTTCGAGTGGAGACAACGGCCCCGCCGGCTGTGATGGTGCCCAACAAACTGTTCCGGCCACGGGCGGCCTCGCCGTCAACGGCCTCGCCTCTACACCCTTCAACATTGCTGTGGGCGGCACCGAGTTCAACGAGAACGGCAATCCCAGTGCCTTCTGGTCCGCTACCAATAACGCCAACGAGACTTCTGCGCTTGGCTATATTCCAGAAAATGTCTGGAACGAGAGCTGTTCGGACCCCAATCAGTGCGGCACATTTTCCTTGCTGGCCAGCAGCGGCGGCACAAGCACGCTATACGCAAAACCCTCGTGGCAGGTTGGCGCCGGCGTTCCAAATGACGGCAAGCGCGATCTACCGGACGTTTCTTTCGACGCTGCAGCAAAGCATGATGGCTACTTGCTTTGCCAGGACGGCATTTGCGCGACGAGTTCCAGCGGCCAGTTGGTCAACGCCGAACTTGTCGGCGGTACTTCCGCCGCGGCGCCCACCTTTGCGGCGATCATGGCGCTCATCGTGCAGAAGACCAATTCGCGCCAGGGCCAAGCCAACTTCGTCCTCTATCCTCTCGCGGCAGCGCAAAACGCCGCGAACTGCAACGCCAGCGGCCCGCCGCAGGCGCAGTGTATCTTCAACGACGTCACGCAAGGCAACAACAATGTGCCCGGCCAGACGGGCGGCACCGCTGGAGCCGGCTACGATCTTGCCACCGGCTGGGGCTCCGTCAATGTCGCGAATCTTGCCGCGTCGTGGGCCAACAAGACTTTCACGGGTACGACTACGACGCTGCAGCTTTCTCCTGCGACCGCCACGCACGGTCAGCCCATTACCGCAACCGCCAGCGTAACGCCCACCGGCGGGCCCGGGACTCCGACAGGCGACGTAGCTTTGCTCGCCAACAGCACGCAAGGCATAAATCTCGGTGTGCTCGCGAATGGCACAGCGTCGGGATCTGTCAGGACGCTACCCGGCGGGACCTACTCGGTTACCGCAGCGTACGGCGGCGACGGCACGTTCGGCGCCAGCATCTCGAGCGGCGTTCCCGTCACCATTTCGCCTGAACCCAGCAGCACTACGTTCACCGCTTTTCTCGCCGCGCAGCCCGGCAATGCGGGAACGTCCGTTAACACCACCTACGGCAATTTCCTCGACCTGCAGGTGAACGTTTCTGGCGCTTCGAAACAAGGCACACCGAGCGGCACGCTCACGTTTTCCGATACCTTCAACGGCGGCACCAGCACGCTCACGAGTTCATCCCTCAACAGCGAGGGCAATGCGACGGTGCAGGAAACGCAGCTCGCGCTAGGCACGCACGCGCTCAACGTGGCGTACTCCGGCGATTCGAGTTTTAACGCTAGCAACGCCGGGCCGGTCACCGTGAACGTCGCGAAAGGCCCGACGCAAACGATTTTGCTCACGCCGGTCGGAGCGCTCCCGAACACTTCGGTCCTGCTCGAAGCGATCGTTCTTCCCAATGGCGCGATCGATCCCACCGGCACCGTGCAGTTTTTCGACGGCAAAACCGCCCTCAATCCCGCAGTTAAGGTGAACAATCTTGTCGCCGCCCTCACGACCACGCACTTGAACAATGGACCGAACAGCATAACTGCGACTTACTCGGGCGATCCCAATTTCCTCACTTCAACTTCCGGCGTGGCCAACATCGTCATCGGCAATCCAGATTTTCAGCTGGGCGTGAATCCCGGCAACGTGACAATTCCCGCGACCGGCCCTGGAAGCGCGAGCGTTGTGCTGAGTCCCGGTCCGGGATTGGGCTTCGCAGGACCGGTCACGCTTGTGTGCACCGGCATGCCCACCGGTTCGACCTGCGCATTTACTCCCGCGCAGCCGCAGCTCAATGGCTTTTCTCCGGTCACCGTAACCATGGCCGTTACGCGCCCATCACTGCAAACCGCTTCGCTTTTTTTGCGAACGACTCCCGGCGTAAGCTGGCGAGCCGCCTCGCTGAGCGGGCTTAGTCTGGCCTTAGCGGCGGTTTTTGTTTGGCCGCGCAAACGGCGCCTTTGGAGCGTCGCCCTTATTTTCTGTATTGCCGCGCTACTCAGCGCCTTGACTGGCTGCAGCCACACGGGCAGCACGTCTACCGGCGGCGGGGGCTCTTCCAACACGAGTTTCGTTGGCACCGTGACCGCCAGCGGCGGCACCGGCGCCCAAGCCGTTACGCATAGCGCTACGTTTCAAGTCACGCTGCAATAACGCGTCAGCGTTTTCTTTTGTAGCGGCGCAGCTTTCTCCTGATTCCGCGAAGGAATGCTGCGCCTTATCCGGGCGAGATCAAAGACTCAACCCAGTTTCGGGCGATCCATCCTCAGTAATTCTCCCTCTTCGTATGCCCCTTCGCTTGCTCGCCGCGATACGCCTTCCAAGCACCATCAATCACAAACGCATGCAGCGCGTCCGCATCCGCCGCCGTCATCTTCTCGTTCGGAAACGCAAACTTCGGCGGATCAGCAAATCCCGGCATGCCCTTGTCCCAATGCGAGCCGCCCAACACAATTGCGTACCAATTCTTGTGCACGTCCGGCGGCGCATACCGCAAATCGGGCACCGCGCCGTCTTCCACCCACGCGCCGCTGCCATCCAGTCCCGGCGAATGGCAACCATCGCACACAAATTTGCGATACAACGCCGCGCCTCTCTTCACCGTCGCTGCATCCGCCGTTAATTTCGGCGGCTCCGGCACCGGCGGCACCTCAATCTTCGGCGTCGGGAACGGTACCGCTCCGCCCAATTTGAATGCCAGCAAGCGCACTGGTCCGCGCATCGACTCCGGCGTCGCCATCGTGCGCGCCGGCGCAAACAGCCGCGAGCCCGAGCCCCAGCCTACTGCCGTTATGACGTATTGTTTGCCCTTCACCGCAAACGTTACCGGCACGCCTTCGCTCGCCGAGCCGGTCTGAACTGACCACACTTTCTTCCCCGTGTCCGCTGCGTACGCCGCAAATTCGCCCGTTCCCTGCGGCTGAAACACCAAATTCCCCGCCGTCGAAAGCACTCCGCCGTTCGTCGCAATCGGCTCTTCCACGCTCCACTTCGCCGACTGCGCCACCGGATCCCACGCAATGAGCCGGCCCATCAACCCGCTGCCGCTTTCTCCCGATTCCACCGCGGCCTTGCTGTCAGCCTTCCGGTCCGTCGTTGGGATATACACCAATCCCGTCTGGGCGCTGTAGCTCATCGGCCACCAGTTGTGCACCGTCCATTGCCGCCCGCCGCCCTTCGACGCTGCCACTTCCAGCGCATGTCCCGCAGCCACGTCGTATCCCGTCGCCCACGTCGTCTTCACTAACGGATTCGCCGCCAGCAATTTCCCGGTCTGCGCGTCTAGGACATAAAAAAATCCATTCTTCGGCGCGGTCATCACCACATGATGCTTCTCGCCGTTGATCGTCAAATCCGCCATCAAAATATGATTGTTCTCCGTCTGCATTCCCGGCGAGCTCGTCTGGAAATGCCACACGTATTCGCCCGTATCCGCTTTCACTGCCAGAATGCATCCCGAAAAAAGCCGCGGCCCGCTCGTCTTGATATTCTCGAACTCGCCGTAGTCCACACCCGCTCCCGCGGTCCCCAAAATCACGTACCCCGTCGTGTCGTCATACGTAATCGCGTTCCATACATCTGCGCCGCCAATCTTCCACGAATCTTTTCCCTGCCAGGTCTTCGCCGCCATCTCCAGCGCTTTCGTTTCCTGCGGCTTTGCCGGATCGCCCGGCACCGTCCAGAATCTCCAGACTTCTTTGCCACTCTCGGGGTCGTACGCTGCAATCGACCCGCGTACGCCGTCATCCGATCCGTTGTATCCAATCACCAGCCGCGCTGCTCCTCCTTTGCCAAAAATCACCTTCGGCGGCTGCGTAATCCCTGTCTGCATGGGTTCGCACACCGTCGCTTCCCAAAGCTGCGTCCCCGCTGCTGCGTCTATCGCAATCAACCGGCAATCGCCCGTGCCCACAAAAACTTTTCCGTTCCACACCGCCACGCCGCCATTCACGCGCGCCGAATACGAGCCGTTAATCGCCTGATTCAGCCGAATCTTCGGATCAAATTTCCAAATCAGCTTTCCGGTCGCCGCGTCCACCGCATACACAATCGAAAGCGGCGCGCTCACATACACCACGCCATCCACTTCAATCGGCTCCGCCACCACGCCCATTTGTCCGGGAATATCCAGATACCACGCCAGCCCCAAGCTGCTGACGTTCGTGTCGCTGATCTGCTTCAACGGACTGAAATGCTGCGCATCTGCGGTGCGCCCATTCAGCAACCAGTCGTTCCCGCTCGTCGCATCCGCCGCCACGCGCGCTTCGTTTACGTCGCCGCGTTTCGCGGCGTTCGCCGCCGGCGCAGGCGCCTGCGAGTGGCATGCCGCCAGTAACCACGCCCCCGCGCACACCACACTCGTCCCCAAAACTCGCCACGTAGTCATCGCATCCCTCGTTTTGCAGAATCCGACATGCAGGAACTCGCTGCCGCACCGAACGCGGTCCCCAAAAATCCGCAGCAGCTCACTAGCGCGTCATGTTAGGTTCGCCGCTGTTGCAAGTCAACGCACCCGTCGCGACGCACCTACGGCCGGTCGCTGCGACTCAAACTCGGTCCAGCTTCATTCTGCGTTATACTTTTTTCGCCATGCAAACAGTTCCCGTCGCAAGATCTGCCAAGAGTCTGCCCCCCACCTTAGCGCTCCCATCGAACTCCGCCGCGTAATGGATTACCTCGATCCTCTGTTGCCGCTCTCGCTGGCTTTCGTAGTCGCGTGTCTCTTCTTCGCGTGGCGTTCCTCCCGCCCGCGATTCTGGCTGTTGGCGCTTGCCGTCGCGAACCTGCTGATCATTTCATCCACGCCGCTCTCTTCGTTTTTCGCCAAGCCTTTGGAAAGGCGCTACGACGGCCGTCCGTTTGTTGACACCGGCGAAGCGATTGTAATTTTGGGCGGAGGCTGCAATGGCGCAGACCAATACCGCCCTTTTACCGAGCTTGCCGGCGACAGCTACCGGCGCGCCTTGGCGGGCGCTGCGGTCTACCACTCCAAGCCTCCGCGGCCCGTCCTGGTCACTGGCTTCGGCTGTGCTCCCGCGATGGCGCGCTTGCTTGCCTCCGAAGGCGTTCCTCAGAACATGATCCTGCAGGAAGATCGCGCAACGAACACCCATGAAAACGCCATCTATTCCGCCGAAATCTTGCGCGCCAACCACCTCGGGTCCGTCGTGCTGGTCACCGACGCGAAATCCATGCTTCGCGCCGAATTGACCTTTCGCAAACAGGGAGTCTCTGTCGTGCCTTACCCGGTTGGCTTGGGATCGTTTGAATTTTGGATTTTCGACCTGCTGCCGAGTTGGCAGGCGCTGCGCAACAACGCGGAGAGCGTCCACGAATACCTCGGTCTGCTCCGCTACCGCTGGTCTGGCTGGATCTGAAGCTCCGGGAACCTTGGCGTGTTCAACTCCACTGGCCCACAACTTCAAACTGTTTTTGGCCGCCCGTCGCGATAACCACCGTATCCCCATGCTTGCCGCTCAACTCCGCCGGCCGGCCATTCACCGTGACGCTCCGCAACGGCGTCTGCTTCGGCACGCGCAACTTCACCTGAATCTCTTTCGGCGCTCCCGCGCGCGCAAGCTCGACCTTGGCCACCGCCGACTTGCTCGCAGGATTCGCTGCGAGATGCAGACTCACGCGCCCCCAACGCGTCGGCGCTTGCTCGATGCTCACGGCCTTGCCGGAGCTCGCCCATTCGCGCGGCACGCCCTTCGCAAAATACAGCCGCTCTTTGTCCGAATCTTCCAAAACCAGCATCCAGCGCACCAGCAACGGAATGGTCTGTTGCGCCGGAATGCAAAACAGCGCCGTCCCGCCATTGATGCCGGACACTTCGCCCGCTACCCAACTGCCGCGCGTGTGATCGTGATAGCGATGCGCGTAGAGGAACAACAGATATTCCTCCACTCGATCCAGCCGCAGCAGCATCTGCGCGTATCCATACGAAATGAAACCCAGAATCGCGCGCGCACCCGGCCGCGCCGGCTCCACATTCGCCACCACGCCAATAGTCGTCGCGCCGTACGCTCGCATGCAGTCGATCACTGCGTTCGCCAACTCTTCCGGCAGCATATCGGCCTGCAACAATTCCGCGTACGGCCGGTGCGCCCACTGCTGCGGACTGGGCCGCTCTTTCTCCAGCGATTCGCGGAACATCATCTTCGTTCCCGGATAGGTCCCGATATACGGCGGCTGCCGGTCCCGCCACATATCTTTTTGCATCGCCGCAACGGTTGCTTCGCGCATGGTCTTGGCGCGTTCCCGCCATTTTTCTGAACGGTTGGTTTCGCCGCGCTCGATTTCCGTCCAGGCTCGCGCAAAATCCTGTAGTCCACGCGCGGAAAACGCGTTGTTCGCAAAATACGGCAGCCACCATAACTCCGGTGTCGGCGCCAGGCAGGCATCCGATTCGCTCCAGCCGTGAATCAGCCCGTACCCCACGTCGTCTTTTGGCAATTTCAGGCTTTCGTCGTGCATCTGCTCCAGCATTGCCGCGGTCGCCAGTAGCTTCCCGCGATGTTTTCGCAACAGCTCCGCATCCTGCGTGTAGCGGAAATAGCGCGCCAGCAACGACAGCGTCATGCCAAACTGCGCGGTTTCCGGCCCGCGCATGTTGTTCACGCCCTTCGCGTCTACGAAGTCCGTGAGGTAGTTGTCGATGATCGCGCGCGCTTCGCCGAACCGGCCGCATTCCAGATTCGCGTACGCCGACATCGTGAAAATGTCCTGAAACCCGTCGTACTCCGGGCCGTAGTAATCGCGATCCACCGCGCCATATTTCGGGTACACGCCGCCGGGCCGCACCATCAGTTCCTTGGCGAACGCGTGCTTCGCCATGTCCGTCCACTCCTCGTTCGGCAGAGACGTTGGCGCGAAGCTCGCCATCAGCTTGTCCCAATATTCCGCAAACACCAGCAGCGCCCGGTAAAACTCCTCCGGCTTGGGATCTTGCCGCGCCGGCGGATACGCGGGATAGCTGTAGCCGTAGACCACTTTCGTGATCTTCCCGTCTTCTACGCGCGCTGTGCGATGCCACGTCTGCACGATGAACCGGTCGTGCGCTTCCACGTCGCCAAACACGATCACTTCGGTGTGCGCCGACGCCGAAACCGGAAACACCTTGCGCACCGCCGGCATCCAGCCACCGACCAATCCATCGAAGCGCTTCGCGACCGTGTCCGTATCTCGCAGTTCGGGGAAATACTGATTCGAGTGATACGTACGTGTGTTCCCGGATGGGTAGACCGGCATCGTGTCCGAGCATTCTTTCGTTCCCACGAACGTATCCCAGTGCGCTCGCGGTTGAAATTGCGGGGCGGGCTGGCCTGCCGGTCGCGGCGGAGGCGCGCCTTGCGGTGGCGCGGCGCTCTTGACCAGCGCAGGATCGGGGTCATCGCCGCTGGCCAGCAGCTTGTCAGCCAACAGGTCCGCGCCCGACACGCCGATGTCGTCCATGCTCAGCCCGAGATGCGGTGGCTCGGTTTCTGCAAAAGCCGCTTCGGCGCTCTTGCGCAACACGCGTTGCCCGGCGCGGTCGGAGACAAAAGTAATGTTTCCATCGCGGGTCCGCAAATCCTCGTAAACCTTCCAAGCCGTGCCGTTACGCGTAAACTCGGCGACGAGCGTATGTCCTTCGATCGATGCGGCAGGCGCACTCGCCTGGTCATTCGGCGCAGAGGGTTGGCCGCCGCCCGCCGGCTTGGTAAATGCCCCGGCCGCTTTTACCAGCGGCACGCTGGCTAC
>Ga0335080_10002194_pt1 | contig 19411 bp, 25 predicted proteins | sample Lox_Sample_34_FD_206720 | JGI IMG/M metagenome (GOLD analysis project Ga0335080, IMG submission 206720) | Soil microbial communities from Loxahatchee National Wildlife Refuge, Florida, United States - Lox_Sample_3.4 | ecosystem: Environmental > Terrestrial > Soil > Wetlands | place: USA...
CCCCGTGACGAAAGGCTCGCGCCTTCGTCGCGGCTTCCGCACGCGTGGCTCAACCATGCGCCGCGGGTCGTGACGAAGCTGCGAGGAACACGTATTGGGGCCTGGCCCCGGCCTGTGGACACGTGGAGAGCTAGAGCACGGCCTGCGTCTGCGTGACGCGGGCGACGAGCTTGCCCTCGTCGTCGTAGAGCTCCGTGTCGACGACGATCGTCCGGCGCCCCGTGTGGAGCGGGCGGCCGATCGCGTGGACGTAGCCGCTGCGCACCGGGCCGAGGAAGTTCGTCTTCGACTCGATCGTCGCGGTCCCGGCGGCGCCCTCCGGGAGGTTCAGGAACGCGACGAAGCCGCCGACGTTGTCGGCGAGGCCCATCAGAGCGCCGCCGTTCAGCATGCCGCCCGTCGTGCACTTGTCGGCGCTCCACGCCAGTCGCGCGCGCACTTCGTGCGGCGACGCGGAGACGAACTCGACGCCGAGGAACGCCGTGAACGGCGACGCGAGCGCGACCTGCGCGGTGAGGTCGGGGTCGGCGGGCTCCACGGGCGGGAGGCTACCCTCCCGGGCGTGAGCAGCGAAGCCGCACGGGCCTCCGCGTTCGACCGCAGCTGGTGGGTGCGCGCGCCGATGGTGCTCGTCGCGCCGCGCACCGTCTTCGTCTCGCTCCGCGACGAGTCGGCCGAGGCGGTCGAGGCGCGGACCGAGCCGATCTCCGCGATCGCCGGGCTCGCCGGGATCGCCGGCGTGCTCGGGACGCAGGTCGCGCGCACGATGCTCAACGACCCGTCGATGTCGCTGATCCTCGTCCCGGTCTGGGCCTTCCTCGGCGGCGCGCTCTACGCGCTCGCGGCCTACTGGCTCGGCGGCGGGCTCCTCTTCGGCGCGTGTCGCCGGCTCGGGAGCCACGGGACGTACCGCCGCTCGCGCCAGGTGCTCGCGCTCTCCGTCACGCCGCTCGCGCTCTCGCTCGTCACGCTCTGGCCCGTGCGGATCGCGGTGTACGGCGAGAACCTCTTCCGCACCGGCGGCGACGACTACGGGCGCGGCGACGCGATCTTCGGCGGCCTCTACTTCGCGTGCCTCGTCTGGTGCCTCTGGCTGCTGCTCGTCGGCGTCCGCTCGGTGCACGGCTGGACCTGGGCCCGGTCGGCGTCGGCCGTCGCGCTCGCGGCCGTGTTCCCCGTGCTCCTCGTCGTCGTGACGAAGCTCTAGGGAAAGCCGCAGCCGGCTTCCGGACGGGCGCGGATGCCCGCTCCGACGTCCCGGAGCATCGTGGCTCCATGGAGACGATGTGGGCGATCCGGAAGCGCGGACCCGGGCCGGGCCTCGCGCTCGACGAGGTTCCCGTCCCGGTCCCCCGCGACGACGAGGTGCTCGTCGAGGTCGAGGCGGCGAGCGTCTGCGGCACCGACCTCCACATCTTCCGCTGGGACGCGTGGGCGCAGCACCGCATCGCCCCGCCGCTCACGCTCGGGCACGAGTTCGCGGGCACCGTCGTCGACGTGGGCCGCGGCGTCCGGCACGTTGCGGTGGGCGACTACGTCTCCGCCGAGAGCCACGTCACCTGCGGCGCGTGCTACCCGTGCCGGACCGGGCGCGCGCACCTGTGCGAGAACACGCAGATTCTCGGCGTCGACCGGAACGGGGCGTTCGCGGAGCTCGTCGCCGTCCCCGAGTCGGTGATCTGGAAGAACGACCGCGCGAAGCTGCCGCCCGAGATCGCGACGCTGCAGGAGCCGTTCGGAAACGCCGTGTTCGCGCTGAGCCACCACGACCTCGCGGGCAAGACGGTCGCGATCCTCGGCTGCGGGCCGGTCGGCCTGTTCAGCGTCGGGATCGCGCGTGCGTCGGGCGCCGGGCGCGTGCTCGCCGCCGATCTGAAGCCGTTCCGCCTGGAGCTCGCGCGGCGCATGGGCGCACACGGGGCGGTCGACGTCCGCGACGTCGTCGACGTCGCCGCCTGGTTCGTGGAGCAGAACGAGGGCGAGCACCCGGACGTCGTCTTCGAGATGTCCGGGGCGCCGGAGGCGATCGCCGAGTCGTTCCGCATCGTCCGCAACGGCGGCCAGGTGATCCTCTTCGGCATTCCGGCGCGGCCGGTCGCGTTCGACGTCGCGGAGGCGCTGATCTTCAAGAACCTCACCGTCTCCGCCGTCAGCGGGCGCGAGGTGTTCGCGACCTGGTACAAGACCCGCTGGTTGCTCGAGCACGGAGTCGTCGACCTGCGTCCGCTCATCACCGAGGAGCTCGACCTCGCGCAGTTCGAGCGCGCGTTTGCGCTGCTCGACGCGGGCGAGGCGTGCAAGATCGTGCTCCACCCGGGTGGCGCGCCGACCACCGAGCCGCTCGTCGCGCTGCCGGTCGGAGCCGCGCGCGCCGACGGCGACCTCTCGAGCCTCGGACGCTGGGCGCACCGGTGAGCGCCTCGACACGGCTGTCGCACGAGATCGGCGCCGAGCTCGCCGCGCTACGCGACGCCGGGACGTACAAGCAGTTCAACACGCTCGAGTCGCCGCAGGGCCCGGTCGTGCGGATGGCCGGGCGCGGCGACGTGATCGTCCTCTCGTCGAACAACTACCTCGGTCTCGCGGACCACCCCGACGTCGTCCGCGCGGGGATCGAGGGGCTCGAGCGCTACGGCGCCGGCACCGCGTCGGTGCGCTTCATCTGCGGGACCTTCGCACCGCATCTCGAGCTCGAGGAGGACCTGGCCGAGCTCTCCGCGACGCAGGCCGCCCTGACGTATGTCTCGTGCTGGAACGCCAACGAGGCGGCGATCCCGACGCTCGCCGACGAGCGGACCGTGATCGTCTCCGACGAGCTGAACCACGCGTCGATCATCGACGCGGTGCGTCTCGCGAAGCCGGCGAGGAAGGAACGCTACGCACACTCCGACATGACGCAGCTGCGCGACCTCCTGCGCTCGTGCGAGCGGGGCGGTCGCGCGTTGATCCTCACGGACGGGGTCTTTTCGATGGAAGGGGACCTCGCGAAGCTGCCGGACATTGTCGAGCTCGCGCGCGCCCACGACGCGCTCGTCCTCGTGGACGACTCGCACGGCGTCGGCGTCGTCGGCAGGACTGGACGCGGCGTCGCGGAGCATTTCGGCCTTCTCGGCGAGATCGACGTCGTGACGGGGACGCTGGGGAAGGCGCTCGGCGGCGCGGCGGGCGGCTACGTCGCGTCGACCTCCGAGGTGTGCGACCTGCTGGCCCAGCGCTCGAGGCCGCAGCTCTTCTCGAACGCGCTCCCGCCGACGGTCGCGTGCAGCGCCCGCGCCGCCGTGGGCGTCCTGCGCTCGCGGCCCGACCTCGTCACGAGGCTGCGCGAGAACACCCGCTGGTTCCGCAGCGCGCTCCGCGAAGCGGGCTTCGAGCCGCTCGACGGCGAGGCCGCGATCATCCCGATCATCGTCGGCGAGACCGCGCGCGCGATCGAGTTGTCGCGGCGGCTGCTCGAGCACGGTGTCTTCGTCACCGGCTTCGGCTATCCCGTCGTGCCGGAGGGCACGGCGCGAATCCGCGTGCAGATGTCCGCCGCGCTGGAGCAGGCGCACCTCGAGCGCGCGCTCGAGGCATTCGTCGAGGTCGGCCGCGAGGCCGGGCTCGTTCCCGCCTAGCGCTTCGGCTGCGCCGTCTCGAACGCCTTCCGCTCGTCCTCCGGCATCGCGTACGTGTGCTGCTCCTCCGGGAAGGCCCCGCTCCGCACCTCGTCCGCGTAGCGCGTCAGCGCGTCGGTGATGACCTCGCCGAGGTCCGCGTACCGCTTCACGAAGCGCGGCGACTGGCCCTCGTAGTAGCCGAGCATGTCGTGCCAGACGAGCACCTGGCCGTCGGTGTCCGGCCCGGCGCCGATCCCGATCGTCGGGATCGCCAGTGCCGTCGTCGCCGCACGCGCGACCGCCGCCGGCACCGCCTCGAGCACGACGGCGAAGCAGCCGGCCGCCTCGAGCGCGAGCGCCTCGTCGACGACGGCCTGCGCGCGGTCCGCGCTCCGGCCCTGCGCCTTGAAGCCGCCGAGCACGGTCGCCGTCTGCGGCGTCAGTCCGACGTGGCCCATCACGGCGATCCCGGCATCGGCGATCGCGCGCACGCGCGAGATCGTCGTGCCGCCGCGCTCGAGCTTCACCGCGTCTGCACCGCCCTCCTTGACGAGCCGTACCGCGTTCTCGATCGCCTGCGCGTCGGAGATCTCGTACGAGCCGAACGGCATGTCGGCGACGACGAGCGGCCGCTTCGCACCCCGCGTCACCCACTGCGTCATCAGCAGGATCTCCTCGAGCGTCACCGGCACCGTCGACTCGCGGCCGTGCACGACCATCCCGGACGAGTCGCCGACGAGAATCAGGTCGACGCCCGCCGCGTCGGCGAGCCGGCCGCTCGGCGCGTCGTACGCGGTCACCATCACGATCTTCTCGCCGCGCCGCTTGATCTCGAGCAGCTCCGGCAGCGGCAGCTTGCCGGCGGTCCAGGACGCGTAGCGCGGAGGCTTCGCGCTCATCCGAGGTCTCCTTTCAGGATCACGTTGTCGATGAGTCGGGTCGAGCCGACGCGGACGGCGGACGCGAGGACGAGCGTGCCGTCGAGGTCGAACAGCTCGACGTAGTCGGGCGTGAGGCCGTTCAGCGCGGCGCGCGTCGCGGCGACGGGGTCGCCGCCGCCCGCGTACGCGTCGGCACCCGCGGCGAGCGCGGCCGGCAGCGCGAGCGCGCGCCCCCGGTCGGCGGGGGAGAGGAGCACGTTGCGCGACGAGAGCGCGAGCCCGTCCGGTTCGCGCACCGTCGGCACGACGCGGATCTCGAGCGGGAGCGCGAGGTCGCGCACGAGCCGCCGCACGACCGCCGCCTGCTGGGCGTCCTTCTGGCCGAAGTACGCACGCTGCGGCGCGGCGGCGACGAAGAGCTTCAGGCAGACCGTCGCGACGCCGCGGAAGTGCCCCGCGCGCGCGTCGCCCTCGAGCCCGCGCGCGACGTCCTCGACCTCGACCCAGGTCTGGAACCCGGGCGGGTACATCTCGTCGGCCGACGGAGCGAACACGACGTCGACGCCCTCGCTTTCCGCCAACGCGAGGTCGCGCGCCTCGTCGCGTGGGTACGCGGCGAGGTCTGCGCTCTCGTCGAACTGCGCCGGGTTGACGAAGAGCGACACGACGACCGTCTCGTTCTCGGCGCGCGCGGCGCGGATCAACGCGAGGTGGCCGTCGTGGAACGCGCCCATCGTCGGGACGAGCCCGACGGATTCGCGGCCTCGCAGCTCCGCGCGCAGCTCGTCGACGGTGCGGCTCGTCTTCACGTCGCGATCGCCGCCGTCGCGCCCGCCAGCGTCTCGTAGAGGTCGTCGAGCTCGGGCCGCGCATCGTGGATCTCGACGCGGTGCGCCTCGACCGTCTGCCAGTCGCCGCGCGAGATCGGCCCGGTGAGCTCGTAGCCGTTGTCGATCGTCCCGCGGATGAGCGGCTCGAGCGCCTCGGGCGGTGCGCCCGCGGACTCGAAAAGGCGTGACGCCGCGCGGTGCAGCGTGACGAGGTAGTTCGAGACGAACACGGCGCCCGCGTGGTACAGCGTCCGCGCCGAGTCGTCGAGGTCGAACGGACGCAGCCCGAGCGTCGCCGCGAGCCACACGCCGGCGGCGCGCGCCTCGTCCGTCTCCGCGCAGACCGCGCCCCACGCGCCGTCGAGCTGTTCCGGGCCGCGCGCGACCGAGAACGTCTGCAGCGGATGAACGCTGAACCGGCGGTCGTGCGGTGCGAGCGCGGCGAGCGGCGTCGCGCCGCTCACGTGCGCGACCCACGGCCCCGGCTCGACGGACGCGGCGACGTCGGCGATCGCGCCGTCCGGGACGCAGAGGAGGACGAGCTCCGGCGCATCCGCGCCCACGGCAACGCCTCGCTCGCGCAATCTCGCGGCGACTGTCGAGCCGACGCGGCCCGAGCCGATGACGTGGATCCTGTCGAACACCTCTCTCGCTCCAGCTCCGTAGCGGATGCCGGGCAAGCAGATTGTACGGATGCGGCCCGCGGCAGGCCAGCCGATCCTGTCTCCAGATGCCAGTCAACGTCTGGACGGTCACGCTCGCCGCGACCGTGACCGCGCTCGCGACGGGACTCGGCGCGCTCCCGTTCCTCTTCGTCAGCGGCCGGAGCGTCTCGCGCGCATGGCTCGGCGGGTCGAACGCGGTCGCGTCGGGCTTCATGCTCGCCGCGAGCGCCGGTCTCCTGTGGCAGGGGTTCGGGCTCGGGCCCGCGAGGCTTGCGCTCGGCGCGCTCGCCGGGTGCGTCTTCATCTGGGTCTTCCGGCGGCTGATCGGACAGAACGAGGGCTACGAGATCGCGCGCCTGGCCGGCGCCGACGCCGCGAAGGCGCTCGTGATCGTCGCCGTGATGACCGTGCACTCCGCGGCGGAGGGAATCGGGGTCGGCGTGTCCTACGGAGGCGGCGAGCGGCTCGGCGTGCTGATCACGATCGCGATCGCCCTGCACAACATCCCGGAGGGGCTCGCGATCAGCCTGGTGCTCGTCCCGCGCGGTGCCACGGTCGGCGCGGCGGCGTGGTGGAGCATCTTCTCGAGCCTGCCGCAGGCGCTGATCGCGCCGGTGGCGTTCCTCTTCGTCGAGGCGTTCACGCCGCTGCTGCCGGTCGGGCTCGGCTTCGCGGCCGGTGCCATGATCTGGATGGTCGTGTCGGAGCTGCTGCCGGAGGCCGCCCGCGACGCGTCCGCGCGGACGCTCGCGCTCGGCGGCGGCATCTCGTTCGCGCTCATGCTCGGCGCGCAGCTCCTCCTCTTCGGCACGTAGAATCCCGCCCATGCCGATCTACGAGTACGTCTGCATGGAGTGCGAGTCGCACTTCGAGGAGCTCGTCCGCGGGGAGCAGCAGGTCGCGTGCCCGGACTGCGAGGCGACGAACGTCGTGCGGCAGTTCTCGACGTTCGCCGTGCACGGCGCGACGAAGCAGCCGTCCTTCGGCGGCGGCGCCGGCGGCTGCTGCGGCGGCTCCTGCGGCTGCGGGCACTAGGCTCGCCGTCGTGTCCGAACCGCAAGCGGAGCACCTGACGCGTGCGCAGCGCGAGCAGCTCGAGGCGGAGCTCGCGGAGCTCGAGGGCCCGCGCCGCAAGGCGATCGTCGAGGCGATCGCGGTCGCGCGCGGCCACGGCGACCTCTCGGAGAACTTCGAGTACCACTCGGCGAAGAACGAGCAGGGCCTGCTCGAGCGGCGGATCACGATCCTCCGCGCGCGGCTCCAGAACTCCGTCGAGGTCGACGAGGAGGCCGCTGCGGCGAGCGGCGTCGTCGCGGTCGGCTCGCAGATCGAGATCGAGCGCGAGGACGGCGAGCGGATGAGCGTCGAGATCTCGAGCGTCGGCGGCGTGTCGCCGGAATCCCCGGTCGGCCGCGCCGTCCTCGGCAAGGCCGTCGGCGACGAGATCGTCGTCGAGGCGCCGCGCGGCACCTGGAAGGGCCGCGTCGTCTCGATCGGGCGCTAGCCCGGAAGCCAGCCGTCGCGGTACGCGACGGGCACACGGCCCGGGACGTCGGCGTACGCGACGCCGCCGTCGTCCGTGTCCGCGGCGACGCTCGCGCCGTGGCGCCGCGCGACCTCGTCGGCGGGGAAGCCGAGCCGGTCGTGCTCGCGCGCGCCGACCGCGACGACGACGCACGGCGTGTCGCCCGCGCCGACGATCACGTGCGTCGTTCCCGGCGGGCAGTGGACGAAGTCCCACGTGCGGAGCGGCCGCTCCTCGCCCTCGACGACGAGCACCGCCTCGCCGGAGACGACGAGGAACGCCTCCTGGTCGGCCTCGCGGTGGTACATCCCCATCGGCTCGCCCGGCTCGAGCACGAACGTGTTGAAGCCGAACTGGTGCGGCCCGCGCTCGCCCTCGAAGTCGTCGAGCGCGACGCAGACCGCGCCCCGCCCGCCGGCGTGGCGCCACTCCGCATCGCGGAGGTTCACGACGTGCCAGCCTGCCACGCCTGATGTCTAGCACGGTCGGCGTCGAGGTTCGCGACCGCGCGGCGCAGGATGTCGCGCAGCGCGCGCTGGTCCTTCGCCGAGAGCGACGTGATCGCGGCCGGCGGCTCGTTCATGAGCTGCATCACCCGCGCGCGCATGTCGACTCCCGCTTTCGTCAGCGTGAGCATCTTCACGCGCCGGTCCGTGCCCTCTGCGCGTCGCACGAGCCCACGCGCCTGGAGCCGGTCGGCGATGCCGGTGACGTTCGACGCGTCGCAGAACAGGAGCTCCGCGAGCCTGCTCATCGGGAACGGGTGGTCCGGCTCGAGGAGCCGGAGCGCGTGCGCCTGCGTGAAGGTCAGGCCGAGATCCGCGAGCGCCGCGCCGACCTTGACCCGGTGCGCCATCCCGATCTCGAAGAAGAGCCCCTGTGCCTCGTCGGCCGCCGTCATCGCCTCTCACCGCGAATGATACTTGATAATGTCGATACTTGACCACATCAACTTTCCGAGGGTAGACTCCTGCGCATGGAGAACGGCTACGCGATCGAGGCCGAGGACCTCGTCCGGGAGTTCAAGAAGGGCCCGCGCGCCGTCGACGGGATCGACCTCGCCGTCACGACCGGCGAGATCTACGGGTTCCTCGGGCCGAACGGCGCAGGCAAGTCGACGACCGTCCTCATGCTGACGACGCTGCTCCCGCCGACGTCGGGCACCGCGCGCGTCGGCGGCTTCGACGTCGTCCACGAGGGGCCGCACGTCCGGCAGGCGATCGGCGCGGCGCTGCAGGAGGCGGCGCTCGACCCGCTGCTGACCGGCCGCGAGCATCTCCGGCTCCAGGCGAGCCTCCAGGCGCTGCCGCGCGAGACGCGCGCGGCGCGCGCCGACGAGCTGCTCGAGCGCGTCGGCCTCACCGAGGCCGCAGACCGGAAGGTCAAGGGCTACTCCGGCGGCATGAAGCGGCGGCTCGACCTCGCGCTCGCGCTTGTCCACCGGCCGCGGATCCTCTTCCTCGACGAGCCGACGACGGGCCTCGACATCCAGAGCCGCACCGCATTGTGGGAGGAGGTCCGGCGCCTCGCGCGCGACGAGGGCGTGACCGTGTTCCTCACGACGCAGTACCTCGAGGAGGCGGACGTCCTCGCCGACCGCGTCGGGATCATCGACCACGGCCACATCGTCGCCGAGGGCACCCCGGACGCCCTGAAGGCGGAGATCGGCCGCCCGACGGTCGAGGCGGTGCCCGCGAACGACGGCGACCGCGAGCGGACGGAGGCGATCCTCTCGCGCTTCGGCGAGCCTGTCCCGTCGGGACGCGGTGTCGCCGTGCGGCTGCGGACCGGCGCGGCGGACCTCGCCGAGGTCGTCCGCGCGCTCGACGGCGAGGGCGTCGCGGTCTCGCAGCTCCAGCTGCACCAGCCGTCGCTCGACGACGTGTTCCTCGCGAAGACGGGCCGCTCGCTCGAGGGCAGCGACGACGCGGACGTCGCCGCGTGACGGAGACCGCGGACCAGGTCTACCTCCTCGCACGCCGGTCGGTCGTCCGCACGATGCGGCAGCCGGCGAACATCGTCGGCCCGCTGATCTTCCCCTTGTTCCTGCTCGCGGTGAACTCCGCCGGCCTGCGCGCGGAGACGCGCCTGCCCGGCTTCCCGTCGCCGTCGATCCTCGCGTTCATCCTCGCGGTCCCGTTCATCCAGGGCGCGCTCTTCGCGACGATGAACACAGGGACGGATCTCGCGCGGGACATCCAGACGGGATTCCTGAGCCGCCTGTCGCTGACGCCGATGCGCGGCGTCGCGCTGCTCCTCGGCCAGCTCGGCGGGACGATCACGCTCGGGCTGCTCCAGGCCGCCGTCTACGTCGCGGTCGGGACGATCGCCGGCGTGCGGTTCAAGTCCGGGGTCGCGGGCCTGCTCGTGCTGCTCGTCTTCTACACGCTCGTCGTGCTCGCCTTCGGCGCGGTCGGCCTGTTTGCCGCGCTCCGCACCGGCTCGGGCGAGGCGATCCAGAGCCTCTTCCCGGCGTTCTTCGTCTTCCTCTTCATCTCGTCGATGGCGATCCCGCGCAACCTGATGGCGATCACGTGGTTCCGGGACGCCGCGACCCTGAACCCGGTCTCGTATCTGATCGAGGGCGTGCGAAGCCTGATCATCGTCGGCTGGGACGGGGAGGCGCTCGCGCTCGGCTTCGGCATCGCGGCCACCGTCGCCGCGATCGCGATCTCGGCGTCGGCGTGGGCGCTGCAGCAGAGGCTCGCGCGATGAGGACCGTGTCGATCGCGCGCGGCGTCGCGTGGAGGATGCTGAACCGCTTCTTCACGAACATGTCGCTGCTGATCCCGTCGCTGATCTTCCCGCTCTTCTTCTTCACCGCGTTCGCCGGCGGCCTCGCGGGGATCCAGCACGCGCCCGGCTTCCACTTCCCGACGGGATACACGGCGTTCCAGTTCTCGTTCGTGCTCCTGCAGTCGGCCGCGTTCGCCGGCGTGTTCACCGGCTTCGGGATCGCGCGCGACTTCGAGAGCGGCTTCGCGCGCCGGCTGATGCTCGCCGCGTCGCACCGCAGCGGGATCGTGCTCGGCTACGCGGTCGCGGGGCTCGTGCGCTGGATCGCGACGGTGTCGCTGCTGACCGCCGTCGCCCTCGTCGTGCACATGCGGATCGACGGCGACGCCGTCGACGTCGTCGGGCTGTACACGCTCGGCGTCCTCGTCAACTTCACCGCGACGCTGTGGGCGACCGGCGTCGCGATGCGGCTGCGAACGATGCAGGCGGGGCCGATCATGCAGCTGCCTGTGTTCCTCGTCCTGTTCTTCGCGCCCGTGTACGTGCCGCTCGCGCTGCTGCAGGGCTGGATCCACACGGTCGCGCTCGTCAACCCGATGACGCGGATCGTCGAGGCGGAGCGCGGCTTCATCTCCGGCGCGCCGACCGAGGTGCTCGCCGCGTTCGCCGCGATCCTCGCGCTCGGAAGCCTCTTCACCGTCTGGGCGATCCGCGGCCTCCGCCGCGCCGAGGCCGCCGGCTAGAGGAGCGCGCGGATCGGCTCCGCGAACTCCGGGCGCAGGTACGACCCGCGGATCACCGTCCACGCGCGGATCCGGAAGTCGTCGAGGCCCGCGGCGGCGAACGCGGCGATCCGGTTCTCGAGCTGCTGCGGGTCGTCGAGCCGGTTCGTCAGCGGGTTCCACAGGAACGACGGCACGTCGTACTCGCGGTCCGCCGCGTACGGCTTCGGGTCGATCGCGACGTGGCGGTCACCGTGGAGAAGGATGTTGTGGTGGTGGAAGTCGCCGTGGACGAGCCACTCCGGCGGCCGCTCGATCTCGGCGAGCAGCTCGAGCGCGGCGTGGTCGTTCCCGATCCACCGGCGCACCTCCGGATAGACGTCCCGGAACGGCGCGCGGGCCGGTACCCAGAGCCGCGCCGCGAGCTCCACCGCGATCGCCGTCGCCTCCGGCTCGGACAGCTCGGAGAGATCGGTGCCGGGCTGCGCGCGCTCCAGAAGCAGCGCCCGTCCGAGCTCGTCCAGCAGGCGCACCGCGCCGTTCCCGTCCCAGACCCGCAGTGCCTCCGCCTCGTGCAGCGACTCGTCGTCGCCGTCCCACGCGACCTTCACGACCGCGTCGCCGGCGGGCGCGACGTACGACCACTGCGCCATCGCGAACGGATCTCCGAGCTGCACGCCCCAACGGCGCGCCGCCTCGACCGCTGCGTCGCGCATTCGCGTCGGATCGGGGAGGCTCGCGTCTACCGGCGCAGCGTATCGACGAGGGTCGCGACGTCCTCGCGGCCGTCGGCGCCGAGCCCCGCGACGACGCCGTCGATGTTCGCGTCCTTCTGGTTCTGGCTCATCTTGAACTTCACCTCGACGCGCTCGATCACGACCTCGAGACCGACGATCGCGCGGAGCTGACCCTCCCGGAAGTCCGGCGGTGCGTCGTCGACGCTCCACGGGTGGGAGCGGCCCGCCTCGTGGCGCTCCGTGAGCTGCCGGACCATGTCGTCGAGCCAGACCGGGTCGTCGTGGACGACGAGCTCGCCGTAGACGTGCGCGGTCGTGTAGTTCCAGGTGGGGACGACGCGGCCGTGCTCCGCCTTGCTCGGGTACCAGCTCGGACTGATGTACGCGTCCAGCCCGTGCGCGATCACGAGCGCCTGCCCGGCGCGAGCGAGCTTCCACTGGTCGTTCTTCCGCGCCACGTGGCCGATCAGCGAGCCGGCCTCACTGCGTTCGGGCGCATAGACGAACGGCAGGAACGTCGCGACGAGGCCCTGCTCGGTCACGGTGACGAGGTCGGCGGCCTCGATCCGGGACAGGAACGCTTTCGCGTCCGCCTCGTCGACCGCGAAGTGCGGAGGCGTGTACATCGCGGCTGATGCTAGCGCGGACTCAGGTCCGGAACCCGTCGCCCGCGGCGTCTGCGAGCCGACGCCGTCTCTCGCGTGGAGCCGCCCAGAGGAAGTACACGAAGAACCCGAACAGGAATCCGAGCAGAACGAGTCCTCCGACGTTCCCACCGTACTGTGCGATCAGCACGCCGAGAACGGTCGCCGAGGCTGCGAGCGCAGGGTTGCGCTTTCTCACTCTCAGATAGCGGAATCGGGGTGAGAACAGGACGTGCGCGACGACGGCGCCGAGAGGAATGCTCACGAGTCCGACCAGGGCGGGCGCACGTCCGATGTCCGCGACGAGGAACGCCAGTCCGACCCCGACGCCCGCGGTGAGGAGCAAGAAGAAGACGTACGCGCCGATGACGCGCGGCGTCACGGCGCCGTCAGAAGAGGCCGAGCTGCTCGACCTGCGCCGCGGCCGGCGCGACGAGCGTCAGCTCCGGGGCCGGCTCGGGCTCGGCGATCTCGGGCACCACCGAGCCGATCAGCGACGGGATGCGCGCGAAGTCGGACTCGAGCACCTTCAGCATCGCCGGCGTGTAGAGCGCGGCGGCGGGGTGGTAGAGCGGGTAGAGCAGCACGCGGCGGCCGGCGAGCGTCGTCGGCTGCTCCTGGCCGTGCACGCGCGTGATGCCGAGCGGGCGGCCGGACAGGAGCTTCGTCGCGAAGTTTCCGAGCGTCGCGATCACCGTCGGCTCGATCAGCTCGATCTGCCGGAAGAGGTGGCTCTCGCACGCCTCGATCTCGTCCGGCTGCGGGTCGCGGTTCCCCGGCGGGCGGCACTTCAGCACGTTCGCGATGTAGACGTCGCTCCGCTGCAGTCCGATCCCCGCGAGCAGCTTCTCGAGCAGCTTGCCGGCCTGGCCGACGAACGGGAGACCCTGCTTGTCCTCGTGAAAGCCGGGCGCCTCGCCGACGAACATCAGGTCCGCGTGCGGGCTCCCCGAGCCGAAGACGACCTGCGTCCGTCCCTGCGAGAGCCGGCAGCGCGTGCATCCCGCAACCTCGCGCCCGTACGCCTCCAGCTCGCCGAACTGCTCCACCGGGACCGCGCTCACGGCCGTGAGTCTAGGGTCGACCCCGGACGTCTCAGAGACCTTCGACGACGACCATGTTCAGCCGGGCCGCACCCTCGCGGAGCTTCCGCGCCTCGGCGTACTCGGGCGAGTCGTAGAAGCGCTTCGCGGACTCGAGATCGGGGAACTCGAGGACGACGAGCCGCGCCGGGTCCCAGTCTCCCTCGAGCACGGCGGTCTCGCCGCCGCGCGCGACGTAGCGGCCGCCGTACGCGGCGAGCGCGGCCGGCGCCGCGGCCTTGTAGTGCTCGTACTGCTCCGGGTCGGTGATCCTCGTCTCGACGATGAGGTACGCAGGCATCGCCCGGAACTCTACGCTTCGGGGCGTGGCCGAGACGACGACCACCTCGCCCGAGGAGACCGAGGCGCTCGCGGCCGAGCTGACCGGACGGCTCGCGCGCGGCGACGTCGTCACCGTGTCCGGCGAGCTCGGCGCGGGGAAGACGACGTTCGTCCGCGGCGCGTGCACCGCGCTCGGCGTCCGCGAGCGCGTGACGAGCCCGACGTACACGATCGGGCACCGCTACCACGGGAGCGGGGTGGAGGTCTCGCACCTCGACCTGTACCGGTTCTCGGGCGTCTCCGCGGCGGAGTGGGGCGACCTCGAGCCGTACTTCGACGACGCGATCGCGTTCGTCGAGTGGCCGGAGGCGGGTGCCGGCGTGCTGCCGGAGCCGCGCTTCGTCGTCCGGATGCGGCATGCTGACGACTCTCGCAGGGTGATCTCGATCGACGAATGCTGACGCTCGCGTTCGACACGGCGACCGATGTGGCGACGAGCGCGCTCGTCGACGACGGCGAGGTCCTGGGCGAGCGCGTCTCGCGCGCGCAGACATTGCTGGAGGACGTCGACGCGCTGCTGCGCCAGGGCGGAGCGCATCCGTCGGAGATCGACGCGCTCGCGGTCGGGATCGGCCCGGGGAGCTTCACCGGCGTCCGTATCGGACTGGCCGCGGCGCGCGGGCTCGCCGTCGCGCTCGACGTGCGCGGCGCCGGCGTCTCGACGCTCGACGCGCTCGCGGCGGGCGCGCCCGGCGCGGTGCCGGTCGTCGACGCGCGGCGGCGCGAGGTGTTCGCGCTCGTCGGCGGCGAGGCGCGCGTGCTCGCGCCTGCGGAGCTTCCGGTCGCGGTCGGCGCGGTGTGCGTCGGCAGCGGGGCGGTGCGCTACCGCGAGCTGCTCGAGGAGAACGGGGCGGTCGTCCCGCCGGACGACGACGAGCGGCACCTTCCGCGCGCGCGGTTCCACGCGCAGCTCGCCGGCGAGCTCGGGCCGGTCGACGCGATCGAGCCGTTGTATCTCCGGCTCCCGGACGCGAAGGTGAGCGCATGACGACGATCGAGCTGCGACGCCTCAACCTCGCCGACCTCCGCGACATCGAGGAGATCGAGCGGCTGTCCTATCCGACGCCGTGGTCGCGCTCGATGTTCGCGGGCGAGCTCGCGAAGCCGAGCTCGCTCTGCCTCGGCGCGTTCGACGCGCAGGACGAGGACACGAAGCTCGTCGGCTACCTCATCGTCTCGCGCTACGTCGACGCGTGGCACGTGATGAACGTCGCCGTGCATCCCGACCACCGCGGCCGCGGCACTGCGACGCTGCTCCTCGAGCGGCTGTTCGCGCTCACCGCCGACGACGCGCGGCGCGGCTACACGCTCGAGGTGCGCGTCTCGAACGAGACGGCGATCCGCCTCTACGAGCGCCTCGGCTTCCAGGGCCGCGGCATCCGGCGCGGGTACTACACGGACAATCGCGAGGACGCGCTGATCATGTGGAAGGACCCCGTCTCGCGCGCGGCCGGCGCGTGATCCTCGGGATCGAGACGAGCTGCGACGAGACGGCGGCGGCCGTCGTCACGGACGAAGGCGAGATCCGGTCGAGTGTCGTCGCGTCGCAGGTCGAGCTGCACGCGCGCTACGGCGGCGTGGTGCCCGAGGTCGCGTCGCGGCGGCACCTCGAGCTGATCTCGCCCGTCGTGCGCGAGGCGCTCGCGCTCGCGGACGCGACGCTCGACGACGTCGACCGCGTCGCGGTGACGCAGGGGCCGGGCCTGATCGGGGCGCTGCTCGTGGGGCTCGCGGCGGCGAAGTCGATCGCGTGGGCGCGGCGCCTGCCGCTCGTCCCCGTCGACCATCTCCGCGGGCACGTCGCGTCGCTCTACCTCGAGCCGGCGCCGCTCGAGCCGCCGTTCCTGTGCCTGCTCGCGAGCGGCGGCCACACGCTGCTCCTCGACGTGCGCTCGTACGGCGAGCACGAGGTGCTCGGGACGACGCTCGACGACGCGGCCGGCGAGGCGTTCGACAAGGGCGCCCGGCTGCTCGGGCTCGGCTATCCCGGCGGGCGCGAGATCGACCGGCTCGCGCGCGAGGGCGACCCCGACGCCTACGACTTCCCGGTCGCGCGCGTGCCGGGGCTCGACTTCTCGTTCTCCGGGCTGAAGACCGCGCTGCTCTACGCCGTGCGCGACCTCTCGCCGGAGGAGCTCGAGGCGCGGCGCGCCGACCTCGCTGCGTCGTACCAGCGCGCGATCGTCCGGGCGCTCGTCGGCCGCGTCCAGGAGGCGGCCGCGCGGGACGGCCACCCGCAGGTCGCCGTCGTCGGCGGCGTCGCCGCGAACTCGGAGCTCCGGGAGGCGCTGCCGGGCGTGGCGCTTGCGCCGCTGCCGCTCTGCACCGACAACGCGGCGATGATCGCGTCGGAGGCGCGCTTCACGGAGCCCGTCCCGTACCCCGGATATCTTGGGCTCGATGCGTTTGCCTCGCGCTGAGCCGCGCCGTGCCGTCCTGCTGGCGGCCGTCGCGGTGACCGCGACCGGCGCGCTCCTCGCGGCACGCAGCGGCGCGGGCCAGGCTCCGGCGCCCTCGACCGGCGCGGAGAGCTGGGTCGGCCTCGTCGCGCCGCGGCCGCCGGTCGCGCTCGCGCCGCGCGTGATCGTCGTGCTGCGCGCGCCGTCGCTCGCACAGCGCGTCGCGGCGGCGGGCGGGCGCGCATCGCCGTCGCGCGAGCGCGCGTGGACGCGCGACGCGCTCGCCGCGCAGCGCGCGGTGCTCGCGCGCGTCGCGGCGCACGGCGTCGCGCTCCGGCCCGACTACAGCTTCAGCCGCGTGCTCGACGGCTTCTCCGTGCGGGCGACCGGGACGGCCGTCGCGCTGCTCGAGCACGACCCGGGCGTCGCAGGCGTCTACCCGGTTCGCGTCGCGTACCCGGCGACCGTGTCGACCGCGGCGGCGCCCGGCATCCGCGCGGGCGTCGCGCTGCGCGGGTTCGACGGCGGTGGCGTCACGATCGCCCTCCTCGACACCGGCGTCGACGCGGCGGTGCCGTATCTCCGCGGGCGCGTCGGCGGCGGGATCGACCTCGTCGGGGGCGGGACGTCGGCGGACGAGAAGCACGGGACGGAGATGGCGGGGCTCGTCGTCGGCGGCGGCGGCGTCGCGACCGGCGCGCGCATCCTTCCGATCCGCGTCGCCGGCTCGCAACCCGACGGACGCGGCGGCAGCGCCGTCTACGCGCGCGGCGACCAGCTCGTCGCGGGGCTCGACCGCGCCGTCGACCCGAACGACGACGGCGACGCGCACGACGCGGCGCGCGTCGCGCTCGTGCCGCTCGCCGAGCCGTTCGCCGCGTTTCCCGACTCGCCGGAGGCGCGCGCCGTCGCCGGCGCGCTCGCGCTCGACACGCTCGTCGTCACGCCGGCCGGGAACGACGGCGCGGCCGCGCCCGGCTACGGCGACGTCTCGGCGCCGGGGTCGGCGCCCGCCGCGCTCACCGTCGGCGCCGCGGACACGAGGGCGACCGCGCCGCGCGCGCACGTGCTGATCCGCTCCGGCCTCTCGACGCTGTTCGCCGGCACGTTGCCCCTCGCGGGCTCGGTTGCGGCGAAGCGGGCGAGCCTCGACGTGGCCGCTCCGCGCACGTCGCGGCTCACCGCGTTCTTCTCGACGTCCGGCACGAGTCTCGTCGCAGGCCGCGCCGCGCTGACGCCCGCGGGTGCCGCGCCGCTCGCGGCGTCGACGAACGCCGCGACGGCGGGCGCCGCCGCGGTGCTCCTGTACGGGTCGCGCCCGGTTCCCGCAGGCGTGCTCGTCCCGCTCGGCGTTCCCGTCCTCTCGCTTCCGACGTCCGTCGCGCACGCGCTGCTCGCGCGGCTCGCAGGCGGCGCGACGGCGACGGTCGCGCTCGCCGGCGCGGGAGACGGCGCGAATCCCGACCGCGGGCGCGTCGCGAGCTTCTCGTCCACCGGCGGCGCGAAGCCGGACCTCGTCGCGCCCGGCGTCGCGCTCGCGACCGTCGATCCCGGCGGGCCCGTCTCCGTGAACGGCTCGAGCGCTGCGGCCGCCGTCGTCGCCGGCGCCGCCGCGCTGCTGGCGCAGGCGCACCCGCGCCTCGACGCCGCTCGGCTCCGCAGCCTGCTCGCCGGAACCGCGCACGCGCTGCCCGACGATGCCGTGACCGCGCAGGGGACGGGGCTCGTCGATGCCTCCGCGGCCGCGAGCGCGGCGGTCGCCGCATCGCCGGCGCCCGGCGGCATCGTGCTGACCAACGTGACGGACCATCCGCTCCGCGCGACGCTCGCCGCGCGCCGGCTCGACCACGGCTCGTCGCGCGTCGACGTCGCGCTCGGCCAAACCGCCGTCGGGCTCGCCGCGAGGCGCAGCGTCGCCGTCGCGCTCCACGTGCGCGCCGCGGGCCCGGCGTACGGCGTCGTCGTCGTTCGCGCCGGCGGCTCGACCGTCCGCGTCCCGTGGACGACGCGAGCCCGCACGACGCAGCCGCTGCTCGGCGCGGTGACGCTGTCGAACCGCGTGCTGACGATCGACGCCGGCCGCGTCTCCACCGTCTCCGGCTCGCCCGCGATCCTGCCGCTCGCGCGGCTCGACGTCGAGCTCGTGCACCACGGCCTCCTCGCGCGGCTGCGCGACGTGCTCCCGGGGCGCGTGACGTTCGCGCTCACGGGCCGCGACGCCGCAGGACGCCCGCTCCCGCCGGGCGGCTACACGATCCGCGTCGTCGCGACGCCGGTCGGCGGCGGTCCGGCGACGGTGCGGATGGTCCGGTTCGACCTCCGGTGACCCGGCGTATACTCGCCGCGGTACTGCGCGAACCCTGCCATTTGCTCGGGAAAAGGAGCTGACTGTGACCGCAGTCGACGCACCGATCTCGCACCTGCGCGAGAACCCGTTCGAGATCGCACGCGAGCAGCTTCGCCGCGTGGCCGCGACGTTCGACATCGACCCGAACCTCGTCGCGGTCCTCGGCGCGTGCAAGAAGGTCGTCGAGGTGTCCGTCCCGGTGGGCATGGACGACGGGTCGACGGAGGTCTTCCGCGGCTACCGCGTCACGCACAACATCGCGCGCGGCCCGTCGAAGGGCGGCATTCGCTATCACCCCGACGTCACGCGCGACGAGGTGAAGGCGCTCGCGATGTGGATGACGTGGAAGTGCGCGCTGATGGGGATCCCGTTCGGCGGCGCGAAGGGCGGCGTCGTCTGCGACCCGAAGCGGATGTCGCGCTCCGAGCTCGAGCGGATGACGCGCCGCTACACGAGCGAGATCATCAACGAGATCGGCCCGGAGAAGGACATCCCGGCGCCGGACGTCGGCACCGACGGCTCGGTGATGGCGTGGATCTTCGACACGTTCTCGATGAACAAGGGCCACTCGGTGCTCGGCGTCGTGACGGGGAAGCCGCTGACGATCGGCGGCTCGCTCGGCCGCGAGGAGGCGACCGCGCGCGGCGCGCTCTACTGCATTCGCGACGCGGTCGCGAAGCGCGACAGCTCGCTCGCCGGCATGCGCGTCGTCGTCCAGGGCTTCGGGAACGTCGGCAGCTACCTCTCGCTGTTCCTCCACCAGGAAGGCGCGCTCGTCGTCGGGATCTCCGACTCGACGACGGGCTGTTACAACGCGAACGGGATCGACGTGCCGACCGCGTTCGCGCACAAGCGCGAGCACGGCACGCTCGCAGGGCTCAAGGGCGCGGACGCGATCTCGAACG
>Ga0335080_10002195_pt1 | contig 19408 bp, 18 predicted proteins | sample Lox_Sample_34_FD_206720 | JGI IMG/M metagenome (GOLD analysis project Ga0335080, IMG submission 206720) | Soil microbial communities from Loxahatchee National Wildlife Refuge, Florida, United States - Lox_Sample_3.4 | ecosystem: Environmental > Terrestrial > Soil > Wetlands | place: USA...
CCGACGCCGTCCGGCGCGTCGAGGACGCGGCAGGTGTAACCGACGCGCAGGCAGTCGCGGAAGATGCCCTGGCTCCACGGGAACATGTACGCCGCGTTCTCGAGCGTCACGACCGCCGGCAGGTCCGTCTCGCCCATGCGCCGGTGGGTGATCCGGGGCTCGCGGACCTCGTCACGCGCCGCGGCCACGCGCCACCTCCATCGCGAGCTTCAGGTCCGCCCAGCTCTTGCGCTTCTCGCCGGGCGAGCGCAACAGGTACGCCGGGTGGTAGGTCACGACGACCGGGATGCCGAAGGGCGCGAGCTCGTGCGTGCGTCCGCGCAGCTGGCCGAGCGGCGTGTCGACGCCGAGCAGGTTCTGCGCGGCGATGCGCCCGACGCACAGGATCAGCGCCGGCGAGATCAGCGCGATCTGGCGGTGCAGGTACGGCAGGCAGCAGCGCACTTCCTCCGGCAGCGGGTCGCGGTTGCCCGGCGGGCGGCACTTGAGAACGTTGGCGATGAACACCTGCTCGCGGGCCAGCCCGGCGGCGCGCAGCATCGAGTTCAAGAGCTGGCCGGCACGGCCCACGAACGGCTCGCCCTGGCGGTCCTCTTCGGCGCCGGGTGCCTCGCCGACGACGAGCCAGCGCGCGGCGCGATCGCCGACGCCGAACACCGTCTGGGTGCGTCCGGCCGCGAGCCCGCAGCGCGTACAGGAGGCGACGGCCGCCGCGAGGCCTTCCCAGTCGAGCGCCGTCGCGTCGACCGGCGCCTCGGCCGCCGGCGCCGGGGCGCGCGGCGCGAAGCGCTCGATGCCGATCGTGCCGAGGACCGCAGCCCGGCGCGCGTCCATCACGGCTTCCCGGTGCCGCCGGCGATCGCAGGGCGGCGCCGCAGGCGGCGGTAGATCGCCACGCACGGCGCGCTGAGCGCGAACGCGCCGAACAGCACCAGCAGCACGACCGGCGGATAGACCGCGATGACGACGAACACCATCGGGATCAGGATCGCGTACGCGAACCGCACGCGCCCCGTCAGGTGCACGACCTTGAAGCTCGTGTAGTAGAAGCGGCTGACCATCAGCACGCCGGCGAGCGCCGTGACCGCGAACGCGGTGACGAGGCCGTTGAGGCCCCCGATGTCGAACTGGTGGGCGCACCAGATGAACGAGGCGACGACCGCCGCCGCCGCCGGCGACGGCAGGCCCTCGAAGTAGCGCTTGTCGACCGAGGCGGTGCGCGTGTTGAAGCGCGCGAGGCGCAGCGCCGTCGTCACCGCGTAGAAGAACGTCACCAGCCAGCCGATCCGGCCCCAGGTCGCGTTGTACTCCGACAGCCGCGCCACGCCCCACTGGTAGACGATGATCGCCGGCCCGAGTCCGAACGCGACCAGGTCCGAGAGGCTGTCGTACTCCTTGCCGAACAGCGTCTCGGTGTGCGTCCAGCGCGCCACCCTGCCGTCGAGCCCGTCGAACAGCATCGCGAGGAAGATCGCCCCCGAGGCGCGGTCGTAGTTGCCGTCGATCGCGGCCACGATGCCGTAGAAACCCGAGAACAGCGTGCCGGTCGTCAGCAGGTTCGGCAGCAGGAACACGCCGCGCCGTCGCGGGCGGTCTCGAGCGTCGTGGTGGGCGGGTTCGCTCATCCCACGATGATAGGGCGCTGGGGTGTCGCCAACAACCGCAGCCGCAGGAGGGCGCCGCCTCGCCTGCTAAGATGCAAAGTTGGTTCACGTCCCGCCATTCCCGAGGCCCCGTCCCGCATGCGCCTGTCCGCCTATCCGATTCAGAACCTCAAGGAACTGCCGGCCGAGGCCGAGATCGTCAGCCACCAGTTGATGCTGCGGGCCGGCCTCGTGCGCCGACTGGCGGCCGGGCTCTACACCTGGCTGCCGATGGGGCTGCGCGTGCTGCGCAAGGTCGAGCGCATCATCCGCGAGGAGATGGACCGCGCCGGTGCGCTCGAGACGCTGATGCCGACCATCCAGCCGGCGGAGCTGTGGCAGGAATCGGGGCGCTGGGACCAGTTCGGACCGGAACTCTTGCGCCTGCAGGACCGGCACGAGCGCAACTTCGTCTACGGGCCGACGCACGAGGAGGTCATCACCGACATCGCGCGGCGCGAGCTCAAGAGCTACCGGCAGCTGCCGGTCAACTTCTACCAGATCCAGCTCAAGTTCCGCGACGAGATCCGGCCGCGATTCGGCGTGATGCGCGCGCGCGAATTCATCATGAAGGACGCCTACAGCTTCCACACCGACGAGGCCTCGCTCGACGCGGGCTATCGGCTGATGTACGACGCCTACACGCGGATCTTCACGCGGATGCACCTGAAGTTCCGCGCGGTGCTCGCCGATCCCGGCGCGATCGGCGGCACGGGCTCGCAGGAGTTCCACGTGCTCGCGGCCTCGGGCGAGGATGCGATCGCGTTCTCCGATGGCGACGACTACGCGGCCAACATCGAGAAGGCGGAGGCGGTCGCGCCGCCGGGGCCGCGTGCCGCGCCGCGCGAGAACTGCCAGTCGGTACCGACGCCGCACGTGCGCACGATCGCCGAGCTCGCGGCGCTCCTCAAGGTGCCGGCCGAGCGCTGCCTGAAGACGCTGATCGTCGAAGGCGCCGACGGCGGACTGGTGGCGCTCGTCGTGCGCGGCGACCACGAGCTCAACGCCGTCAAGGCGCAGGGCCTCGGCGCCGTCGCGAACCCGCTCAAGATGGCGGCACCGGAGCGCATCGCGCGCGAACTCGGCGCCGAGATCGGCTTCCTCGGGCCCGTGGGACTGCGCTGCCCGATCGTCGCCGACCACTCGGCGGCGGCGCTCGCGGACTTCGTCTGCGGCGCCAACGCCAGGGACGCCCACCTGACCGGCGTCAACTGGGGCCGCGACCTGCCGGAGCCCGTGGCGGCCGACCTGCGCAACGTCGTCGACGGCGATCCCAGCCCGAGCGGCAAGGGGCGACTCGCGATCGCGCGCGGCATCGAGGTCGGCCACGTGTTCAAGCTCGGCCGCAAGTACAGCGACGCGCTCGGCGCGACGGTGCTCGACGAACAGGGCAAGAGCGTCGCGATGCTGATGGGCTGCTACGGCATAGGCGTGACGCGCGTCGTGGCGGCGGCCATCGAACAGAATCACGATGAGCGCGGGATCATCTGGCCGGAGCCGATCGCGCCCTTCGACGTCGTCGTCGTGCCGATCAACTTCCAGAAATCGGCGCGGGTGCGCGAGGCGAGCGAACGCCTGTACGAGGAGCTCGGCGCCGCCGGCTTCGAAGTGCTGTTCGACGATCGCGACGCGCGCCCGGGAGTCAAGTTCGCGGATGCAGAGCTGTATGGAATACCGCATCGGATCGTCGTCGGCGAACGCGGGCTCGATGCCGGCCGGCTCGAGTACCGCCACCGCCGCGCCAGCGAAAGCGAGGAGTTCCCGCTGGCCGACGTCGTGGCGTTCCTGCGCTCGCGCCGCGTTGCGTAACGCGGCGCGGCTCGGCGCGCTCGCGCTCGCGCTGGCGCTGGCCGCGCCGGCGCGCGCCGATCGCCAGCAGGACCCCGAGCTGCGCGCGGTCCTCGAGCAGGCGATCGCGACGACCCGTTGCGACGGCCACGACGATCGCTTCGGCGAGGAAGTGTTCTTCAAGCTGCAGGAGCCGCGGCTGCGGCCGGTGGTCGGCGACGCGACGCTGCGCATCGACATCCTGCGCCACGTCTACTGCGAGGCGCACAGGGTCGTCTCGCGCTACCGCGACGAGCAGCGCTTCAACCTGCTGCTGACGCCGGAGCTCGTGCTCGCGGTCATCGACGTCGAGAGCCGCTTCGACCGCTACGCGGTGTCGAAGTCGGGTGCCGTCGGACTGATGCAGGTGATGCCGTTCTGGCCGCGGCGCCTCGGCGTCGACAACCGGCTCTTCGGCAGCGTCGACTTCAACGTGCGCCTCGGCTGCGAGATCCTCGGCTACTACATGCACCTCGAGCGCAACGACTACCGCCGGGCGCTGGCGCGCTACAACGGCAGCGTCGGACGACGCGAGTACCCCGACATGGTGCTGACGCGGCTGTCGAGCCGCTGGCGCGGCTGACTCAGTTCTGAACGTGCGGCTGCGTGGCCGCGAGCGCGTCGGCCGCGTTCTGCCGCGCGAGCGCGGCCTCGCGGCGCGCGTCGCGATAGTTGCCGGCCCGGATCAGGTCCTCGGCGCGCTTCAGCCCGTCGCGCGCTGCGGCGAGCGCCTGCGGCGCGACCGTCGCGGCGCCCGCCGCTTCGGCGGCGCGGATCGTCTGGCGCGTGTCGCTCATCGTCTGCACCGGCGCAGCCGCGCAGCCCGCAAGCAGCACCGCGAGCACAGCCAGTCGCCACAGTCGCGAGCGGAAAAACATGCGATCATCGTCTCCCTAACAACCGGGACGACGCTAGCAAGCGCCTGATTCCTGCGTCAAGCAAGCACACCGCCGCCGCACGAGCCCATGTCGACGCAGACCATCCTCGTCTTGTATTACTCGCGCAACGGCAGCACCGCCGCGCTCGCGCGCCAGGTGTGCCGCGGCGTCGAGAGCGTCGGCGGCGCGACCGCGATGCTGCGCACCGTGCCGGCCGTATCCGCGGTAATCGAAGCCCCTGCGCCGCCGGTGCCGGCCAGCGGACCGCCGTACGCGAGCTACGAGGAGCTTGCGCGCTGCGACGGACTGGTGCTCGGCAGCCCGACGCGTTTTGGCAACATGGCCGCACCGCTCAAGTACTTCCTCGACGGCACCAGCGCGAGCTGGGCGAGCGGCGACCTGGTCGGCAAGCCCGCCGGCGTATTCACCTCGACCAGCACCTTGCACGGCGGCCACGAGACGACGCTCGTGTCGATGATGCTGCCGCTGCTGCATCACGGGATGCTGATCTGCGGCCTGCCGTTCACGGAGCCCGCGCTGGTGCGCACGCAGCGCGGCGGCGGGCCGTACGGCGCCGGCGCGATCGGGACCGGCGCCGGAACCGAGCCCAGCGACGACGAGAAGCTGCTCGCGCAGCTGCTCGGCCGGCGCGTGGCCGAGGTGGCGACGCGGCTCGCGTCGCGGACCGGGGCGTGAGCGAGGCCGGCCCGGCGCGCGCCGCGCGCGCCGTCGTCGCGGCGCTGGTCGCGCTCCTGTGCCTCGACTACCTCGGCTGGCACCTCACGCGCCTGAGCCCCGCGGCAGCAACGCTCGCGTGCGTCGTGGGCCTTGCGCCGTGGGTCTACGTGGCGCCCAGCCTGTGGCGCGGCGAGCGGCGGCGCTATGCGATCGCGACGCTGCTGACCGCGCCCTACCTCGGCTACGGCGTCATGGAGTTCCTCGCCAATCGGGGCGCGCGCGCCTGGGCGCTCGGGCTCGCGCTCCTCAGCGTCGTCCTGTTCGTCGCGCTGATCGGGTATCTGCGGCTCAGTCGCCCGGCAGCTGCAGCACCGAGCGCACGAACGGCACCGTGAGGCGGCGCTGCTGCGACAGCGCCGCGGCGTCGAGGCGATCGAGCGCGTCGCAGAGCGCACCGAGGTCGCGTGGCAAGCGCCGCTGCAGATACAGCAGCGTGTCCTCCGGGAGCTCGACGCCGAGCGCGAGCGCGCGCGCCTGCAGCGCCCGCCCCTGCTCGGCCTCGTCGAGCGGCCGCAGCTGCCACACGACGCTGGCGGCGAGCCGCGAAGCGAGATCCTTGAGCTCGACCGGCACCGCCGCAGGCGCTGCGCCGGCGCTGATGACGAGGTTGCCGCGCCGCTCCGCAAGCTCGTTGTAGAGCCCGAAGAGCGCGCGCTCCCAGGCAGCGTCGCCCGCAACCCGCTCGACGTCGTCGAGGCAAACGAGGTCGAGCTGCTCGAGGCCCGAGATGATCTCGGCCGAGGGCCAGCGCATCGCGAGCGGCAGGTAGCCCGCGCGCCGGCCGCGCTCGCCGGCGCGCGCGCAGGCCGCCTGCAGCAGGTGCGTGCGTCCGGCGCCCGGCGGCCCATACAGCCACAGCGGCGCGAGACCCGCGGTCGAGGCGCGCGCCTCGAGTGCCGCGACCAGCGGGGCGTTGGCGCCGGCCTGGAAGTTCGCGAACGTCGACGCCGCCCTGAGCCGGATGCCGAGCGGCAGCTGCTCCATCACGGCGCCGCGCGCGCAGCGGCACGTCCCGCCCGCAGCGCCTCGCGCGCGTAAGTCAGCACGTAGTCGATGCCACTGACGACCGTCGTGCCGAACGTCGCGGCGCCGACGGCGACCACCAGGCCGCGCGGCATGTTGTGCCATCCGGCATCGGCGATCACCGCCAGCACGAACGACAGCTGCAGCAGCGTGTTCAGCTTGCTGATCGGCGTCGGGCGGCCCTCGATGTAGCCGATCAGCAGCCGGTAGGCGATCGCGCCGCCGACGATCAGCACGTCGCGCGCGACAACCGTCACGCCGAGCCACAGCGGCACGAGCCCGGTCCACACCAGCGTCACGAACACCGTCACGAGCAGCAGCTTGTCGGCGATCGGGTCGAGGATCTTGCCGAGGCGCGACGTCCAGTTGAACGTCTTCGCGAGCCAGCCGTCGAGGCCGTCGGAGATCGCGGCGACGCCGAACAGCAGCAGCGTCAGGTCGTAGCGGCCCGCGAGCAGCGCAAGCGCGCACGGTGCGACCAGGAGGATGCGCACCACGCAGATCGCATTCGGCAGCCAGGCGAGACTCACGGCCGCAGCACGAGTTGCAGCGCGCTCCCGGGTGGCGCCGAGTCGTCGGTCAGCAGCCGGCCGGAGTCGCGCAGCGCACGGCGCAGCGTGTCCGGGTCACCCTCGAAACCGATGCGAAAGCGCAGCGCGTCGCCACTCACTTCCTCGAGCACGACGCTGCGAACGTTGGCCACGCCCGCGAGCGCGCTGCTCGCCTGGGCATAGCCGGCCAGATCCTTGACGCCGCGCACCACCGCGTCGATCTGCCCGGCGCGGGCGCCGACGGTCGCATACTGCGCGCCGAAGCGGTCGGCGAGCGCCTGCACCCCCTCGTCCGCCGCGCCGCTCGTGCCGCCCTCGCCCGCCGGGCCGCTCCAGTTCCAGGTCACCGTCCCGGGCGCCACGCGCGCGAGCAGCAGCGCGTCGGCGCCGTACTGGCGCGCGAGGTCCTTGAGCGGATCGAGGCGCCCCGCGATCGCGTCGTCGAAGCGAGCCTGCTCGGTGCCACTCGGGAGCCCGGTCGGCCAGACGAGCGGCAGACCGCGCAGCTGCGCCGCCGCCGCGGCCGCGCGCCGCACGTCGGGCTCCGCGGCGCCGCTCAGCGTGTGAGCGGCACCGGGCCTGGTGCTGACGATCAGGATCAGGGTCAGCGGCCGCTCGCGCGACCACAGCCGCTGGCCCGCCTGCAGGAGCGCCTGCTCGAGCGCCTCAGGATCGAAGGACACGACGAGCTGATTGCCGGCGATCGAGCGGAATGTCCGCGCGAGGCGCGGCGCGTCGGCGTACAGCGCCGCGAGCGCGGGATCGGTCGCCGCCGCGCGGCGTCCGGTCAGCCGCACGATGACCTGGCGCAGCGCGTCGGTTGCCGCCGCGGCGCGGCCGGCTTCGGTCGCGCTGCCGGCCGCCGTGCCGTCGTAGAGCCCCTCGACGACCGCGCCGGCGGCAAGGCCGGGAGCAGCCAGAACGACCGCGAGCAGCGCGGCGGCGACGGGGTGGACGAGGCGCATGCGTTTCCTTGCCGGGGCTTTGCGGCCCCGTCGGACCGGCGGCGATGCGGGTCGCCATGTAAAATAGCATAGCTGCAGCGGACGCCCCGGCCCCTCCCTATGTCCAATTCCCGCCCTTCGGTGACTTACCGCGACGCCGGTGTCGACATCGACGCCGGAGATGAGCTCGTCGAGCGCATCAAGCCGCACGTGCGCCGCACGCTCCGGCCCGAGGTCCTCGGCGGACTCGGCGGATTCGGGGCGCTGGTGCGCGTGCCGCTCGACCGTTACCGCAAGCCCGTGCTCGTGTCCGGCACCGACGGCGTCGGAACCAAGCTGCGGCTCGCGATCGAGACCGGGCGGCACGACACGATCGGAATCGACCTGGTCGCGATGTGCGTCAACGACGTCGTCGTGCAGGGCGCCGAGCCGCTGTTCTTCCTCGACTATTACGCGACCGGCCACCTCGAGGTCGCGGTGGCCGAGCGCGTCGTCGCCGGCATCGCCGAGGGCTGCGTGCAGGCCGGCTGCGCGCTGGTCGGCGGGGAGACCGCCGAGATGCCGGGCATGTACCACGGCGCCGACTACGACCTCGCCGGCTTCTGCGTCGGCGTCGCGAACGAGGATCGCCTGATCGACGGCAGCCAGACACGCGCCGGCGACCTCATCATCGGCCTCGCCTCGTCCGGGCCGCACTCGAACGGCTATTCGCTGATCCGCAAGCTGCTCGCGATGGCCGGAGCGAGCGCCTCGACCCAGGTCGACGGCCACCCGCTCTACGACCAGCTGCTCGCGCCGACGCGGATCTACGTGAAGCCGCTGCTGGCGCTCATCGCCGAGATGCCGGTGCACGGACTGGCGCACATCACCGGCGGCGGACTGCTCGACAACATCCCGCGCGTCGTCCCCGAAGGTCTCGAGGTGCGCCTCGACCGTCGCGCCTGGCATCGTCCCGCGGTCTTCGACTGGCTGCAGCACACCGGCAACATCGACAGCACCGAGATGCACCGTACGTTCAATTGCGGCATCGGCATGACCGTGTGCGTGCCGGCCGCGAGCGCGGATCGCGCCGTCGCGCGGCTGCGCGCGCTCGGGGAGACCGCGACCGTCATCGGCGAGGTACGTGCGGGCACGAGCGGTGTCGTCCTCGACGGCTAGGCCGGCCGGCGCGCTGCCGGTCGTCGTGCTGCTGTCGGGCTCGGGCAGCAACTTCGCGGCGATCGCCGCCGCGGCGCGCGCCGGAGCCATCGCCATCGACGTGCGCGCGGCCATCTCCGACCGTCCGGCGGCCTTTGGGCTCGAGCGGGCGCGAGCGCTCGGCATCGCGGCCGAAGCGGTGCCGGTCGCGTCCTACCCCGACCGCGCCGCGCACGACCGCGCGCTGGCCGCGTGCATCGATCGCTTCCAGCCGCAGCTCGTCGTCTGCGCCGGCTACATGCGGATCTTCTCGCCGGCCTTCGTCGCCCACTACGCCGACCGGATGCTCAACATCCACCCGTCGCTGCTGCCGGAGTTCCGCGGCCTCGACACGCACCGCCGCGCGCTCGAGGCCAAGGCCGCCTGGCACGGCTGCTCGGTGCACTTCGTGACCGACGAGCTCGACGGCGGCCCGCTCGTCGCCCAGGCGCCCGTCCGCGTGCTGCCGGGGGACACGGTCGAGACGCTTTCAGCCCGCGTTCATCGGGCCGAGCACAGGCTCTACCCGACGGTGATCGGCTGGTACGCATCCGGGCGCCTGCGCTCGAGCGGCGGGCGCGTCACGCTCGACGGCCAACCGCTGATTACGCCGATCCGACTGGAGCAACTCGATGCGGGCGACTGACGCGCGGATTTCTCATCGGCTGCTCGCGGGCCTTTCGACGCTCCTCCTCGGTTTGGGCGCCGGCGCGCCGGCGCAAGGCGACGGCCTGCGTCCGCACGACGTCGTCTATCAGTTCCTGTTCAAGGGCATGAGCGGCGGCACGCTGGAACTGAAGCTGCTGGCCGACTCGCAGCCCGGCAGCTGGATCTACGAGACGCATGCCCACCCGAACTTCCTCGCGAGCTTTTTCGTGTCGCCGAACTCGATCGAGCGCGGGTGGTTTCGCGTCACGCCGGCGGGCGTCGAGCCGCAGCGCTATCTGCTCGACGATGGGTCCTCCGACAAGGGGAATGGCAGCGACCTGAATTACGACTGGACCCGCGGGCGCCTGACCGGCGAGGCGCGCGGCAAGCCGCTCGACCTCGCGATCGAGCCGGGAACCCAGGACGTGATGTCGATCCGCGCCGTCGTGCTGGTTGACCTGCTGGCCGGCCGGGAGCCGCACGAGTACACGATGCTCGGGAGCTGAAGCACTACGTCTATACCCGCATCGGCACCGCAAAGCTCAAGACCGACATCGGCGAGTACGACACGGTCATTTATAAGAGCGATCGCAAGGACTCCGACGGCCGCGGCCGGATCTGGCAGTACTGGTACGCGCCGGCGCTCGGCTGGCTGCCGCTGCGCGCCGAGCAGCGCGAGGACGGCAAGGCGCGCATGACGCTCGCGATCCGCTCGCTGAAGTGGCTCGATGGCGGCGCACCGGCGGCGGCGCCGCGCAGCTGACGGCCTAAGCCTTCGGGAGCGTCACGCCGCGCTGGCCCATGTACTTGCCGGCGCGGTCCTTGTAGGACGTCCCGCAAACCTCGTCCGACTCGAAGAACAGCATCTGCGCGACGCCCTCGTTGGCGTAGATCTTGGCGGGCAGTGTCGTCGTGTTCGAGAACTCGAGCGTCACGTGCCCTTCCCACTCGGGTTCCAAGGGCGTTACGTTTACTATTACACCGCAACGTGCATACGTTGAATTGTGCACGACGAATCCGTTCGCAACGAAGTTATGCAACCTCGGCACGGAAATGTCGAATACTTCTTCCTCGCCCGCCGGCTCAATCGAAGTCACGACGTCCCAGATCGGACCGTCCAGCAGCGCCGAAAGTGACTCATCGTCAGCGTGCTGCTCGACCCGGCGCGCGACGACGAGGGACACCGACTGACGTCCGACACTGTGCACGCCGATCGAGTTCAGACTGAATCCGGCGCTCCCAGCGACGGACTTGAGCAGACCCCATGCAGCGTTGGGAAGCGTATCGAAGTTGCTTCTGATCCGCCCGCGCTTGACCAACGGAAGCACCTTTCTCTTGAGGCGCTGCTGCTTCACGCAACCCGGCACGAAACCAATTCGCTCGGCGAAGCGCGAGATCTGGTCGCGGTCCGTGATGAGCACCGAACACGCGCGCGTTCCAATCGCCGTCGTCTTCTCACGGATAAATCCAAATATTCCGAATCTCAGCAGCAGGTGGTGAACGTCTTCGACCAGGCGTCGCGATTTTGAATAGTATTCAAGGAACGCGGCACGCTCTTGGCAGTAGAGGCCTCCGTCCCCGGCGAACAGCGCCTGCAGAAAACGCCGTACGGTCGACTTGGGGGCTTTGAATACGGCCTCCGGCACAAATTTTCCGGCCGCCCCGACGTAAAGTCCGTGCTTCCTGAGCCACGCCGACGCGCGATTCGGCTCCGGAACGCCGCCACGCCCCGCATGGTTCACAATGCGATACCCCAGGTGACCATTGTGAGTCACCGTCCCCAGCCCGCCTGCGGCGACGCTGGCCTTGAGTAGAGATACGAGTACCGGGTCGGACGACGTAAAGACCGGGCTGTGGCCGGGCGTCCGGCACTGCCCCTCCGCGATCATCAAGCCGAGCAGACTCGCCTCCCAGTCCGGCAGCGCGGTCTTGCCGAATACCGGGATCTCGCGGGCCATGGCAATTCGATCACCTACCTTCAGCTCGCTGAGCGCGGTCCACTGATGAAGCTGCCGGAATGGATGATTGGCCGTCGCCCGGATCCGCTGTCCGGACCGGGTGCGCAGCTCGTACACAGGCTTCACGCCTTGCGGAACGAATGCCGACACGCGCGCAGGTGTCAGCTGCCAGCCGTCCATGGCAAGGGTCTTCCGGCCAAATCGCATTTCCGTGATCGGCAGGTACTCGCCCGTCTCCGCATCGACGACTCGAGTGTCGCCCGTAAGGCACTTTCCGACGCAGACGGTCAAGACGTTGCGCGGAATTCGGAAGTATTCAACCGTTCGCGCGAGCGCAAAGGAGTTCGGCGGAATGATGCAGACGTCGGCGGTGACGTCGACGAAGCTGTTGGTGTCGAACGCCTTCGGATCGACGATCGTCGAGTTGATGTTCGTGAAGATCTTGAACTCGTTCGCACAGCGAACGTCGTAGCCGTAGCTCGACGTACCGTACGAGACGATCTTGCGACCCTCGACGGACCTGACCTGCCCCGCCTCAAATGGCTCGATCATTCCGGTCGCCGCCATCCGACGGATCCAGTGGTCTGACTTGATGCTCATGAAATCCCCCGCGACACCGACCCGCTCAATTCTCTACACGCGGCCCAGCCACTGCCAGCCGCAAAACGGCTCGCTTGAGCCCGATTTGACGTTCTAATCGTCGCTGACCGACAGCGTCGGAAAGGCGCCGGTGGCGGTTCCCGAGGCAAGGCGCCCGGCCGCGCGACGCGCGATCTCGAGGTATGCCTGCGCCAGTCGGCCCTCGGGCTCGGCGACCACCGTCGGCCGCCCACCGTCAGCCTGCTCCCGGATCCGGATGTCGAGCGGGAGGCTCCCGAGCAGCGGGATGCCGTACTCGGCCGCCATCCGCTCGCCGCCGCCCGCCCCGAAGATATGCTCCTCGTGGCCGCACTTGGAGCACACGTGGGTCGCCATGTTCTCGATGATCCCGAGCACCGGCACCGACACCTTGCGGAACATCATCAGGCCCTTGCGCGCGTCGGCGAGCGCGATGTCCTGGGGCGTCGTGACGATGATCGCGCCGCTGACCGGCACGCGCTGCGCGAGCGTCAGCTGGGTGTCGCCCGTTCCGGGCGGCATGTCGACGATCAGGTAGTCGAGCTCGCTCCAGCGGGTCTCACCGAGGAGCTGCACCAGGGCCTGGGTCACCATCGGCCCGCGCCAGACCATCGGCTGCGCCGGGTCGATCAGGAAGCCGATCGACATGACCTCCACGCCATAGGCGCGCAGGGGGTCGATCTGCTTCCCGTCCGGGGTGTTCGGCCGCTCGCCGGCGAGGCCCATCATCAGTGGCTGGCTGGGGCCGTAGATGTCGGCGTCGAGGAGCCCCACCCGGGCGCCCTGCGCGCTGAGCGCAAGCGCGAGGTTCGCCGCGGTCGTCGACTTGCCGACGCCGCCCTTGCCCGAGGCGATCGCGAGCACGTTGCGGATCGTCGGCAGCGGCTTAAGGTTCCCCTGCACGGCCTGCGCCAGGATCCGGGACTTCAGCCTCAGCCGGACGCCGCCGCCCCAGCCGGCCGCGGCCAGCTCGCGCGCCAGCTGCGCGGTCAGCGCAGCCTCGTAGCCGCCCGAGGGAAACCCGAGTGTGATGTCGATCACAGCGTCCGGGCCGACAATTTCCGTACCGGTCACGGCGGCCCCCAGCGGCTGCGCCAGATAGGGGTCGACTACGGCGGCGGCGCGCGCGCGAAGCTCGTTGGCGTTCATGCGGGAGGGGGTCTTCCTAGGGGCCGGTCATTCTAACGGACCGGCCGACGGCGGGGGCGGCTCGCGAGCCCCCTATGGCATAATTCTGGCGTGAAGTTTCTAGCGTCTCTGCGCGGTGAAAAGCTGCTCGCCGATATCAAGGCGGGCGGCGAACCATCCAACCCCGCGCGCCGCAAGGCGATCGAGAAACTGGTCGCGCTCGGCAAGGACGCCGTCCCGATGATCGTCGACGCGCTCGGCTCCGCCGACAAGGGGGCCACGATGGCCTTCGTCGAGGTGCTGTCGACGCTCGCGAACGATCCCAAGAACGTCCCGGTGATTCTCGAGGGGCTCGCCGAGTCGAACCCCCGGACCACCGCCGCGATCGCCTGGGCGCTGTCGAGCGCCAAGACGATTCCGCCGGGCCTGCTGCTCGACGCGCTCAAGAACCCGGACCTTGCGGGCCCGGCGCTGATCGACGTGATCAACGCCCACAAGACGCGGATTCCCCTGCGGGACCTGCTGTCGGCGGCCTACGCGCACGAGTCCGGAGACAAGGCGGCGCTCTTCAAGATCATCGGCGACGTGGCCGACGAGGCCTCGATTCCCGACCTGCTGGCGCGGCTCGACGGCAAGGACTTCATCGTCCGCATCAACCTGATGGACATCCTCGCGCGCTTCGGCACGCCCGAGGTGCAGCAGGCGCTCGTCGCGCAGCTCAAGGACCCCAGCAAGCTCGTCCGCCAGGCCGCGCTCGCGGCGCTGCTCAAGACCCCGAGCCTGCCGGACGTCAAGCCGGTCGCGCCGCTGCTCGCCGACTCCGACATGGAGGTGACGAACCGGGCGATCGAGCTGATGATCAAGGCGCACCACCCGCAGACCGTGCGCTACCTGATCCCGATCCTGAAGGACGAATCGGAGTACGCCCGCCGCGCCGCGGTCGAGGTGCTGAACGAGGTCGGCGACGCGGGCTCCATCAAGATCCTGCTCGAGGCGATCAAGGACAGCGACTGGTGGGTGCGCAGCCGCGCGGCGGATGCACTCGGCAAGATCGGCGGTCCGCGGGTCGTCGACGCCGTGCTGCTGCTGGTGCGCGACCCGGACGAGGACATCCGCCGCACCGCGATCGAGATCCTGAACCTGACCAAGGACGAGCGCGCGGTCGACTACCTGCTGCAGGCGACGCGCGACACCGACTGGTGGGTCAGCGAGCGCGCCGTCGACGCGCTCGCGGAGATCGGCAGCGAGCGCGCCGTGCCACGGCTGATCGAGATGCTGAAGGGGCCGGCGCGCTCGGTGCCGTCGGCGATCCGCGCACTCAGCAAGCTCGGCGATGCCAGCATCATCGAGGCGCTGGTGCCGCAGCTGGCGCGCCCCGAGAAGGAGATCCGCGTCGAGACGATGCACGCGCTCGCGACGCTGACCGACGAGCGCAACGCCGACACGATCCGCAGCAAGATCCGCTCGATCGGCGAGGTCTCGACCGACCAGACGGTCGTCGTGGCCGCGAACCGCGCCCTCGAGAACCTCGACGCGCGCTTCTCCACGGCCGAGGTCGCGGCGCAGAAGCGCGCCGAGCACGTCGCCGCCGCGCCGGCCCGCACGATGCTGATCGAAAACGCCGACCTGCACGAGCTCGTGAAGCAGAACGAGGCCGCCGCGCAGCGCCTCGACATCACGACGCTCAAGGCCGGCGACATCCTCGACGGCCGCTACAAGTACATCGAGAAGATCGGCAAGGGCGCCTTCGGCACGGTGCTGCTGATGGAGGACACCGTCGTCGACGAGCGGCTGATCCTCAAGTTCCTGAACCCGGCGGTGTCGCAGGACGAGGAGATGATGCAGCGCTTCGTGCACGAGCTGCGCTACTCGCGCAAGATCACGCACCGCAACGTCATCCGCATCTACGACTTCCTGTTCATCCGCGGCAACTACGCGATCTCGATGGAGTACTTCCCGAGCCACACGCTGGGCGCGGAAATCGTCAACGAGAAGCCGCTGGCGGTTCCGCGCGCCGTCAAGTACGGCATCGACATCGCGACCGGCATGAGCGTCGCGCACGAGATCGGCATCGTGCACCGCGACCTGAAGCCCGCCAACGTGCTGATCAACGACCAGGGCCTGCTGAAGATCGTCGACTTCGGCGTCGCCGCGGCCCAGCGCGAGGGCGACGTGCAGCTGACCAAGACCGGCTACGTGATCGGCTCGCCGAAGTACATGGCGCCGGAGCAGATCCTCGGCAAGCAGGTCGATCCGCGCGCCGACGTCTACTCGACCGGCGTGATCCTCTACGAGATGCTGACCGGCGTGCCGCCCTACAGCCGCGGCGACCACATGGCGGTGATGTACCAGCACGTGCAGGGCAAGGCGCGACCGCCGCTCGAGGTGAACAGCCAGCTGCCGCAGGCGCTGTCGGACCTGGTCACCAAGGCGATGGCCGTCGACAAGACCAAGCGCTTCCAGAGCATGGACGAGCTGCGCGTCGCGCTCGAGAAGTTCGCCTAGGCACGGGCGCCGCATGCCGCGCATAGACGCCTTCCTCAAGCTCGGCACCGCACAAGGCTGCTCCGACGTGCACCTCGCGGTCGGCGTGCCGCCGATGCTCAGGATGAACGGCGAGCTGATGCCGATCCGCTTCCGCAACCTCGGCGATTCCGAGCTCGAGGCCTACGTCGCGGAGATCCTCACCAAGAACCAGGGTGACTCGTTCAAGGGCGGGCACGACCTCGACTTCTCGTACGTGGCCGAGGACGGCGGCCGTTTCCGGGTCAACGTCTTCCGCAAGGAGACCGGCGTCGGCGCCGTGTTTCGCGCGATCCCGTCGGCGGTGCCGACGCTCGAGAGCCTGAACCTGCCGCCGATGGTCGGCAAGCTGCTCGACTACCACCAGGGCATGATCCTGGTGACCGGCTCGACCGGCACCGGCAAGTCGACGACGCTGGCCGCGATGATCAACGAGCTCAACCGGACGCGGCGCCTCAACATCATCAGCCTCGAGGACCCGATCGAGTTCGTGCACAAGAGCCTGGAGGCGCAGATCATCCAGCGCGAGTACGGAACGCACGTGCCGAGCTTCGCGGAAGGCGTGCGGGCCGCGATGCGCGAGGACCCGGACGTGATCCTGGTCGGCGAGATGCGCGACGCCGAGACCATCCGCATGGCGATGACCGCCGCCGAGACCGGGCACCTCGTCCTCGGCACGCTGCACACGACGAGCGCGGTCAAGACCATCGACCGCATCATCGACGCGCTGCCCATCGAGGAGCGCGAGCAGACCAAGAGCTTCCTGTCGCAAAGCCTGCTGGCGGTCATCACCCAGGTGCTCGTCAAGCGCGCCGACAGCCGCTCACGCCGCGCGGTCTGCGAGGTCATGGTGATGAACCGCGCGATCGGCAAGCTGATCCAGACCGACCAGACGCACCAGATCCCGGCGCAGCTGCAGACCGGCAAGGACGCGGGGATGCAGCTGCTCGACCAGTCGCTGCTCGCGGGCGTCCTCGCCAAGGAGCTCGACCCCGACGACGCCTACGTCTACGCCAGCGACAAGAAGGTGCTGCAGCGCTACGTGACCGACACCAGCATGCTGCCCAAGATCGACGCGCCGGGCGCCTGAGCCATGGCGCGCATCGACGAATACCTGAGCGAAGTCCTCGGCCGCAAGGGCTCGGACCTGCACTTCATCGCCGGCGACCCGCCGCGGCTGCGCGTGTACGGCGACCTGCAGCCGCTGCGTCCGGAGCCGCTGCGCGCCGACTTCGTCAAGGAAACGCTTTACGAGATCATGCCGCAGAAGGCGGTCGCCCGCTTCGAGGAAAAGGAGGGCGCCGACTTCGCCTACGCGGTGCCGGGCCTGGCGCGCTTTCGTGTCAACGTGATGCGCCAGCTGAACGGCATGGGCGCGGTGTGCCGGGTGATCCCGTCGGCGGCGCTGACGCTCGAGCAGCTGAACATGCCGGATGCAGTGCGCACGCTGTGCCGCCAGAACAGCGGGCTCATCCTGGTCACCGGCAAGACCGGCTCCGGCAAGTCGACGACGCTCGCCGCGATGATCGACGACATCAACACGCGCCTCAATGGCCACATCCTGACGATCGAGGACCCGATCGAGTTCGTGCACCAGCGCAAGAGCTGCCTGATCAGCCAGCGCGAGGTCGGCGTGCACGCGCCGTCGTTCGCCGACGCGGTGCACTCGGCCCTGCGCGAGGACCCGGACGTCGTGCTGGTCGGCGAAATGCGCGACCTCGAGACCATCAGCGTCGCCGTGTCGGCGGCCGAGATGGGCATTCTCGTGATGGGCACGCTGCACACCAACGGGGCGGCGCCGACGGTCGACCGCATCGTCAACGCCTTTCCGGCCGACAAGCAGTCGCACGTACGCACGATGCTCTCGACGAGCCTGCGCGGCGTGATCTCGCAGCAGCTGCTGCCGCGCGCCGGCCAGGCGGGACGCGTCGCCGCCCTCGAGATCCTGGTCAACACGCCGGCGGTCTCGAACCTGGTGCGCCAGGGCAAGATCGACCAGCTCGAGAACACGATGCAGAGCGGCGCGAGCTTCGGCATGCGCACGATGGACATGGCGATCCAGCAACTGCTCGACAACCGCGTGATCACTGGGCGCGAGGCCTACCGTAAGGCGATCAACAAGCAGCGCTTCGAGCAGTTCAAGAACGACGCCTGAGCGGGGCCGGCGGGCCGCTGGCATAATGCTCGGCCATTCCCGGCCTGCCCCACGCTCATGCGCCGCATCCTCGTCACCCACGCCCTGCCCTACGCCAACGGTCCGCTGCACCTCGGGCACCTGCTCGAGGCCGTGCTGACCGACGTCTGGTGCCGCTACCTGCGGCTCGCCGGCCACGAATGCGTGCTGGTCTGCGCCGACGACACGCACGGCACGCCGATGATGCTGAAGGCCCAGGCGGAGGGCATCACGCCCGAGGAACTGATCGCCGGCGTCGCCGCCGAGCACCGCGCGACCTATGCGGGCTTCCTGGTGCAGCACGACCTCTTCCACTCGACGCACAGCGCCGAGAACCGCGAGATGACCGACAAGGTGTTCCGCGCGCTCGACGCCGGCGGCTACATCGCGCGCCGCACGATCCGCCAGGCCTACGACGCCGAGGCGCAGATGTTCCTGCCGGACCGCTACGTGAAGGGCACGTGCCCGCGCTGCGGCGCCAAGGACCAGTACGGCGACAGCTGCGAAGTCTGCGGCGCGACCTACACGCCGGCCGAGCTGATCGACCCGGTGTCGGTCGTCAGCGGAACGCGGCCGGTCGAGCGCGAGTCGGAGCACCTGTTCTTCCGGCTCGCGGCCTTCGAGCCGATGCTGCGCGAGTGGACGCGCTCCGGCGCGATCGACGCGAGCGTCGCCAACAAGCTCGACGAATGGTTCGATGCGGGCCTTCGCGACTGGGACATCTCGCGCGACGCGCCGTACTTCGGCTTCGAGATCCCGGGCCACCCCGGCAAGTACTTCTACGTCTGGCTCGACGCGCCGATCGGCTACATGGGCGCGAGCCTCGCGCTCGCGCGCCGCGACGGGCGCGACTTCGACGCCTGGTGGGGCCCCGGGAGCACGGCCGAGCTCCACCACTTCATCGGCAAGGACATCCTCTACTTCCACACGCTGTTCTGGCCGGCGATGCTGACGGGCGCCGGATTCCGCCGCCCGACTGCGGTGCACACGCACGGCTTCCTGACGGTCAACGGCCAGAAGATGTCGAAGTCGCGCGGCACGTTCATCACCGGCGGGCGCTACCTCGAGCGCCTGCCCGCCGAGCCGCTGCGCTACTACTTCGCGGCCAAGCTGAGCCCGGGCGTCGAGGACATGGACCTGTCCTTCGACGACTTCGTCAACCGCTTCAACGCCGACGTGGTCGGCAAGCTCGTCAACATCGCGAGCCGCTGCGCGGGCTTCGTCGCGCGCGGCGGCGGCCGCCTCGCGCGCCGGCTGCCGGAGCCGGCGCTGTACGCCGAATTTGCCGACGCGCGCGCGCGCATCGGCGAGCTCTACGACCGCTGCGACTTCCAGGCCGCGATCCGCGAGATCGCCGCGCTCGCCGACCGCGCCAACCAGTACATCGACGCGCACAAGCCGTGGATCCTCGCCAAGGACCCGGCGCGCGCGACCGAGGTGCTCGCGGTCTGCACGCAGGGCATCAACCTGTTCCGCGTGCTGATGACCTACCTCCAGCCCGTGCTGCCGGCGATGGCGGACCGGGCAGGCGCCTTCCTCGGCCGCCCGATTCGGCGCTGGGACGAGATCGCGACGCCGCT
>Ga0335080_10002196_pt1 | contig 19386 bp, 12 predicted proteins | sample Lox_Sample_34_FD_206720 | JGI IMG/M metagenome (GOLD analysis project Ga0335080, IMG submission 206720) | Soil microbial communities from Loxahatchee National Wildlife Refuge, Florida, United States - Lox_Sample_3.4 | ecosystem: Environmental > Terrestrial > Soil > Wetlands | place: USA...
TCGCCGTGACCGAGATCTGCGCGCTGTGCCGGCTCGAGCCCGCCGCGGTGCTCGAGCTCGGCGAGCTCGGCCTGGTGAGCGCGCGCCACAGCGGCGATGCCTGGCAGGTGCCGGCGGCGGCGCTGCCGCGGCTGCGGGTGGCGGCGCGGCTGATGCGCGACCTGGGCGTCAATGTGAGCGGCGCGGTGCTGGCGATCGAGCTGCTCGAGCGGCAGCGCTCCCTCGAGCGCCGCATCCATGATCTGGAGGCCCTGGGCGGCGGTCACTGACCGAAGCTCGCGCCGCCGGCGCGCAGCCAGGCGAGCTCCGCCTCGGTGCTCTCGCGGCCGAGCGCCGCGTTGCGGTGCGGGAAGCGGCCGAACTCCTCGATGATGGCGCGGTGATTCTCCGCCGAGCGCTGCGCGCTCTCGAACACCTTCTGCACTTCCTCGGGGGCCTCCTGGCGCAACCGCCGGTAGGCGGCCACGGCCTCGTCCTGCACCTCGCGCCGCTCGGCGTGCTGCAGTGGCATGTAGAAGAAGAGGCGCTCGATCACGGTGAGCGCCGCATCGGCCGCGCTCTGCATGCCCGAGAGGGTGAGCGCGAGGGCCTGCTCGTCGCAGGCATAGGCGCGCGCGGTGCCGCGGAAGATGTTACGCGGGAACTGGTCGAGCAGGATGATCAGGCTCAGGCGCCGGCGTGGCCCGTCGGCCCAGGCGCTCAGCTCCCCGGCGGCGGCACGCTCCAGCAGCTTGCCGAAGCGCGCGCGGATCTGCGCATCGCGCCGCGCGCGCGCCGGGGAGGCCTCGCCGCCGAACCAGAAGCGCACGCGGCGATTGAGCTCCTCGGCGCTCGGCGGCTGCGCCCCGAACCAGAAGTCACGTACGCTGCGCGCTTCGTCCATCGGGCTGCTCGGGCTTGGGCTGGGGGTCGGACTCGAACAGCTTCTCCAGCTGCTGCGCCGCCTCGCGCGAGGTGGCGAGGAACTTGGTCTCGTCCTCCTTGACCGCGTATTGCTGCGCCAGCGTGGCCTCGTCGTGGGCGCGGAAGCGGCGCACCGCCTCGCGCGCGGCCGCCGGGGTCTGGCCGAGCGCCTCCAGCACGCTCCCCGCCAGCTCCAGGCTCGAGGCGTAGGTCTCGCGCACGATGTCGGTGACCCCCGCGTCCATGAGCGCGAACACGTGCTGGCGGCTGCGGGCGCGGGCGAAGATGCGGATGTGCGGGAATTGCTCGCGCACCAGGATGGCGGTGCGGGTCGCGGCCTCGACGTCATCGAGCGCCAGCACCAGGAAGCGTGCATCGGCGGCGCCGGCGGCGCGCAGCAGGTCGAGCCGCGAGGCATCGCCGTAGAACACCTCGTTGCCGAAGCGGCGCACGAAATCGACGTGCGTCTGGCTGCTGTCGAGGGCGGTGAAGGCGACGCCCTTCACGCGCAGCACGCGCCCGACGATCTGCCCGAAGCGCCCGAAGCCGGCGATGATCACCGGGCTGTCGCGCGACTCGATGGCATCGAAGGGCCGCTTGGGGGCGACCAGCCAGCGCCGTGCGACAGCCTCGTAGCCGATCAGCAGCAGCGGCCCGAGCATCATCGACAGCGTCACCGCCAGCACCAGCAGGTCGGCGGTGCGGGTATCGAGCAGGTGCTGCTCGGCGGCGCGCGTGAAGAGCACGAACGCGAACTCACCGCCGGCGGGTAGCGTGAAGGCGAGGCGGCGCGCGCTCTCGCGTCCCTGGCCGGCGAGGCGCCCGAGCAGCAGCACCAGCACCACCTTGATCGCGAGGAACCCGAGCGTGAGCGCGAGCAGCGTCAGCGGCTCGGTGCCGAAGAGACCGAGGTTGGCGGACGTGCCGACCGAGATGAAGAACAGGCCCATCAGCAGCCCCTTGAAGGGCTCGAGGTCCGCCTCCAGCTCGTGGCGGAACTCGCTGTCGGCCAGCAGCACGCCGGCGATGAAGGCACCGAGCGAGGGGGACAGCCCGGCACGGTCGGCGAGCAGCGTCGTGGCCACCACCGTCAGCAGTGCCGCCGCGGTGAACACCTCGGTGACCTGTGCGCGTGCCACCAGCCGCAGCGCCGGGCGCAGCAGCAGCCGGCCGCCGGCGATGATCACCCACACGATCACGGCGGCGAGCTTCAGCAGCGGCACCCACCAGGGGCTGCCGGAGGGCGCCGCGGTGCCGGTATTCCCGGACAGCAGCGGCAGCACCGCGAGCACCGGCAGCACGGCCAGGTCCTGGAACAGGAGGATGCCGAAGGCGGCGCGCCCGTGCTGGGTCGAGAGCTGGCGCCGCTCGGCCAGCACCTGCAGCACCAGCGGGGTCGAGGAGAGCGACAGGCCGACGCCGATGATGCCGGCCGCGATCGGGGCGAGCCCCAGCAGGTAGGCGGCAGCCGCCAGCACCAGGGCGCAGCTCAACACCTGGGCGGCGCCGAGGCCAAAGACCAGCCGCCGCATGACCCACAGCCGCGTCGGCTGCAGCTCGAGGCCGATGACGAACAGCAGCAGCACGATGCCGAACTCGGACACGTGGCGGATGCGGGCGACGTCGCCCAGCAGGTTCAGGCCCCAGGGGCCGATGGCGAGTCCTGCGGCCACGTAGCCGAGGATCGAGGAAAGCCTGAGGAAGCGGAACAGCGACACCGCGACCACGGCGGCGGTGAGCAGGATGGCGGTCTGGCCGAGTGTAATCATGGACTTGAGGATTCTGGCAGGAAAAGCCGGCCGCCGTTCACTCTTGAGTTTGCCGCGCGCGGGCCCCATGCCTGCGCCAATGCTCGAGTCAGCTGCAGTGATCGAGGGTGCGGAGGCAGGCGACGCGCTCGATGCTTACTCCGCCGCGGTCGTCGGCGCCGTCGATGCCGTTGGCCCGGCGGTGGTCAGCGTCTACGTCGGCGGCGAGGAGGAGGCGCAGCGCGCGCGTGGCGGGGCGGGCAGCGGCGTGGTGGTGACGCCCGATGGCTACCTGCTCACCAATGAGCACGTGGTGCAGCAGGTGAGCCGGGCGCGCGTCAGCTTCGTCGACGGCCGCAGCGTGCCCGCGGTCCTCGCCGGGCGCGATCCGGCCACGGACCTGGCGGTGCTGCGCGCCCAGGCGAGCGCACTTCCCTATGCGCAGCTCGCCCCGCAGGTGCGCCTGCGCACCGGGCAGCTGGTGGTGGCGCTCGGCAACCCCTTCGGCTTCGAATCCACCGTGTCCGCCGGCGTGGTCAGTGCGCTGGGCCGCTCGCTGCGCAGCCGCCACGGCCGCCTCATCGAAGGCGTCGTGCAGCACTCGGCCGCGCTCAACCCGGGCAACTCCGGCGGACCGCTGGTGGATGCACGGGGCCGCGTCGCCGGCATCAACACCGCCATCATCGCGATGGCGCAGGGCATCGGCTTCGCGGTGCCGGCCAGCACCGCGCAGTGGGTGCTCACCGAGATCCTGACCCAGGGGCGCGTGCGGCGTGCCTGGCTGGGGGTCGCCGTGCGCGACCGGCCGCTCGATCTGCGCCTGGTGCGTGCCCTCGGGCTGGAGAGCCGCCATGCCGTGGAGATCCTGTCGCGCGAGTCGGACGGGCCGGCAGCCGGCACCGAGCTGCAGCCGGGTGATCTCATCGTGGCCGTCAATGGCGCGCCCGTCAGCGGCATCGACGCGCTGCACCGCGTGCTCGCCCGGGTGCCGCCCGGCAGCGCGCTCGAGCTTGGCGTCGTGCGGCGCACGCAGCGCATCCAGGTGAGCCTGACCGCGCGCGAGCCGCCGGGCTAGCCGCGCCCCGCCCTGGCGTGCCCGCCACGCGCCGCGCCGCCCGACCGCTCCCCGCCCCGCGTTATTTCCGGGACCGCGACGACCTGCGTCGCTGGCTCGCGCGCCACCACGCCTCGCGCGCCGTGCTGCTGGTCGGTTTTCACCGGCGCGCCACCGGCAGCGGCCGGCTCACCTGGCCGCAGGCGGTGCAGGAGGCGCTGTGCTTCGGCCGGATCGACGGCGTGCGCCGCCGCGTGGACGCCACGCGTTAGTGCGTGCGCTTCAGCCCGCGCCGCGCCGGCAGCATCTGGAGCGCGGTGAACGTGCGCAGCGCGCGCGCTGCTCGCGCGCCGGCGAGCTGATCCCGCAGTTTCGCTTCCGCCAGCGCGAGCGCGGCGGCCTGCCAGGCGCTGCACCGATTTCGGGCGACGCGATCGGTGCTTGCAAGAGCATCGCGGGCCGGTATTATCGGGCGCATAGCGATGGTGTAAGACGGTCGGCAGCGGCGCAGGCGGTATGGGCCCCGCGCGCAGTGACGGCTGCTCATTCGCACGCCCCGCAAGGCGTGCGGATCTCCTTCAGCGCCTGATTTGCGGTCATGCTCCCGCCACGAGCCGCGCGGCCTGTGGCGCGCTGACGTGCGCCGCGGCCGGACCACTTCGAGGCTCAAGCACCATGCACTCCCGAGCGCACGGACTCTACAAGGACGCCTACGAGCGTGACAGCTGCGGCTTCGGGCTGATCGCCAGCCTGGATGACGCGCCAAGTCACGCCCTGGTGCGCACCGCGATCAGCTCGCTGCAGCGCCTGACGCACCGCGGCGCCATCGCCGCGGACGGCAAGACCGGGGATGGCTGCGGCGTGCTGCTGAAGAGGCCGGAGCGCTTCCTGCGTGCGGTGGCGGCGGAGGCGGGCATCGCGCTCGCCGAGGAATTCGCCGCCGGGCTGGTGTTCCTCGACCCCCGTCCCGAGGGCGCGGCGCATGCCCGCGCGGTGCTCGCCGAGCAGCTGCAGCGCCAGGGGCTGGAGCTCGCCGGCTGGCGCGTGGTGCCGACCGATGCCGGCGCCTGCGGTGCCGAGGCGCTGAAGTCGCTGCCGCGCATCGAGCAGCTGTTCGTCAACCGCCGCGCGGCCGGGCCGGATGCGGCCGTCTTCAACCGCCGTCTCTACCTGGCGCGGCGCCTGGGCGAGAAGGCACTCGCTGCCGATCCGGCCTTCTACGTGCCGAGCCTGTCGGCCGACACCATCGTCTATAAGGGCATGGTGATGCCCCAGTACCTGGCGCAGTTCTACCCCGACCTCGCCGATGCGCGCCTCGAGAGCTCGGTGGCGGTGTTCCACCAGCGCTTCTCGACCAACACCCTGCCGCAGTGGCGCCTGGCGCACCCGTACCGCTACCTCGCGCACAACGGCGAGATCAACACCGTGGCGGGCAACCGCAACTGGGCGCTGGCGCGCGGTCCGCTGCTGAGCTCGGCACTGCTGCCGGACCTGGCCGCGGCGCTGCCGCTGGTGTCCATGTCCGGCTCGGACTCGCAGAGCCTGGACAACATGCTCGAGGTGCTGCTGATGGGCGGGCTCGACCCGCTGCACGCCATGCGGCTGCTGATCCCGCCGGCCTGGCACGGGCTCGACACGCTCGACCCGGAGCTGCGCGCCTTCTACGAGTACTACGCGGTGCACATGGAGCCCTGGGACGGTCCGGCCGGGGTGGTGCTCACCGACGGTCGCTACGCGCTGTGCACGCTCGACCGCAACGGGCTGCGCCCGGCACGCTACTGCATCACCAGCAACCGCCTGCTCACCATCGCCTCCGAGACCGGCGTGTGGGACTGGGCGCCCGAGGAAGTGGTGAAGAAGGGCAAGCTCGGCCCGGGCGACATGGTGGCGCTCGACCTGCAAAGCGGCACGCTGCTCTCCTCGGCCGACATCGACCAGCTGCTGAAGAAGCGCCACCCCTACAAGGCCTGGCTCAAGCAGGGCGTGCGCTATCTGGAGAGCGACCTGGTGGACCCGCGCCTGGCGGCCGAGCCCATGGACCGCGCGACCCTCGCGCTCTACCAGAAGATGTTCAACGTCACGCAGGAGGAGCGCGACGACATCATCCGCGTGCTGGCCCAGGATGAGAACGAGGCGGTCGGCTCGATGGGCGATGACACGCCGCTGCCGGTGCTCTCGCACCGCGTGCGCTCGCTGTACGACTACTTCCGGCAGCAGTTCGCCCAGGTCACCAACCCGCCGATCGACCCGCTGCGCGAGACGATCGTCATGTCGCTGCAGACCCAGATCGGTCCCGAGGCCAACATCTTCGAGCCCGCGCCCGAGCATGCCCGCCAGGTGGTGCTCGGCTCGCCGATCCTCTCGCAGCGCAAGCTGCGCCAGATCCTGGCCATCGAGGAGGTCAGCCACGAGTTCCTCGACCTGCAGTACGCACCCGCCGAGGGGCTGCGCGCGGCGCTCGCGCGGCTGTGCGCGCAGGCCGAGAGCGCGGTGCGCGAGGGCAAGCTGGTGCTGCTGCTCTCGGACCGCTACCTGGTGCGCGAGCGCATCCCGGTGCACGCGCTGCTCGCCACCGGCGCGGTGCACCAGCACCTGGTGAAGAGCGGGCTGCGCTGCAAGTGCAACCTGCTGGTCGAGACCGGCACCGCGCGCGAGCCGCATCATTTCGCCTGCCTGATCGGCTACGGCGCCACCGCCGTCTACCCCTACATGGCCTACCAGGTGCTGTTCGAGATGATGCGCCGCGGGCGCGTCAAGCTCGACTTCCATGCGCGCCTGGAGCTCGGCCGCAGCTACCGCGCGGGGCTGCGCAAGGGGCTGTTCAAGATCATGTCGAAGATGGGCATCTCCACCATCGCCAGCTACCGCAGCTCGCAGCTGTTCGAGATCGTCGGGCTCGCCGACGAGGTGGTGCAGTGCTGCTTCACCGGCACCGAGAGCCGCGTGCAGGGCGCGGACTTCGATGACCTGGAGGCGGACATGCGCACGCTGGCCGCGCGTGCCTGGAACCCGCGCGAGCCGATCGGCCAGGGGGGACTGCTCAAGTACGTGCACGACGGGGAGTACCACATGTACAACCCCGACGTGATCGCCGCGCTGCAGGCCGCGGTAGGCAGCGGGGACTACGCGCTCTATCGCCAGTACGCGACGCTCGTGAACGAGCGTCCGCCCTCGACCTTCCGCGACCTGCTTACCCTAAAGCGCGCCGCGCGCGCCCTGCCGCTGGCAGACGTCGAGCCGGTGGAGGCGATCGTGGCGCGCTTCGACAGCGCCGGCATGTCGCTCGGGGCCCTGTCTCCGGAGGCGCACGAGGCGCTGGCGATCGCCATGAACCGCCTCGGCGCGCGCTCCAACTCCGGCGAGGGCGGCGAGGACCCGGCACGCTACGGCACGGAGCGCAACTCCAAGATCAAGCAGGTGGCCTCGGGCCGTTTCGGGGTGACGCCCGAGTACCTGATCAACGCCGAGGTGCTGCAGATCAAGATTGCCCAGGGTGCCAAGCCCGGCGAGGGCGGCCAGCTGCCCGGCCACAAGGTGAACGACATGATCGCGACGCTGCGCTTCGCGCGCGCCGGCGTCGGGCTCATCTCACCGCCGCCGCACCACGACATCTACTCGATCGAGGACCTCGCGCAGCTGATCTTCGACCTGAAGCAGGTCAACCCGCGCGCGCTGGTGTCGGTGAAGCTGGTGGCGGAGCCGGGCGTCGGCACGGTGGCCGCCGGCGTGGCCAAGGCGTACGCCGACCTCATCACCATCTCCGGCTACGACGGCGGCACCGGCGCAAGCCCGCTGTCCTCGATCAAGTACGCCGGCACGCCCTGGGAGCTCGGCCTGGCCGAGACGCACCAGACGCTGCGCCTGAATGACCTGCGCCACCGCGTGCGGCTGCAGACCGACGGCGGACTCAAGAGCGGGCTCGACGTGGTCAAGGCCGCCATCATCGGCGCCGAGAGCTTCGGCTTCGGCACCGCGCCCATGGTGGCGCTCGGCTGCAAGTACCTGCGCATCTGTCACCTCAACAACTGTGCCACCGGGGTCGCCACGCAGCATCGCGTGCTGCGCGAGAAGTATTTCGTCGGCCTGCCGCAGATGGTCATGAACTACTTTCGCTTCGTCGCCGAGGAGGTGCGCGAGCTGCTGGCCGCACTCGGGGTGCGCACGCTGGCCGAGCTCATCGGCCGCACCGAATTCCTCGAGGTGCTGCCCGGCGCCACGCCCCGGCAGCGCAAGCTCGACCTCACGCCGATCCTCTCGAATGCCGGCCTGGCGGCCTCGGTACCGCGCTACTGCACCACGCCGAGCAATGCGCCCTTCGACCAGGGCGAGCTGGCCGAGCGCATGGTGCGCGACATGCTGCCGGCGATCGAGGCGCGCCGCGGCGGGCAGTGGGAATACGAGCTCAAGAACTTCAACCGCTCGATCGGCGCGCGCCTCTCCGGGGAGATCGCGCGCCGCTGGGGCAATTACGGCATGAGCGAGGCGCCGCTCGAGGTGCGCTGCCGCGGCAACGCCGGGCAGAGCTTCGGGGTGTGGAATGCCGGCGGCCTGCACCTCTACCTGGAGGGCGACGCCAACGACTACGTCGGCAAGGGCATGGCCGCCGGGCGCATCGTGCTGCGCCATCCGCGCGCTGCGCGCTACTGCGCCAACGAGACCGTCATCATGGGCAACACCTGCCTGTACGGCGCCACCGGCGGTGAGCTGTACGCCGCCGGGGTCGCCGGCGAGCGCTTCGCGGTGCGCAACTCCGGCGCGCTGGCGGTGATCGAGGGGGCGGGCGATCACTGCTGCGAGTACATGACCGGCGGGGCGGTGTGCGTGCTCGGGCGCACCGGCGTGAACTTCGGTGCCGGCTTCACCGGCGGCTTCGCCTACGTGCTCGACCTGGAGCGCAACTTCGTTGACCGCTACAACCACGAGCTGATCGACATCAGCCGCATCCACCCCGAGGCCATGCAGTCGCACGTGCAGCACCTCGAGGGACTGCTCGAGAGCCACATCCTGCACACCGAGAGCGCCTGGGCGGCCGAGGTCATGAACGACCTGCGTACCTACCTGCCGAAGTTCTGGGTGGTGAAGCCCAAGGCCGCCTCCATCGACTCGCTGATCGAGAACCTGCGGCGCGCCGCCTGAGCCGATGGCCGACAAGCACCTGCAGTTCCTGGACATCCCGCGCACCGACCCGCCGAAGGCGTCGGTGGAGGCGCGTGTCGGCCACTTCCGCGAGATCTACGCGCCGTTCGAGCCGGCCGCGGCGGCCCAGCAGGCGGGACGCTGCCTCGCCTGCGGCAACCCGTTCTGCGAGTGGAAGTGCCCGGTGCACAACTACATCCCCAACTGGCTGAAGCTGATCGAAGAGGGCAACCTCTTCGAGGCGGCCGAGCTCTCCCACAAGACCAACTCGCTCCCCGAGGTGTGCGGTCGCATCTGCCCGCAGGATCGCCTGTGCGAGGGCGCCTGCACGCTCAATGACGGCCTGGGTGCCGTCACCATCGGCGCCATCGAGAAGTACATCACCGATGCGGCGCTCGCCGCCGGCTGGAAGCCGGACATGTCCAACGTGCGCCTGAGCGGCAAGCGCGTCGCCGTGGTTGGCGCAGGTCCCGCCGGACTTGCGTGTGCCGACATCCTGGCGCGCAACGGCGTCGCGCCGGTAGTGTTCGACCGCTACGAGCGCATCGGCGGGCTGCTCACCTTCGGCATCCCGCCCTTCAAGCTCGAGAAGGCGGTGCTGGAGAAGCGCCGCGAGCTGCTGGAGGGCATGGGCGTCAGCTTCCGCCTCGGCACCGAGATCGGCGCGGACGTCGCCTTCGCCGAGCTGCTCGAGAGCTACGACGCCGTGTTCCTCGGCATGGGTACCTACCGGGCCGTGCGCGGCGGCTTCGCCGGCGAGGACCTGCCCGGCGTGCACGAGGCGCTGCCCTACCTGATCGCCAACATCCGCCACGAGCTGGCGCTCCCCGGGACGGGCGCGCCGCTCAGCCTGCGCGGCAAGCGCGTGGTGGTGCTCGGTGGCGGGGACACCGCGATGGACTGCAACCGCACCGCCATCCGCCAGGGCGCCGAGACGGTGACCTGCACCTACCGCCGCGACGAGGGCAACATGCCCGGCTCGCGGCGCGACTACCGCAACAGCCGCGAGGAGGGCGTCGAGTTCCTCTTCAACCGCCAGCCGACCGAGATCGTCGGCTCCGAGCAGGTGGAGGGCGTGAAGCTGGTCGCCACCGAGCTCGGCAGCCCGGATGCGCGCGGGCGGCGCGTGCCGCAGGTGATCGCCGGCTCCGAGGAGATCGTGCCCGCGGACGCGGTCATCATCGCCTTCGGTTTCCTGCCGAGCCCGGCGGCCTGGCTCGCCGCGCACCAGGTGCGCCTGCACGACAACGGCCGCGTGCGCGTCTCGGCGAGCGCACAGCTGCCCTTCCAGACCACCAACGCCAAGGTGTTCGCCGGCGGTGACATGGTGCGCGGCTCGGACCTGGTGGTGACGGCGGTGTTCGAGGGGCGCGAGGCCGCGCGCGGCATCCTCAACTATCTCGGCGTGAGTTAGCCGGCGCGAAAGCCCGGCGTCGCTGGCGGGTCTGCAGCTCGAGCGCGCGCCGCAACGCGCCTCAGCCGCAGCGCCGTCGTCAGCAGCGTGAACAGCGTCCACAGCTCGAATGCGCCGCCACCTCCGCCGCCTGGCTGCGGCATGACGCTGATGGTGGCCGAAGCGGCGCTGCTCTTGTTGCTCACCGAGGACACACAGGTGAGCGTGTAGGTCAGGGCGAGGGGAGAGGTGCCGGGGTTCGATTCCGTGACGACCTTGCTCGATGCGAGCGGCTGCGCGCCCTGCCAGCCATCCCCGCTGGCGCCGCCGGTCGCGCTGCAGCCGGTGGCGTTCTCCGAGCTCCAGGTGAGCGTGGTGGACTGACCGGTCATGATGGAGGCCGCACTGGCGGTGAGCGACACCGAGACCGCCGGGTAGCCGACCGTGATGGTCGTCTGCGCCGCGGCTGCCTGATTGCCGTAGTAGCAGCTGAGCGCGAGGGTGATGGTGCCGGGGCTGGCTCCGGCATCGAGATTCACGCTGCCGCTCGTGGCCTGCATCCCGCTCCAGGGTGGCGCACCGCCGGGGGCAGAGCCATCCGCCACGCACGACCAGGAGTTGCTGGAAGACCAGCTCACCGTGAAGGTGCCGCCGGTGGCTACCGTCGCCGGGTTCGCGCTGAGCTGCACCGCTGGCGGACCCGCCGGCGTCAGTGCGGGTGTCAGCAGGAAGGCGTGCGGGGCTCCGCCGGCGTAGCCGTTGACGACGATGAGGCCGGCGCTGTTGATGGCCTGCGCCGCACTCAGTTCCACGGTCGCGGCGACCTCGGGTCGCAGCGTGAGGTTGAGGTCGATGGCGGCCTTTGCGCTGCTGTAGTCCTGGGGCAGCCACAGGATCGCGCCTGATTCGTAATCCGTGCCCACGACGGCTCCGCTCCCGTTGAGCGCGTAGGCCGCCCCGACCGCGACACCGCCCAGATACGTGAGCGCGGTGCCGTTCCAGAGCGCGGGCCGGGGAGTTTCCAGCGCCGTGCCGACACTCACGGAGCCAGTGGTTGCGACGGCCTCGCCAGGTTGGCCGGCGGAATCGAGGAGCATGTCGGGCTGCGCGCTGCTGGGCCACAGTGCGGCATACGGGCCGTCAGGAAGGGATCGGCTGTTGGCGAAGCCCACGATCTGCCCCGCGTCAGTGATGGCATCGGCGCTACTCGGAGCGCTGCCGTCGGCGGGCAGGGGCAGTGAGATTATGGAGGCACCGTCCCACAGCGTGGCCTGACTGCTCGCCAGCGTGGCGCCGTCGAAAACGTAACCCACGATCTGGCAGGCGGTGTTGATGCCGCTGGCGGAACTCCCCGCGGCGCCATTCGTGCCGAGGTCACTCGGCGTGCGGCCGGTCCACAGCGTCGCATGCAGGGAGCCATCGGCGAGTGTGGAGTCACCGACGATCTGGCCGCCCGCGTTGATGGCGCTGGCGCTGCTCCACGTGCCGCCGAGCGTGCCGAGATCCGTGAGCGCACCATGGTCGTAGAGAAACGCATGCGTGGCCGCATCGCCGGCGATGCTCGAGCGGCCGACCACCTGGCCGGCATCGTTGATACCAAAGCCCTCACTCTTCGTGCCGCCGAGCGTGCCGAGATCGGTGAGTTCATACGCCGCGGCGTAGGGCGGACAGTCGGGCGGACAGGCGGCCTGGAGCGCATTGCCTGCAAGAGCGGCCCAGAGCGCGAGCAGCAGCCGCGGTGGCGGAAGCAGGGAACTCATCGCAGCGGTGTTGTTGGTTATCTGCGGGGTCCTGCGACACAATATGCGCGTCGGGGGATGGCACGGCAATCCAAAAAAAACCCCGCCGGAGGCGGGGTTCCTGAGATTACATCGTCTCGAATGACCCGGTGGTTCGCTGTCAGCTCCTTCCGAACAGCGCCGTGGACGTAGTGTCCACGTTGCCATCGGCACGTCGCGTCATCACGAGCATCTAGACTTTCCGGCTGAAACGCTTGGAGCGGCGGCTCCGGCTTCTATCGCGAGGCCCGCGTGTTCATGCACGCGTCGTATCGTTCCTGACAATCACAACAAGTTCGCAATTGTCGTCACCCGTGCCCGCGTCGATCCCCGAGTTTTCTAGTGTTGTAAATCCTTCCCAATTCCATGGCTTGCGCGCATCACCGTCTTTGCTGCGCACCGGCCCGGGTAAAAAAATCGTTTGCTGACGGTGCCTTGGAAATGGATTGTACTCATTCCACGGCAGAAATGGATGTCGTTATTTGCCGACAAGCCTGTGGCGGGACCGCATGTGACATAAGCCACGGGCGCGGCCCGCGTGCAGCCGTGCGCCTCAGCGCGGCAGGCTCAGGCAGAAGCGCACCCCGCTGCCCTCGGGCAGGTTCTCCGCAGTGGCGCTGCCGCCGTGGAATTCCGCGATGAGCCGCACGATGTAGAGCCCGAGCCCGAAGTGCGGGCGGCTGTCCTGCCCGGCGCGCGACTGCCAGAGCGACTCGAACAGCCGTGCGGCGCTGCCCGGTGCGAGCGGCGGCCCCGGGTTCTCGACTTGCAGCTGGACGGCCTGTGGGGTTGCCACCAGGCGCACGCCGATCGTGGCGCCCTCGGGGCTGAAGTCCACGGCGTTGTCGATGAGCTTGTCGAGCGCCTGCACGATGAGGTCCGGAGCCCCGGTGAGCTGCAGGTGCGCCGGCGCACACTCCAGCTGCAGCCGCCGCTGCGGGAACGCGGCGCGGTAGGCGGCCACGGCGGAGGCGAGCACCGGCACCAGATCGAAGGACACGCGCTCGGCGGCGCCGATCGCCTCCTCGACGCGCGTGGCCGCACCCATGGCGCTCAGCATGCCGCCGAGGCGCTCGGTGCCCTGGCGGGCCCGCTCGAGGTAGGTGCGCGCCTGCGGCGGCAGTTCCTCGGACTCGAGGTTGTCGAGCGAGGAGCGCACGATGGTGAGCGGCGTGCGGATCTCGTGTGCGAGCTTGCCGGCCAGCGTGCGCAGGTACGCGGTGTACTCGCTAAGGCGCGCGAGCAGCGTCGCGAAGGCGCGCGCCACGTCGCCGAGTTCATCGTGCGCACGCGTCTCCGGGAAGGTGCTCGAGAGCCCGGTGCGCGTCAGCGCCCCCTCGCTGGCGCGGCGCAGGCGCGAGAGCCGCACCGCGAGGCGCGCGGCGAACAGCAGGATGGCCGTCACCACCACCAGGCTCGTCGCCAGGGTGAAGTTCAGCATGTGGGTGAGGGCGCGGTCGCGCGCACGGATCCAGCGCTCCGGCGTGCGCGTCACCTCGAGCGCCCCGATCAGCACCGCGTGATCGCGGTCGTAGATCTCGCTGCGCGCGATGAGCGGCGCGCGCTCCTCGGGGCGGTCGATGAAGCGCCGGTACAGCCGCGCGAGCATCGGCGGCTCGGCCGTCAGGGCCACCGGCTGGCCAAGCGCGTCAGCCCGCGCCAGCACGCGCCCGGCGGGCGTCGCCACCGCCAGCCGCAGCCCGGGCTGCAGGAACTGCGTCAGGTAGCCGGCGAGCTCGGGCGCGGCCAGGATCAGGTGGCCGATGGTGTGCAGGTCATCGGCGCGCAGTGTGCCGTAGCTCACCGGCAGCGCGCCGCGTGCGTCGCGATCGTCGATGAGCACGCCGAAGCCCTTGCCGATGAGTGACAGCGGCACGCGCAGCTCGAGGCGATAGCCCTCCGGGATCAGCGTCCACGCGCCGCGGATGCGCGGCTCGAGGCGTGCCAGCTGCCGCCCGTATTCGCCGCTCTCGATGCGGCGCGCGATGACCGCGCCCGGCGCGGTGGCGGCGATGAACACCTGGCTCTGAGCGCCCTGGGCGTCCTCGAAGCCGAGCCACACGCGGTCGCCGAAGCCCGCTGAGTCGAGCGGGTTGTTGCCCGGCGCATCGAGGATCGGGTGCTCATCGTGCACCTCGAGCAGCAGGTACAGCATGCGCTCGTGCACGCCGGTGAGCAGCGCAAAGCGATGGCGCGCGTCCTTGGCAAACCGGCTCCAGGCGCTCGCATCGTGCGGCCAGTCATCGCTGTAGCCATCCAGCAGCGGCGCCGCGCTCAGGGCCACCGGCTCCAGGTCGTAGGGCGTGGCGCGGTAGAAATCCGGATCCGGCGCCGGGCGCGGGCTGCCGTCGGCTTCGGGAGCGCTGGGCACGGGCTCGCGGTACAAGAGGTCGGTGCGACCCTGGAGCGAGGTGGCGAGGGTCTGCGCCAGGCCCTGCAGCGAGTCGACCTCGCCCTGGCGCAGTGCGGATTCCATCTCGCGCGCATAGCGGCAGCCGGCCCACGGCAGCACCAGCGTCGCCAGCCCCAGCAGCAGCAGCTTCAGCCGCAGCGACATCGGCGGCGCTTCACTGCAGCCAGCGGTAGCCCATGCCGTACACGGTCTGCAGCGCGTCGAACTGTGCGTCGAGCAGCTGGAACTTGCGGCGGATGCGTTTCACGTGCGAGGTGATGGTGTTGTCATCGAGCACCACGTTGGCCGCATCCATCAGTTGCGTGCGGTTGCGCACGTGACCCGGATGGCGCGCGAGCGCGTGCACGATCCAGAACTCGGTGAGCGACAGCGGCACCGCCTGGCCCTGCCACTCGACGCTCATGCGCTCGGCATCGAGCGTCAGGGCGCCGCGGCGCAGCACCTGCTCGGCCGCCGGCGGGCGGCGCAGCGCATCGACGCGCCGGAACAGCGCGTTCACCCGCGCGATCAGGTGCGGCAGGCTCAGGTCCTTGGTGAGGAAGTCATCCGCTCCCAGGCGCAGCCCCGAGACCGCATCGAGCTCGCTGTCGCGCGCGGTGAGGAAGATGATCGGCAGCTCCGCCGACAGCGCACGCAGCTGGCGGCACAGCTCGAAGCCACCCTCGGGCTCATCGGCGAGCGAGATGTCGATCACCGCCAGGTCCGGCAGCCGCGCGCTGCAGGCGGCGAGTGCCTGGGCGCGCTCGGCGTAGCTGCGCACCGCGTATCCCTCGCGCGCGAAGGCCGCCGCGTAGTTGTCCCGCAGGGCCGGCTCGTCCTCGACGATGGCGATCACGCGCTTCATGCGCGCCAAGGCTACAGGCTGGGCCGCGGCGGTGAAAGGCGCTGCCACAATGCGCCACAATTCTTCCCGGCTGCAGCAGGATCGCGCCCGCCGCCTGCCGCGGCGCGCACCGCTTAATGCTGGCTAGTGATCAGCAAGCGCGGAGCGTGAACAGCCCATGCGTACTGCCTGCATGCCACGCCTCAAGGGACGCCTCGTCGACGCCCTCGCGCTGCTCGCGCTCGTCTCGCTCGGCATCGTGTGGGGGCCGGCGCCGCCGCGCGCGGCCGGCAGTACGCGCCCGCTGCCCTCAGAACGCGTTCAGTCCCGTGAGCTGTCGTCCGATGGTCAGCTGGTGGATGCTCTCGGTGCCCTCGTAGGTGATGACGCTCTCGAGGTTGAGCATGTGGCGGATCGGAGCGAACTCGCCACTGATGCCGGCGCCGCCGAGCATGTCGCGGCAGTCGCGCGCCACATCCAGTGCCATGCGGCAGTTGTTCCACTTGGCGAGCGAGACGTGCGCGGGCTGCATGGCCCCTGAGTCCTTCATGCGCCCGAGCTGCAGCGCCAGCAGCTGCGCCGTGGTGATGCGCCGTGCCATCTCGGCAAGGCGTGCCTGGATCAGCTGGTTCTGCGCCAGCGGCCGTCCAAAGAGCGTGCGGGTGGCGCTGTACTCGAGCAGTTCCTTCAGGCATGCCTGCGCGGCGCCGATGACGCCCCAGGCGATGCCGTAGCGTGCCTGCGTGAGACAGGACAGCGGCCCCTTCAGGCCCACCACCCCCGGCAGCACGCGCTCCTCGGGTACCACCACGTTGTCGAAGAACAGCGCCGAGGTGACCGAGGCCCGCAGCGAGAACTTGTGCTGGATCTCGGGAGCGGAGAAGCCCGGCGAGTCCTTCTCCACGATGAAGCCCCGGATGCCCTCGGGGCTCATGGCCCACACGACGGCGAGGTCCGCGATGGCCCCATTGGTGATCCACATCTTCGAGCCGTTCAGCACCCAGTCACCGCCGCGCTTCTTGGCGTGGGTCTTCATGTTGGCCGGGTCCGAGCCGCCGTGTGGCTCGGTGAGCCCGAAGCAGCCGATGAGCTCGCCGCCTGCCATGCGCGGCAGGTAGCGGCGCTTCTGCTCCTCGGAGCCGAAGGCGTAGATCGGATACATGCACAGCGAGGACTGCACGGACACGAAGCTGCGGATGCCCGAGTCGCCGCGCTCGAGCTCCTGGCAGATGAGCCCGTAGGAAACACCGTTCAGGCCCGCGCAATCGTAGCCGTGGATGGAGGAGCCGAGCAGGCCGAGGGCGGCGAGCTGCGGCACCAGCTCGCGCGGGAAGCGGTGCTCCTCGAAAGCCTTGCGGATCAGGGGCAGCACCTCGGCGTCCACGAACCGCGCCACCGACTCCTGCACCAGGCGCTCCTCCTCCGTGAGCGCGCCGCGCACGTCGTAGAAGTCGAGCGGATCAATCGCAGCGCCGGCCGCCTTGGCGGCGGGGCGGGGGGTAGCAGCCACGGCACTCTCCTTACCTGAAACGTCCGTCCCGCCGCGGCCGAACGCGCCGCGCGGGGGGCGCGCATGATAACGGGTATCGCCTGCGGGGGCACCCGCCGAGGGTGGCGGGGATGGCGCGGTTCATGCAACCCTTGGCGCCGCATGAAGATCCCCGAGATCCTGCTGATCGAGACCGTGCACCAGCCCGGGAGCCTGGCGCGCGTGCTGCAGGTGATCGCCGATGCCGGCCTGACCATCGAGCACCTGAGCGCGCTGCGGCGCGACCAGGACCGCACGCTCTGGGAGATCACGCTGGAGATGGACGAGGAGGCCGACCGCTCACTCTACGAGCGCATCGGCGCGCTGCCGATCGCGCGCTTCGTCGGCAAGTCCGACCGCGTCTTCAACCGCCACCGCGGCGGCAAGATCACCACCGTGCCGGGCCTGCCCATCAACACCAGCCAGGTGTTGCGCGACGTGTACACGCCCGGCGTGGCGCGCGTGTGCCTGGCGATTCGCAAGGATCCGCGCCTGGCGCGCGAGTACACGGCGCTGGCGCGCACCGTCGCGATCGTCACCAACGGCACCGCCGTGCTCGGGCTGGGCAACATCGGCGCGCTCGCGGGGCTGCCGGTCATGGAGGGCAAGGCGGCGCTGTTTGCCGAGCTGGTCGGCATCAATGGCGTGCCGGTGCTCATCAACGCTATCGAGCCTGAGCGCGTGGTGGACACGGTGATCGCCATCGAGTCCTCCTTCGGCGCCATCCAGCTGGAGGACTTCGCTGCACCCGAGTGCTTCGAGATCGAGCAGCGCCTGCGCGCGCAACTGAGCAAGCCGGTGCTGCACGATGACCAGCACGGCACGGCGGTGGTGGCGCTGGCGGCGCTCAAGAACGCCGCGCGCCACGCGCGCCATGAGCTGCGCACCAGCACCGTCGGGCAGGTCGGCCTCGGCGCCGCCGGCACCGGCATCGTGCGCCTGCTGCGCGCCTACGGCGTACGGCGCATCCTCGGTACCGACCGCAATCCGGCGGCGGTGGCGCGCCTCGAGGCGCTCGGCGGGGAGGGCAGCACGCTCGAGGCGCTCATGCAGCGCGCCGACATCGTCATCGCCACCACGGGCGTCAAGGGGCTCATCCCACCGCAGTGGGTACGACCCGGTCAGGTAATTCTCGCCCTCTCCAACCCCGACCCCGAGATCGAGCCGCGCACGGCGCGCGAGCACGGCGCGGCCTTCGCCGCCGATGGCAAGGGCATCAACAACCTCCTGGCCTACCCCGGACTCTTCAAGGGCGCGCTGGAAGCGAACGCCCCTGCCTTCACGGATGCGATGCTCATGGCCGCAGCCAATACCCTCGCCGCGCTGGCGCGTGACGAGGAGCTGGTTCCCGAGGTGCTCGAGCGTACGGTCCACGCCGCCGTTACCGCAGCGGTGCGCGCTGCGGCGGCAGACCCGGCCGCATAAGTACACCGATGCTGTGCGCCGATGTGGCCCGCGGTGCTCGCGGCGCACCAGCCGCTCTCGAGACGGCCGTGGACCGGCGTGGGCGCGCTGGCGATTCCGCTGTGGCCGATGTGGGGCGCGCGGGCGCACGCCCGCCGCTCTGCAGCGCGCTTCTCCTGGTTGCGCCCGGGATGCCACGCTCCTCCCAGCCTGGCCCTGGCGGCAGTCATGATCCGCGCGGCGGGGCTGCTCTCGTGCACGCTGACCCCCGTTCTGGACGCGCCGCCGGACTGAGCCGCAACTCGTCTTTCGCTTGCTTACTGTGGACCTACGCGTAAACGATGCGGCCCATCACGGTGCGCGGGCTCAGCGGAGCGCTCCTGCTTCGGTAAGCGCTCCCACCCGGTCAGTACGTATGCATGGTGTGCACCGTCAGCACTGGCGTAGAAACCCACGATAGCACCCCAGTCGTTGATGCGATTCGCATTGCTCATCACCGCGCCCGGCACGTCAATCTGCCGATAGACACCGAGTGCACGCACAAAGCCATGATCGCCGTCAAAGGGATCGAGAAATTCACCCACGATCATCTGCAGATGGTTAAGGCCGCGGATGCTCGTCACCGTCGAGCCCGGGAAGTCGACGATGCGGAACTGCCCGTCGCGCAACAGGTAGCCACGCACGACGTCCTCCGTGTTGCTCCAGTCGCCGACGGCGGCGAGACCTGGAATCTGGTCCCAGACATCCGTCGAGTCACTTCCGGGTAGAAATACGTCGTGAAAGCCCTTGCGGTCGAGTATGAAACCGCGCTCCAGGCCATCGGCTGTTACATAGTTGCCGCAGATGTCGCCCCACTCGTCGATGCTGCGGCCGAGCGTCTCGACGGCACCTGGAAAGTCGATCTGCAGGTACGTGCCGCGTCGCCACAGGAAGGCGTGGTTGAGTCCGTCGGCATCGAGGAAACGACCGGCGACGTCGCCGGCGTCGTTGATATCCGAGGCCACGGTGAAGGTGGCTCCCGGGGGCTCGAGCACCCGGAACGTCCCCGCACTGGCACGCAGGAAGCCCCTCGTTGTGCCGCCGGCATCGTCGAATCGCCCGACGATCTGGCCGAGATTGTTGATCCCGAACGCGCGGGTGTCGATCGCACCAGGCAGATCAATCGTGACAAACCGGGCAGCAACGATGCCTGGTGCCGAAGCGGCT
>Ga0335080_10002197_pt1 | contig 19381 bp, 17 predicted proteins | sample Lox_Sample_34_FD_206720 | JGI IMG/M metagenome (GOLD analysis project Ga0335080, IMG submission 206720) | Soil microbial communities from Loxahatchee National Wildlife Refuge, Florida, United States - Lox_Sample_3.4 | ecosystem: Environmental > Terrestrial > Soil > Wetlands | place: USA...
AGGACACCGTGCTTCGCTTCCTGCCTCCGTTTCTGCTTGAGGAGAAGCACGTCGATAAGGGCATTCGGGTGTTGAAAAAACTGCTGGGAAAGAAGCGCCCGAAGGCAGCCTAGACACGCTGCGTCGGCGCGAAAAACAGGGAGGGGCTGATGCCCTCCCTTATAAAGCGACAGAGGCGTTGCTTCCTAGTAGGAATACCGGGATGCGGAAAGAGTTGTCCTAATGCCGGATCAAATGCCATGAATCCCCTGCCCCTGGCCGTAAGTGATCCACCCTCGGCTTCGGCCGTAGGCCGATACGTCACGCTTGAGGGCGCACGCATGCGCTATCTCCAGGCCGGATCTGGCCCAGCTTTGGTGCTGGTCCACGGTCTGATGGGATACTCATTCTCCTGGCGTTATGCGCTACCCGCGTGGGCTCCGCACGCCACTGTGTACGCCATCGATCAGTTAGGTGCCGGCGACTCCGACCGTCCGGCCAATCTCGAGTGCTCTCTGCAGGCCAGCGCCCAAAGGCTCTTGCGCTTCATGGACGTCATCGGCATCGAGTCCTGTGATTTTTTGGGAACCTCCCACGGTGGAGGTGTCGTCATGCTGGCGGCGGCAATGGCGACAGAGCGCGTCCGCCGGCTGATTCTCGTCGCCCCCATTAATCCGTGGTCCGCGCGCGGAAAACTGCTGAGCGTTTTTCTGAGCAGCCCGCCGGTTGCCCCGTTATTCCTCAGCGTGATGCCTCATTTTCACCTTTTGCACGACTTCTATTTTCGTCGCCTTTTCGGCGACACTCGCCGTATCCGGCCAGGTACCCTCGAAGGCTACGCTCGCCCCTTGGCGCGCCCCGGCTCGTTCGAATACAGCATCGGCGTTCTGCAGACCTGGAACCGGGACCTGCGGGAATTGGAATCCATGCTCCCCGCCATCGCCAATGTCCCTGCCTTGCTCATCTGGGGGAGCCTCGATGCCGCTGTCTTCCCCTCTTCAGCGCGCCAGCTGCAAAAGCACTTCACCCACAACCGCCTGCTGATCATGGAAGGCGTGGGCCATCTTCCCTACGAAGAGGCGCCCCAGGAGTTCAACCGCGCGGTCGAGGAGTTTCTCTGTCAACGTCCATAATCCAGACATCGCAACAACTTCGCTTAACCGCGTCCACTCTGTTTCATGCGTGACATTGCCGCAGGGCGGGTCTAGAATGCCTTCGCCGCGCGCCGGCGAATTTCGTGACGGCCGATAGCGAACGCCTGCCTCTTGCGCCCGGCAGGGGGCCTTATGGCAATCACCAAGCTGCAGTTGACTCTGGGCGCATCCTGTCTGACCGTTCTCCTGGCTTTCTGCGCATTGCCCCCCAAAGCATCCGCTGCAAGCCACGCCGGCAAGAACCTTTACAGGAACCTCTACAACTTTAGCGGCGATCAGGACGCAAACGGTCCTTACGGCATACCTGTTCTCGATGCCGCCGGCAATCTTTACGGCACAACCGACAGTGGTGGGACTTATGGCAATGGAACAGTCTTTCAATTGCTGCGAAACGGGGATGGTACCTGGACCGAGAACGTTCTGCATTCGTTCAACGACGATGGTCAGGACGGCACCACACCCTTTGCCGGTGTCACCTTGGATTCGGCGGGCCATGTCTACGGAGCCACTGTCTATGGCGGCGCCTATGGCTACGGCGTAGTCTTTCAGCTTAGTCCTAATGGCGACGGTACTTGGGCGGAAGACATTCTGCACGCATTCAACGCCGATGGTCAGGACGGTTTCTTTCCCTACGGTGATCTGCTACTGGACGAGTCTGGTAATCTCTTCGGCACAACCGCCGGCGGCGGAAGCAGCGGCGACGGCACCTTCTTCGAACTATCCCCGCAAGGCGGCGGACAGTGGACTGAGAAGATACTCTATTCCTTCCAGGGAGGCGGCGATGGCGACTTGCCATTCTCCGGTCTGACCCGCGGCCCTGCCGGCACTCTCTACGGCGTCACCAGCATCGGCGGGTTCGAGGATTTCGGCACGGTTTTTCAACTTACCCCCAAGCAGGACGGTACTTGGACGGAGAAGGTAATTCATACTTTCAAAGATGACTCCCGCGACGGCCTGCTGCCTGAGAATGACCTTGTCCTCGATTCGGCGGGGAGGCTCTACGGCTCTACCCCCTTTGGCGGCGCGGGCGGCGAGGGAGTGGTTTTCCGGCTCACACCCAAGAGCGACGGTCACTGGCGCGAAGACATTCTGCAATCCTTCAGCTTCCAGGGCAGGATCGGCGCGGTTCCCGGCGCTCTGGCCTTCGACGCAGCAGGCAGTCTCTATGGTGTCGCAGATGAGGGAGGCGCAGCTGGCGCTGGGACCCTATTCAAGCTGAGGCACACCCGCGCAGGCTGGCAGGCAATTGTTCAACACACCTTCGCAAACCATCCCGGGGCCACGCCCGTAACCATGATTTTCGATGGCCGCGGGCATTTCTTCGGCACAACCGCCGGCGAGGATTCCTCCAGCCACGGCGGCGTCTTTGAATTTATTCCTTAACCGGGTCGTACCCGGTCGAGTTTCCGGCCTGAAGGGGGGTGCGCGGCTACGAGTCGACTGGCTCTCCCTTTACTCGCTGGTGAAATAATCCACCGTCACCGGATTCTCGAACAGCGAGTAGTCGCGCGTTACCACCGTGATCCCGCTCTCGGTGACGAAATAGCGCTGGCGGTCCGCCTCGGGATCGTACCCTATCGTCGTACCTTCGGGAATGTGCACATCCCGGTCCAGTATGGCCTTCCGGATTCGGCAGTGCCGCCCCACATTCACGTGCGAGAACAGAATGCTGGCGTCGATCTCGCTATAGGAATTCACCCGTACGTCCGGCGAAAGCACGCTGTTCTTCACCGTACTCCCCGACACGATGCAACCCGCCGACACAATCGAATCCAGCGCCGTGCCCGTTCTCCCGCTCTCCGCGAACACGAACTTCGCCGGCGGGTACTGCCGCTGGTGCGTGCGGATGGGCCAGTGCGGGTCATATAAATTGAATACCGGCGAAACCGCGACAATGTCCAGGTTGGCTTCGTAGTAGGCTTCCAGCGTTCCCACATCGCGCCAGTACAGCGCCTCTTTCTTGTTCTCATCCACGAAGTCAAACGAATAAACCCGGTAGTCGTCCACCATCTTCGGCAGAATATCTTTGCCGAAGTCGTGGCTCGATTGCGCATCCTCCGCGTCCTTGAGCAGCACTGGAATCAGCACGTCGGTGTTGAAGATGTAAATGCCCATCGACGCCGAGACTTTCGCCGGGTTGTAGGGCGAGCGCAGCTCCGTCTGCTTGGGCTTTTCCTGGAATCCGTTCACCCGGTGATCGTGGTCGATGTCCACCACCCCGAAGCGGTGCACCTCCGCTGGATCGATCTGAATCGTCGCCAGCGTGACGTCCGCCGCCGAATCGCTGTGCTGCTTGAGCATCAGCCCATAATTCATCTTGTAAATATGGTCGCCGGAAAGAATCAGCACATGCTGCGGCTGTTCCGAGCCGATGGAATAAATATTCTGATACACCGCATCCGCCGTCCCCTGGTACCACTCCTCGCTGACTCTCTTCATGGGCGGCAGGACTTCGATAAATTCGCCCATCTCCCGGCCCACAATGTTGCCCCAACCCTCGCGTACATGCCGGTTCAGCGACAGCGCCTTGTACTGCGTCAGGATGTAAACCCGCCGCAGGTCCGAGTTGACGCAGTTCGACAGCGTCACATCAATGATGCGATAAATGCCGCCGAAGGTCACCGCCGGCTTGGCCCGGTCCCGGGTCAGGGGATAAAGCCGCTCGCCTGCGCCGCCGGCCAACAACACTCCCAGGGTATCTTTCATTTGCATTAGCTTCCGCTTGGATGACAGTTCCGGGCGTCTGGATGTGCCGCCGATCTCGTCAGGAATAGCCGCAGCACACGGGAAAGGCTAAATACTAGCACAGCATAAGAATCGCGCGGCCAGGGGTGGCCCAGCCTTTCGCGTTCTTAGCGAAGGCTGGGGATTTGCTGAGCGGAAACATCTCGTTGCCTGAGGGTGGCGCAGCGGTTTCACACTTGCGGCAAGTGCCGCAATTTCTCCGGCGTAATGGGCAGGCTCCTTACCCGCTTCCCCGTCGCCGCAAAGATCGCATTCGCCACCGCCGGCGCCACCGGCGGCACCGCCGTTTCCCCGAATCCTCCCGGCGCGTGCTCCGTCAGCACGACATGTGTCTCGATCTCCGGCGCCTCGGGCATGCGGATTACCTCGAAGTCCAGAAAATTCTCCTGCACCGCGGCTCCATTTCGGAAGTCGATTTTTCCGTGCAGTGTTGCCGAGAGCCCCCAGGTAATGCCGCTCTCTGCCTGCCCTTCGAGCCCGTTGGGGTTGACCACCACTCCGCAATCCACCGCGCATACGATGCGATGCACGCGAATGTCATTCGCCTGCCGCCCCACCGAAACTTCTGCCACCTGGGCAATGAAGCAGTCTTCGCTGTACACGTTGCAGCCCAGGCCGCGGCCCCACCTCCGGTCGCTCGTTTGCCGCAGTGGACGCCGCCAGTCGGCCTTCTCCGCCGCCACCTCCAGCACCCGGATCAGCCGGCTGCGATCAATCATCGAAGTCCCCACTTGCAGAACATCGCCCGGTTGCAGCAGCTTAAGCCGAAAGTCCAGCGGGTCTTCTCCCGCCGCATGCGCCATCTCATCCAGGAACGACTCCCGGGCAAAAACTGTGACCGGATACTCCACCGCCCGCCACGGCCCCGTCGGCACCGGAGAATTCAGCGCAATGAAGTCGGCCTTGAGATGGGGAAAATTGTAAGGATTATCGAACGACCCCCACGGGCTGCCGTCGTTGAAGTAGAGCCGCGGATCTTTCTTGCGCTCGTCACTGGGGAGGCCGAACATGGAAAGATTCGAGCCGATCGACCTCTGCCGCCAGACCATCGGATGTCCCTGCTCGCCCAAGCCGCCAACCACGTGTTCCACGTCGCTGGGATGAAAAAATCCGTAGCGCATGTCGTCATCGCGAGTCCACAGCACCTGCACCGGCTTGCCGATCGTGCTTGAAATCTCGACTGCTTCCGGCACATAGTCGGCAAATAAACGGCGCCCAAACCCTCCGCCCAGCAGCGTGATGTGAACTTTTACCGATTCCTCCGGCAGGCCCAGCATCTTCGCGGTCTCTGCCAGCGCCACCTCCGGGCACTGCGTTGGCGCCCAGATTTCGCAGGAATCCTTGCGCGCATCCGCCACGCAGTTCATGGTCTCGAGCGGCGCGTGCGCCTGAAATGGGAACTCATACGTCGCTTCCAGTTTCTGGGTGGCCGCTTGCAATGCCTTCGTGGCATCGCCATCATCGCGCACGAAATATCCGTCCTTCTCTTTCCCGATTTCCTCCCGCATTTGTAAAAGAAATTGGTCGGAGCTGAAATCCGCATTCGGTCCGCGATCCCACTCGACCTTGAGCGCCTCGCGGCCCTTGATCGCCGCCCATGTGTGATCCGCCACCACCGCGACTCCCGTCGCGATGCCGCGGCTGACGGGTACAACACGGCGAACGCCGGGCACGGCCAACGCGGCGCCGGCATCGAATTTCGCCAGCTTTCCGCCCAGCACCGGACATCGAGCCAGCACCGCGTACAACATGCCGGGCACTCTCACGTCGATCCCGTAGATCGCCTCTCCCTTCACGATCGCCGCGCCATCGGTTCTCTTCGTAGGCTTCCCGATCACGCGAAAGTCTTTGCGATCCTTCAACGCAGGATTGGCGGGCACCGGCTGCCCGGCGGCCTCCACCGCCAGTTCTCCATAGCTCAGCTTCCTGCCGGTTGCCGCGTGCACCACCGTGCCACGTTCCGCCCGGCACGAGGAAGGATCGGCGTTCCATCTCTGCGCCGCGGCCGCGACCAGCATTTCCCGTGCCGTCGCGCCCGCCTTGCGAAGTGCGTTGTACGTCCCCACCGTGCTCCCGCTGCCGCTCGTCCGCAAACGAATACCCTTGAAGCGCCCGCCCGGTAGCGCCTGCTGATATTGAACTTGAGACCAGTCTGCTTCCAGTTCCTCGATCAGCATCATCGGCAGCGTCGTGCGCACGCCCTGCCCCATCTCCGATCGGGTGATCCAGAGTTGAACCACGTTGTCCGGCGTGATTCTGATGTAGGCGTTCGGCTCGAAAGCCGTCGGGCCCGCGGCCAGAATCGTGCGGGGCATCTCCAGCCACAGGGCGAGCCCGCCGCCGAACGCCGCGCTGACTTTGATAAAGGAACGCCGGCTCGTTTTCATGCCTTCCGCCCTTCAGAGGCCGCCCGCAGGATCGCTTTCCGCATCCGCTGATAGGTGCCGCAGCGGCAGATATGGTCCGACATCTCCGCGTCTACTTCCTCAGCGGAGGGATTCGGCTTGTGCCGGAGGAATGCCGCCGCTTGCATCACCATTCCAACCTGGCAGTAGCCGCACTGCGACACATCCTCCTCGACCCATGCCTTTTGACAAGGATGGCTGCCATCGGACGAGAGGCCTTCGATGCTCACGTACTCCTTGCCCGCGCTGGCTGAAAGCGGAATCTGGCACGATCGCACAGCAACCCCGTCTTCGTGCACGGTGCAGGCGCCGCACACACCCATGCCGCAGCCATACTTCGTGCCGGTGAGTCCCAGCAGGTCCCGCAACGCCCACAGCAGAGGCATCTCGGGGTCAGCGTCGACCGGAAACCGCTTGCCGTTCAGATGGAGGGTGAAGGACGGCATAAAAATGCCAACAGTCCGTGGGACGGAACTTTTCTCGGGAAGTTAGTCGAAGCCAAAAGATAATGATAGAAGGAAGAGAAAATTCAAAGACAAAACACCGCCAGACAGTGTCCGGCTACGCGGCTTCGTCTTCGATCTTGATGCGCAGAGATTTCAGGAACTTTAAGTCCTGATCGCTGATCTTCAGCTCAGGATTGCTGCTTAAGGTGCTAACCAGGGAGGTTTTCTCGTTGGACTTATCGCCGGGCTTGCTGACTCCGATCGTGGCCTCCAGCACCAGAAAGATGTCGTATCCGCCTTCCTTGATCCGGGAGACGACCTCAGCGATCTGATCCGAGTCCGCCAGCGACTCATTGATCGCCTCACCGAGTTCCTTCATCAACTGTTTCAGTTGCTGGTCCACGAAGTCTCCCTTCTCGCTTTCACACGGCGAACGATTTTCTGTCGATTCTGGCCGGCACCCCGCCCTGCATTTCCAGGCGCTTCGTGTTAGATGCCGCTGGGGGTTCCGATGCTGCGTGAACCCTCCCCACGCCCGCGATATTGTAACCCGAAGCTTGTTAAAATCGGCCTGATAAAGTTGATGACCGTGGCAAAAGTTTCCACCCTGCGGAAATTGAGCATTGCCGCCCGCATCGCCGGTCAGCACTTGCGCCAACGGCGTGCCGTGGGCGCTGTCATACAGGCCGCCCGCGCCACCGCCTCCCATTTTGGCCGCGTCCTCGGCCAGCTCTGGCTCGAAGTCACTGGGTTTGTTTTCTTAGCATTAGCAGGCATCGGAGCGTTGGCACTGGTGCGCGAGTCGGCTAAATTCCACGCCGGTCAGGGAAATCATACGCGGGTAGTGGCCGCGGTGTGTTTTACTGGGCTGTTCGCCTGGTTTGGCGTAAGCTCATTTTGGCGAGTCCGCAAAAAGCATTAGAAGTGGGGAGTGCATCGTGACGGAAAAGACCAGAGTATCCGTTCCCAGCCCTGCCGCCGATGTCCAGACCAGTTCCCACATCTCAGTCCATCCCCTTTATACGCCCGCAGATCTCGAGGCCTGGGATTACGACCGTCAAGTCGGGTATCCGGGCGAATACCCATTCACGCGCGGCGTCCAGTCGACGATGTATCGCGGAAGGCTATGGACCATGCGCCAATACGCGGGCTTGGGGGATGCGGAGGAGTCGAACAAACGTTACAAGTATCTGCTGGCGAACGGCACCACGGGCTTGTCGGTGGCGTTCGATTTGCCCACACAGATCGGCATGGATTCCGACAGCCCTCTGGCGCTTGGTGAAGTGGGCAAAGTTGGCGTGGCAATCGATTCCATTGAAGACATGCAGCGCCTGTTCGACGGCATCGAACTGACCAAAGTCTCAACCTCGATGACCATCAACGCGACCGCGTCAATCCTGCTGGCTCTCTATGTCGCGGTCGCGCGCCGTCAGGGCGCGGAGATGGCCAGGCTCTCCGGCACGGTGCAGAACGATGTTCTCAAGGAATACATCGCCCGCGGCACATATATCTATCCTCCGCAACAGGCCATGCGAGTCATCACCGACATGTTTTCCTGGGCCAATGAACACGTGCCCGACTGGAACACGATCTCCATCTCGGGCTATCACATGAGAGAGGCTGGGTCGACTGCGGTGCAGGAAGTTGCCTTCACCCTGGGCAACGGCATGGCTTATGTGCAGGCGGCCATCCAGGCCGGACTCGATGTCGACAAGTTCGCTCCCCGGCTGTCATTTTTCTTCAACGCCCACAGCAATTTTCTGGAAGAGGTAGCGAAGTTCCGCGCGGCCCGCCGCATGTGGGCGCGAATCATGAAAGAGCAGTTCAAAGCCCGCAACCCGCGCTCCTGGATGCTGCGCTTCCACACCCAGACCGCCGGGTCCACGCTCACCGCCCAACAGCCGGAAAACAATATTGTCCGTACCGCCATTCAGGCCATGGCCGCGGTCCTCGGCGGCACCCAGTCCTTGCACACCAACTCCTACGACGAAGCCCTGGCCCTGCCCACCGAACAGGCAGCCCGCATCGCCCTGCGCACGCAGCAGATCGTTGCCTACGAATCGGGCGCGGCGCAGACCATCGATCCCCTCGCCGGCTCGTATTACATCGAGGCGTTGACCAACGAAATCGAAAAGCGCGCCGCCGAGTACCTCGACAAGATCGAAGCCCTGGGCGGGATGCTCAAAGCCATCGAGCGCGGATACGTCCAGCAGGAAATACAGGACGCGGCCTACCAGTACCAGCAGGCGGTTGATCGCGCCGAGGCGGTGGTCGTCGGCGTGAACCGCTTCACCGTCGACAAAGAAAAGCCCATTCCCACCCTGCACATGGACGAATCGCTGGAGCGGAAGCAGGTCGAACGGGTGCGCGCTTTCCGTGCCCGGCGCGCTTCCCAGCCCTGGGCCGATTCCCTGAAGAAGATCGAAGACACGGCCCGCTCCGGCGCCAACCTGATGCCGGCGATTCTCGCCTCGGTCGAGGCCCATGCCACGGTCGGCGAAATCTCCGACACCATGCGCCGCGTGTTCGGCGAGTATCACGAAGCCGTCGTAATTTAGGGAATCGGTCGCTGCTCGTCGTTCGTAATTCGATCTAGACGCGGGCGTCCCCTATGACAATTCGCTCAAACCACACTCGGCGCTTCTTTCCTTGTAACCTGGCGCTGCCGGGACGGGGCTGCCGGATCCCGGGAGCTCTCGATACGGATGCCGCTATTTTGGCAGGTTTTCGCGATTTCGATTGTTTTCTCATGCATTGTCTGCGCCTGCTGAATCATCTCTCTCGCGCGTTGCGTCTGCTCGATGGCCTGGAGACGGTGCCTTTCCATGTTTCGCACAAAGCTGCGCTTTGACTGAGACTTAACCACACCATCTGCAGGCGCCGGGCGGGGCTTGCCGATTGGTCCCGTCAGTTTGTGTCCATCAGCATCCACCCGATGACGTTCAGGGATTTCCTGCTTGAAATCCTGGTTGGGCCGGGAATCCAATCGGGCTCTATCGTCCCTCATCGGGCCGGTTGCCCATTGGTCAAGCTCGTCGGGGAAAGCTGTCAACGACCCACGAGGTCTCCCTGGGCGGTGAACGGGTAACCCGCACTGCCTCTCGTATCGCTGCACCGTTCGAACGCCCCGGGCGAGATAGTTGGCGATGTCCTTCCATCCACCCAGAAGTTTCGGCTCCGGCTGCTCTGCCTGAGTGCGCTCCTGGGATGACAGAGCCAGCAAAATAAGATTGCCCAACTCTATGCCGTCTTCAGGGGGTCCTGTCGGCAGGGGAGTTTTGTTTGCAGGTCGAAACTTAGGCATCGGCGGCCTCCTTGCCAGCGAAAACGCTGTCTGATTTTCGCAAGGAACCGACGCCTCAGGGCGCGGCGGAAGAATGCTAGAAGAGACACCTGAATTCTACACGCTTTCAACCAATTAAGTGCCAAATTCCGATATATAAATGTTGAACTCAAACCGACCGGTTACCAACGGCACTTTCCTCTCTGATCGCGCCCGGGCTAGATTCTCAGCATGGCCACTACCGCAACCAAAAAAAAGTTTCGCTGCATGCAGTGCGAGATGACCGAAGACCGCTGCGCATGCGAGAAGTTTTGCTGCCTCTGCCAGTCACAGATGGACATCCGGTTGTGCGAAGACGGCTTGTTCTATTGCCAGCCCTGCCGCGAGGCCTGCGACTACAAGGTATCGGACTAGGCTTCGCGCCGCCTCCGCCAGTCCCCTCCATTCTCTTTCACTTGCAAGGACTCCATTCGCCCGGCAGCCGGTTGAAGGGGCCGCCATCAGCATGTTAGGGTAATGAGTCTCGTTGTCCCGGCAACCCATCTACCACATTGATTGAGGGGAACGTGTCCGCTGTGGAAGTCGCCACACCCGCCGTGCGCAAGACCGCGCTGAATGCCGTTCACCGCCACATGGGCGCCAAAATGGTGGAGTTCAATGGCTGGGATATGCCGGTGGAGTACCCGTCGGCGGGGGGCATTATCGCCGAGCACAACGCGGTGCGCACCGGCGTGGGCATCTTCGACGTCTCGCACATGGGCGACATTCGGCTCCAGGGGCCGGGAGCGCTGGCGGCCGTGCAGCACATCTCCATGAACGATGCCTCGCGGCTTGCCGTGGGCCAGGCGCAGTACTCGGCGCTGCTCTATCCCCAGGGAACTTTTGTAGACGATGTTATCGTTCACCGCCTGGGGGAAGACGAGTATCTGCTGGTGATCAATGCGGGAACTCGCGAAAAGGACTTCAACTGGGTGCGCGACAACACCCGTGAGTTCGATTGCCGGGTGGAGAACCTTTCCGATGACTTCACCCAGATTGCCATTCAGGGCCCCGGGGGAGTCGATCTGCTGCAAAAACTGACCGGCGCTGATCTCGCCCGGGTAAAGTTCTATTGGGTGACCCGGGGCGCGGTGTGCGGGCTGAAAGACATTCTGATCGCGCGCACCGGCTACACCGCGGAAGACGGATTCGAGATCTATATTCCCGCCGACGAAGAGACCTCTGCGATGGTGTGGCGGAGAGTGCTGGAAGCCGGGAAGGAGTTTGGGGTTGTTCCCTGCGGGCTGGGAGCGCGCAACACGCTGCGCCTGGAAGGGAAGCTGCCGCTCTACGGTCACGAGATTTCCGATACCATCAATGTCTGGGAAGCCGGCCTGGAGCGCTTCTGCAGGATGGAGAAGCCGGAGTTCGTGGGTAAGGCCGCGCTGGAAAATGCGCGGGCGGCCGGCCTCAAAAAGACCCTGGTGGGTCTCGAGATGGTGGAGCGCGGCATTGCCCGCGACGGCTACCGGATCCTCGATGAGGGTGGGCGGGAAATCGGCTACGTCACCAGCGGTTCGTACGCGCCGTTTCTGAAGAAAAACGTCGCCTTAGCCTATGTGCCGCCGGAATTTTCCAACCTGGGATCGACGGTCAGGGTGGAGATTCGCGGGCAGGGCGTGAAGGCCCAGGTTGTGCCCACGCCGTTTTATAAGCGGCCGAAGAAAGTGTAACCGGGAGCGAGGAGAATCGAATGGGCTATCCAACCGACTACAAATACACGAAAGAACACGAGTGGATCAGACCCGAGGGCGGCAGCGCCACCATCGGCATCACCAGCTACGCCCAGGAGTCGCTCGGAGACATCGTGTTTGTGGATCTGCCCAAGCCGGGTTCGGAGATCACGGCAGGGAAGACGTTCGGGTCGGTGGAGTCGGTCAAGGCAGTCTCCGATCTCTACGCCCCGGCCTCCGGGACGGTGAAGGAAGTGAACGCCGAGCTGGCGACGGCGCCGGAAAAGATTAATAAAGACGCGCACGCCGCATGGATGCTGCGGGTCGAGTTGAAGAATCCGGGTGAGCTGAACTCATTGCTCTCCGCCGCCGACTACGAGAAATTCGTGGCGGAAGAAGGCGGACACTAGGCGCCCGGACGAAGTTTGCGATTGTTGATGGGGATTGAAGGCGGCGTGCGGCAGGCTTTCGCTCGCGAATCCTGAAGCGGTGGTCAACAATCTATATGAGTCTCCTATGCGCTATTTGCCCAAGTCTCCCGCCGACCGCGAGGTCATCCTCAAGGCCATCGGCGCCCGTTCGATCGACGACCTGTTCTCGCCGATTCCCGCGCAGTATCGCCTGCAGCGCGACCTCAAGGTTCCGCGGCAGATGGCGGAATCGGAGATCGTAGACTGGTTTCGCGAGCGCTCGCGGGAAAATGGCGACGGCTACGCGATTTTTCTCGGCGCCGGCGCTTACTACCATTATCGCCCGGTCATCATTGATTCGCTGATTTCGCGCGGGGAGTTCCTCACTGCCTACACGCCCTACCAGGCGGAGATTTCCCAGGGTACGCTGCAGTCCATTTTTGAATTTCAGACCATGATCTGCGAGTTGACCGGCATGGAGGTCGCCAATGCCTCGATGTATGACGGATCGACGGCGGCGACCGAGGCTGTGATGATGGCGGTACGGCTCACGGGGCGGCGAAGCGTGGTGGTTGGGCGCAGTGTGCATCCCGAGTACCGCGAGGTCCTGCGGACCTATGCCTCCCACCAGAGCATGCCTCTGACAACCGTTCCCTTCGTGGACAATGGCCGCCTTGACTTGAAAGAACTGGAGCGGCTGGTGACGAAAGAGACCGCCTGCGTCTTGATCCAGTCGCCCAACTTTTTCGGCACGGTTGAGGAAGTCGCGACGGTTGCAGACATCGCTCACAAGCAGGGGGCGATGCTGGTGGTATCGATTGCAGAGGCGGTTTCCCTCGGCATTGTCGAGCCGCCGCGCCAGGCAGACATCATTGCCATGGAAGCCCAGTCGTTTGGTGTGCCTCTGGGATTTGGTGGGCCGTATTGCGGTGTGATCGCGACCCGCGAACAGTCGGTCCGGCAAATGCCGGGACGCCTGGTGGGCCAGACCGTCGATCGCAATGGAAAACGCGGCTTCGTGCTCACGCTGGCGACCCGCGAGCAGCACATCCGGCGGGAGAAGGCGACGTCCAACATCTGCACCAACCAGGCCCTGGTGGCGCTGATGGTCAACATCTTCATGACCATCTACGGCAAGGTGGGATTGCGCGAACTGGCCCGGCAGAACCTGGCCAAGACCGCCTATGCAGGCCAGCAGTTCGGCAAGCACGCCAGGGTGCTGTTTTCGGGCGCGCCGCGGTTCAATGAATTTGTCGTAGAGACGAGCGAAGATCCCTATGCCATCCACGGCAGGCTTCTCGGCCACAAGATCATCGCCGGCTTGCCGCTCAAGAAGTTCTATCCCGAACTGGGAAATGCCGCCCTCTGGTGCTGCACGGAATTGACGACGCGGACTGCCATCGATACCGCGGTCGGCCTGGTGGCGGAAAGCGAGCGCTCGGTGAAATCGGCGAAAGAGGCGGACGTGGAGGAGGTGACGCGGTGAAGCACATGACCCGCAAGGCCACCCGCCACGTCAACCAGAATGAGGGCCTGATCTTCGAGAAGTCATCTCCGGGGAAGGCCGCCTGGAAGCTGCCGCCGCTCGACGTCCCTGACGTGGATGCCAAACAGCTTTTGGGCGATTGCGAGAGAAAAGATCTGGGTTGGATGCCGGAAGTGAGCGAGATCGAAATTATCCGCCACTTCACCCGCTTGTCGACCTGGAACTACGCTATTGATCTGGGTATGTATCCGCTCGGCTCGTGCACCATGAAGTATAACCCTCGGGTGAACGAAGTGGTAGCGCGGCTGGATGGCATCGCCAATGGTCATCCTTATCAGCCGGAGAAGGCGTCGCAGGGCGCGCTGCGCATCATCAAGACGCTGAGCGAGTGCCTCATCGAGATTACCGGCATGGATGCAATCACGCTGCAACCTGCAGCCGGTGCTCATGGAGAGATGACGGGGCTGTTGCTGGTGCGGGCCTACCAGGAGGCGAAAGGGCACCCCCGGAAAAAAATCCTGATTCCTGACTCCGCCCACGGCACCAACCCGGCGACCGCGGCCATGGTGGGATACGCGGTGGAGAATCTGAAGTCCAATGCCCAGGGCATGGTAGATGTGGCAGCGCTGGCGGCGCAGATGAACGAAGACATCGCCGCGTTGATGCTGACTAATCCCAATACTCTCGGTGTTTTCGAGCAGGAGATTGCCCGGATCGCGGAGATTCTGCACGCCAAGGGCGGGCTGCTTTATATGGACGGCGCCAACATGAACGCCCTGGTCGGCAAGGTGAGGCCGGGCGACTTCGGTGTCGACCTCATGCACCTGAATCTGCACAAGACTTTCTCCACCCCGCACGGCGGCGGAGGACCGGGCTCAGGCCCCGTCGCCGTCAAACAGATGCTCGAGCCCTTTCTGCCGACGCCGGCTCTGGCCACCAAGCCGGATGGCACCCTGGGTTTCGATTACAACCGTCCCCAGTCAGTGGGACGGGTGCGTGCGTTTTACGGGAATTTTGGGATGTTTGTGCGGGCGCTGGCGTATATCTTTGCCAACGGACCGGACGGTTTGCGGCAGACCACGGAAGATGCCGTGCTTAACGCCAACTACATCCGGAAGGGACTGGAGGGCGGCTACGAGCTACCCTATTCCACGCCCAGCATGCATGAGGTTGTCTTCAGCGATAAGCTACAGGCCCGCAAAGGCGTCCGCACTATGGATATCGCCAAGCGGCTCATCGACTATGGGTTTCACCCCTATACCACGGCATTTCCTCTGATCGTGCCGGGCGCGCTCATGATTGAGCCCACGGAGAGCGAATCGAAAGAAGAAATGGATTTATTCATCGAGGCCATGCACTCGATCGCCGCGGAGGTGGAAGAGGATCCGCAGATGGTGCTGGCCGCGCCGCACTCCACCCGGGTATCGCGCCTGGATGAGGTGGCGGCGGCGCGCAAGCCGGTGCTGCGCTGGAAGCCCGAGCCGGAGGGCAACACCGGATCGGGACCCGCCTGATTTTTTGACTATTTCTTTTCTGCGAATTCCACCGAGGCCTGCGTATTTTCCCAACTGATATTCATCGCGCAGCTCCCGCCTTTCTGGTCGAAAGCAATGGTGAAATTTTCTACCGGCGATGAAGTCTTGGATGCGCTCATATCGATGCGCCCCAGGTCATCGCCCTCGGGATAAGGGATGCCCCACTCGCCGGTCTTCTTGCTGATGATGAGGGTCCACTTGTCCGGGTTGGGGAGGGTGAACAGAGTGTAGCTGCCGGCGGGAATGGTGGCGCCGCCCGCGCTCAGACTCGTGTTGGTCACAAAGGTCGTGGCTTCATTGGCCCCGGTTCGCCAAACCTCGCCGTAGGGAACGAGTTCGCCAAAAATCTTGCGGCCCTTGGCCCGTGGGCTGGAATAGTCCACGGTGATAGTTTTGCCATCGGAGAACTTGCACTGCGCCTGGGCCGGAGGACTGGGGCGCTGGCTCTTATTTTTTTGAGCGGCGGCCGGCAGGGTGAAACCAGCGATCACGAGGGCGAGAACGAAGATGCGATGCTTCATGATGAGAAGTCTCCTTTTTCTTGCGCGTTCAGGGTTTGTGGCTGAGTGGTTAGACTACCTGTGTAGCTGGAGGGATAGCAAACCTCGGCGGGGATTGGTTCAAGATACAATCAGCCCATGCCGGTATTCGACGAGAAGCAGGAAGAGCTGGAACATTATGAGACCATGATGGGCGTGCCGCGCGGGCGCTTGGCGGTCACGATGGACATGATCACCGACGCCATGGCGCTGGTCGGGCAGCACGGCGTCTATTGCCAGAGCCAGCGCTGGCCGGGGCGGCCGGTGATGGACATTCAGATGGTGATGAAGAACCTGACCGATGCGAAAGAGCTGATCCAGAGCGTCATGGAGAAACTGCAGAAGCCGGCTTGAAGCGCTGTGGCGCGGCGCCCTCGACTGCGGGATCCTTCTGCGGCTCCGCTTGGGACAAGTCCGTGAACCCAGGTTAGCGTCCACCAAAACGGACGCCAACCTGGGCTCGCCCTCATGGATTACTTCGGCGCCTTGAGCGATGAGTTCAGCGCGGAAACATCGAATGTCCCTAGCCCGGTGGTGAGATCGTATCCAGGCAGGGCGGTGTAGAGCCCGTTGCTTCCGAGAATGATGTCATGGAAGCCCGGCGGTGACGCCGGACTCGGCAGCCCTGTCGCTCCCGCGTAGAGCGCGGGAGCTGCAAATCCCAGCTTGTTTTTGTGAGCGCTTTCCAGCCGCGCCCACGAGCCGAGAGCCAGCGGTGAAGAGAGGCTGGTGCCGCCGTAGCAGCAGGTTTCCGCTCCATCCAGCCAGAGATAAACGCCGCTGTTCGGATCGGCGTCGATGGCGACATCGGGAACGCCCTTGCCCACAGAAGCCAACGGATTCACCGGCGATTGCCAATAGGCGGAGAGGTCCACCTGGCTGGCTCCGCCGCCGCCCGCATACCAGGCGATTTCGCTGTTGTAACTGCCATCGCTGTTGGTGAGGAGGGTGGTGCCGCCCACGCCGATCACGTAAGTGGACGATGCCGGGTACTCGACCATCGGCAGACCGAAGCCGGGCACGCCGTTTGCGCCCACGGCCACGCCGCAAGCCGAGCCATTATCCCCGCTGGAGGCGAAAACGGTTTGACCTTGGGCCGCGGCTTCCAGAAATGCGTTGTCGTCGGCCAGCGCCGAGCCATCGATAAAGGGGAAAACTTCGCAGATGCCAAAAGAAGCGCTGCCCGCTTTCGCCAGTTTCTGCGCCGCGAAATGATTGAACATCAGTGCCGTGTCCGAATCCGTCAGCGAAGTCGTGGTGTAAATGTAGAGGGTGGAAACGTTCTGGGCCATGCCGCTGGAATATTGGGTATCGAGGTCCCACTCGTCGGCTCCTGAGGTGTCAGGGCTCGCCAGTCCAACCTGCACGATTTTCACCGGAACCTGCGGCAAACCATTGTTCTGCTCCGCCAGACGCAGATCGCTTACCACTCCGCTGACGTCGCCTTCGGCAAAAATTGCAATGGCCGTCTTCGATCCGGACGGAGTCGCGGCCACGTCGTAAGCCGGCCAAAGATTCTGCGGCCGGTATGCGCCCGGGAACTCGGGCACACTGACGCTGGGCGCGCTCATGACGGCCGCGTTGTTCAGCCCAAGCACCGCGCCGACAATGCTCCCGTACTGCGCGGGAACCTGGGCCGCCGTCAGGTTTGCGTATACCGCCGAGCCGTTTACCAGGTAGCTTTCCAGTTGCGTGTTGAACGCCTTTTTCACTGCGCCGGCGGTGCCGTCGGCGGCAATCATAAGATTGTTAGGCTCGACGGAAATGTTCACGAATCCATTGCTGCTCAAATAATTGCTCACGCTCTGCACGGCAGATGGGGAGGGCGCGTAGCTTGCGGCGAAACCGGCGGGATCTAGTTCCTGCCCGTAGAGCGGATTCCCCGGCGTATTGACGCTCTGCACATATGCCACGAGCGCCGGTCGATTTTTCAGTTGTAACGCCACGTTCACATGAATGGGCGTTGAATCAGGCAAGGCCCCTTGCGAGACCGCGTTGGCTAGAAATGGGCCGACTGCCTGGGTGGACGTGGAAACCCATCCCTGGGCCATCAGAACTGCAGAGAAGAAGACGACAAAACTGGCAATGGCAAGGGATTGCCGACAGCCGGACGCACGACTGCTCATGCTTTTCATACTTCCTCCAGAGTTTTAACGGATGTTCAAGAATGGCTGGCGGCGGCCATGAGGACCCCTGGGAAGCGGCGCGCGAACCAGCGGCGAACGCTGTGCGATTCAGCAGGTTCGCTGCCAAACAAAACTCGAAATACAAAACATTGACAAAGCAAGAAATGCGGCAGTCCCTACCGGGCAAAGCGACGTGTTGCGACGCCGCTCTGTATAAATTTTGCCGAAAATCAGGCGTGCGATGAGAGGGATTTTTCTACAGGAAAATACGGATATTGTTTCCCTGAGCACTGTACCACGGCGTCAGAGAGAGCCGCGGCCGTTCGCGAGGTGCGGGCGGGCAGGACGCCCCAATGTTTTACGCCAGCACGTACTTTCCCTGCTCAATCACTTTCTGCGCGATCTGCTGACGCAGATCGATAGTATTAAAGGGCTCGTATTTCGCCAGCCGGCGCAGGATGGCTAGCTGCGTCCGCAGCATGTCTCCTTCGGCAACCCCGGCGATAATCTTCCGCGAGGCGGCATCGATTTTCTCCATCGCCTGCGAGAGGTAGACGCGCGTCATAGCAACCGGTATAGCGGCGCCCGCCTCGCCCTTGCGCCCGGCGATTTTCTGCGCGCGCAGCACCGCGGATTCCATGGCGTAGGTTTCGATCACCATATCGGCGATTGCGCCCATGATCTCCTGCTGATCTTCGATCGCCTGCATGTACTTCTGGGTGGCCGAGCCGGCTGCGAACAGAGCCAGTTTCTTGGCCTGCGCCACCAGTTTACGTTCCTCCGGCAGCGGACCGTCAACCTCCTCGGCGGCGGATGGGCCGGAGAGCACTTCATCCATCAGTTTCTTGATGGCAGGCATAAGTGGCAACTGTCCGGAGGTAGCCCGCTTCAGCAGAAATCCGGTGATGATCAGCCGGTTGATTTCGTTGGTGCCTTCGAAGATGCGGTTGATGCGGGCGTCGCGATAGGCGCGTTCCGCCGGATACTCCTCGACGAAGCCATAGCCTCCGTAGATCTGTACGGTTTCATCGACCACGTAGTCGATCATCTCCGAGCCCCATACCTTGATGATCGAACACTCGACGGCATACTCTTCGATGGCTTTCCGGGTTTCTTTGGCGGCATCGGCGCTCGCCTTGTCGACTTCGCCGAGCGCGACGTCCATCATGCCGACGGTCCGATAAACCAGCGATTCCCCCACGTAAATCAGCGTCGCCATGTTGGCGAGCTTTTCCCGCACCAGGCCGAAGTCGGCAATCACCTTCTTGAACGCCTTGCGTTGTTTGGCGTAAGCGATGGCGTTTTCGAGCGAGAGACGCGCGCCACCTACGCACATGGCGCCCAGTTTGAAGCGTCCAACGTTAAGAATATTGAAGGCGATGACGTGCCCTTTGCCGATTTCGCCGAGTACGTTTTCCGCCGGAACTTTGCAGTCGTTCAAGATGATGGGGCAGGTGGACGAGCCGCGAATCCCCATTTTGTGTTCTTCCGCGCCGATGGAAAATCCCGGGAAACTTTTCTCCACCAGGAACGCGGTGAACTTCTCGCCATCCACTTTGGC
>Ga0335080_10002198_pt1 | contig 19381 bp, 8 predicted proteins | sample Lox_Sample_34_FD_206720 | JGI IMG/M metagenome (GOLD analysis project Ga0335080, IMG submission 206720) | Soil microbial communities from Loxahatchee National Wildlife Refuge, Florida, United States - Lox_Sample_3.4 | ecosystem: Environmental > Terrestrial > Soil > Wetlands | place: USA: Florida...
GGCTTCTGTTTCGCGCCGCGAATTCCTCGGTGCGCTCGCATCGGCCGGGCTGAGCAGCATCCTTCCTTCCGCGTTCCTTCTTCAAAGCGAGGCTGCGAAACCCATGGGCTCAAGTGTTCCGCCCGCTTTTGAAGAAATTCCTTCCTCGCGCAGTGGCATAACGTGGGCCCACGTGGCGGGTTTTTCCCCCAATATGAATGAACCGGAAACCATGGGCGCCGGCTGCGCTTTTTTTGACTACGACAACGACGGCTGGATGGATATCTACTTGGTTAACAGCGGGCCGTGCGACTTTTATACCCCAAAGCAGCCCCTCCGCAATGCCCTTTACCACAACAACCGGGACGGCACTTTTACCGATGTGACGGAAAAGGCGGGTGTGACGGGAAACGCTTACGGCATGGGCGTCGCTGTGGGCGATTACGATGCGGATGGCTTTCCGGATCTTTACGTCACTCAGTACCCACGCAGCATCCTTTATCACAACAACGGCGATGGCACATTTACCGATGTTACGGCGAAAGCCGGGGTGGCTGCGCCGGGGTGGGGTACCAGTGCCGCCTGGTTCGATTACGACAACGACGGGCGGCTGGACTTGTTTGTATGCCAGTATTTGAAGCTCGACACAACCGTTTGGTGCGGAGACAAACTGACTGGTGAACGCTGGTACTGTCTGCCCGCCGTCTACAAAGCGACGCCCTCCTGGCTTTATCACAACAACGGCGACGGCACATTTACCGACGTCAGCAAGGAAAGCGGTATTACGCAATCACTGGGAAAGGCGTTGGGCGTTGTTGCGGCCGACATCAACAATGACGGCTGGATGGACCTCTTTGTAGGCAATGATACGGAGCCGAACTTTCTCTGGATGAACCGGGGTAAGGGACACTTCGAGGAGACAGGTGCGTTCACGGGCGTGGCTTTCAGCCCCTTCGGCCGCGCCCGATCGGGCATGGCTGTGGATGCCAGCGATTACGATCAGGACGGCAAGATCGACCTTTTCCTCACTACCGTAGATCACGAAATGTTCTCGCTCTACCACCAGGAGCGGGATGACAATTTCAGGGACGTCGCTCCCCGCTTTGGGATTGCCTCGCAGACCTTCAATCTTAGCGGCATGGGGATGAAATTCTTCGACTACGACAACGACGGCAACGCCGACATCATCCTTTCCAATGGCCATCCCGAATTGAATGTGGCCAAGATGGTCGCGGGTGTGACCTATGAAGAACCCATGTTGCTCTTTCGGAACACCGGTGACGGCTTCGAGAATGTCAGCAAGCAAAGCGGTCCGATTTTTTCCAGACTGATCGCTGGCCGCGGGTTGGCCGTAGGGGACTTCGATAACGATGGTTCAGTGGATGTACTGGTCGCGGTGGGTGATAGCTCTCCTATTCTGTTGCGGAACAACGCGGGCCGCCAAAACCACTGGTTGGGGCTTCGGTTGATTGGCCGGAAGTCCAACATCGACGCAATCGGAGCTAAGGTTACTTACCGATGCGGTAGCTTTCAGCGCGATTGCTACAAGTTTGGCGGTGGCGGCTATTTGTCTGCCCATGACCCACGTCTTGTACTGGGCCTCGGGCAGCGAACCAGGGTGGATTGGCTCGAAGTAAAGTGGCCGCAGCCTGGTGGTGCCACCGAGCGTTTTACCAATCTACCCCTCGACCGATATATAACGATCGTCGAGGGGGAAGGGAAATGGAAGTAAGAGATAGGCATTAATTGGGCTAGTGGGGCTGGGAAATGTCCTGCGGCGGCGGCGTAACAATTCGCGGCTTATCTTTCTCCATCTGGCGTTGCAAAGCCAGAAGCCTATCAGCCTCCGGCTTGTTTCCCGTCCGCGCGTAAGCCGTCGCGAGCTGATAGTAGCCTGCGGGATCGGTGGGATCCATTTCCGTGTATTTCTTGAGAGGCGCAATCGCTTCCGAATACTTTCCCGCCGCGTTCAGCGCCATACCAAGTCCGAGGTAGGCCTCCCCCAGTCCGGTGTCAAATTGCGTCGCTCGGGAAAAATGTTCGATCGCCTCTTCGGTTTTTTGATTTCTCCACGCCAGATCGCCAAGCATAAACTCGGCTGAGGGTGAGGTCGGGTTGATCTTCAGTTCAGCCTCGAACTCTTTCGTGGCTTCCTCGGTGACCGTGGGATCCAAAGGCTTGGAGAGAAGGATCCGGCCCAGTTGGTAATGAATCCCCAGCTGATTCGGGTTTTGCTCCAGGATCTTACGATACTGCGCGGTGGCATCGTCCCATTTCCCCTGAGCTTGAAATGCCTCGGCGATCAACGTCTCCGCTTCGGGCGACGAAGGCGCCTTTTGCAACAGTTCCTGGGCTGTACGGTTGGCCAGTTCGGAGAGATAGCGAGTTGTAATGTAGAGGACCTTCGCATCCCCGGGAAACTCGCGCCTCAGCGTGATGAGAGACTCGGCGACTACGTCTCGTTGATCGGTAGCCATCCCGCACTGTGCGCGTGCCATTACAGCGTCGTGCAGCAAGTCCTTGTCCCCCTGAATTTTAGGGATGACTCTCTTTAGTATGGGCATTGCTTCTTTGCATTGACCCCTGGTGGCGAGGCTGATGCCACGTTCGGCCGCGGCCGTGGGAGACTCAACGGCCACAGGGGTCTTGGAAACCTGAGCGATCAACCATGTGCCTGGATTTCCCCAAAGGACAGCGGAGACAAACACCACAGTACACCGACACTTCGCAAGGCCGAGTTCAATGCGGAGCGGATTCATAAGTCATTATATTCGCGAAGGGATTCGCTCCATATCTCGAGATTTTGACGTCCGGCTCGCCTGAACGCATCAATACGTAGCTTCGATCGAGATCATTCCGTCCCTCCCTGATGGAATGCTCACTACTTCCTGCTCGGGCGAGAAGTCGCTCCAGGGAGCGCCGTTGAGCGTGACCGTGCGAAGGGTCTTGCCGCCGGGGACACGCAAACGCAACTTGGTAGCCGCCCCGTAACCCTCCGACAAATGCAGGACGACGGAGATTTTTCCATGGTCAATGTCCGAGTGCAATTCGTATCCAACATTTCCGAACCGGGTCGGTGCGCCTGCGACCGCGATAGTCTTCCCCTGCTCAAGCCATATCCTCGGTGTCGCTTTGGCAAGCCATACGACCGGTTCGTCTGGATTTTCCAACACCAGCATCCACTTCGTAAACATTGGAATGCTTACTTCCGAGGGAGTGCAATAGGGGCCTTCGAGCGTACCGTCGATCTTGGCTCCTTCCACGGCGGTCCAGTTTCCGCGCGAATAAATGTGCGCCCGATGGGCATAGTAGAGCAGCAGGAACTCGCGCGGCCAGTCATATAACAGCCGCGCATAGGCGGGGCCAAAATCCAGAAATCCGTTGTAATACTGTCCACCTCTGAGAAGTCCAAAGAGCGACTCGCCCCGGGCGGCAAGTGAATCGGTGACCAGTCGGGCCTGCTCTTCTGTCAGTTCAGCGGACTCGAGCATCTCGGCGTACGCGCGCTCTTTCCCATATGTTGGCGTGTCGCCGGCTACGGCCGGTATGTACGGTGGTTGCTTGCTGCGATCAATTGATCTCTCGATGGCGGCATCCAGGTCTCGCTTCATTTCAGCCGCTTCCTGCAATGTTTCGCGGCCTCTTTTTTCGAGACTGGCGTCGCGGAGTTTGTGGCCCATTTCGACCCACACTTCGCCAAGATCGTGGAACCCTCTAGCGGCTTCCGCATTGTTGGAGAAGTGGGGCTGCATGAAACGGTAAGGATCGATCTTCAGCGAGCTATCGTGCTCGGACCAGCCGCGAATGATGCCATAGGTGATGTCTGAAGAGGGAACTTCTTTCGACTGTTTTCGCAGTGTGCCAAAGAGGCTCACGATGGCTTCCAGCTTCTTTTCGTGGCTGAGCATGAGCTTTTCGTCGTGGGTGTAGGCATAGTACTTCGCCATTACAGCCAGCATTTTGCCGTACTGGCCGATTTCAGGACCGCGAGTATCGATCGAGCCGTCTTCACGCACCGAGTTTGTGAAGTAATCGTCGATGTAACGTCTAGCGACATCGAAAAGTCCCCATTCCAGAAACGCTGCAACACTGGTGTTAAAGGTGTCCTGAAACGTGTCCACGTTGTTGTAGCCGTAGCCGCCAAAGACGTTGATTCCTCCAAGCGGAGGATAGCCATATTTGGGATGATCGCCAACACGCGTAATCTCTTCCATCAGCAGAGCGTGCAGGCAAAAATCCCTGAGCCTGGCATCAGGCACGTCGATCTTCATAGGAGGATTGAGATCGCGGGCCCAGACTGCGTGGACGTGATACAAGGCCTCGTAGAACTCCCCGGCCGAGGGTTCGCCGCGCGGCGGGAATGGAAGGTGGTGGTAGTAATAATGAGCTTCTTTGAGCTTAGCGCCGTCAACCAGGAGGGCGCGGTACCAGATTGGCTGCGTCCAGAAGTGCCCCGGTTCCTCGGCGAACATGGTCTCTTCCCAATATTCCTGCTCGTTGACGGGAAAAATAAAACGATTCACCGGAAGCCAGCGGCCGACAAGCCCCTCCCAAACATCATTCTTTGCGCGGGCATCACGGATTCCTGCAAAGAGCTTCCCGAGGTCGACGTAAATTTCATCACTGAAGGCGCCGAAGGCGAATGTGGGCTTGTCGTCGGACTCGCGGGTTCCGACGAAACTGGGAACCCGCAACGGAGGAAGTGCAGCCGCGACGGAGGCATAGTCGGGATCGGCCGTGCCGGCGAGAAACTCCTGGCCAAGGATGTCGTTTTCCGATTTGGCGATCTCTGCCTGCGTCCGCCCGCGATACAGAGTGCTCGCTGCAGCCGTCGTAGGCTCAAGACTCTTGGGCAGGTTGAGCGCTACACCCCCTTTGCCGACGTAAATGATGCTGCCTCGGCGGTCCTTTAACTCTTCGAAGACAGCCAGGATGCCTTCCGGCTCTTCGATCACCGCCATCAATGTCCAAGCACCAAAATTATCGCCCTTCGCTACGCTGACTGGCTGGCGAGCCGTCACGTCGATCACGGTCACCCTCTGTTTTTCGACGTCCATGCTTTGGATCTGAATGTTCGGAGAAAGGCTGTGATCTGCGGCAGAAGGTTTGGCAGTGTGGGCCGCTAATGAGGCGCCTGCTAATAGCAGGGCAGTCGGGAACAGGAGTTTTGCCAGGGCGGAAGAAGGTGAAGACTTCTTGAGCCGCACAACTTGCACGTCAGGGCCCGTTGGTTCAAGCGACACGCTCACCGGAGCTTTGCTCAAAGTCTCCATTTCACCCTTTCGCTTTCCCTATATCCGACTTGTGATCGTTCAAGACAACCCACTGACCGCTATCCTTATTGCGCGCCTTCGCGCGCAACCCCGGACGGGGCGTCCGGGGCTACACGCTCCGGGGACAAACCTGCTTGTTTAGGGGCGGACGCCTCGTCCGCCCCGCGAGCGCAGTGAGCGTGGCAGCGTCCGCAGGCCGCCTCCGACGAAACCACACACAAAAAGAATGCCTTAACGGGCTGCACCCGCAGCCCGCTAAGGCGTAAACAAGGAAACATTCCTGAGTCAGCGCTCAGAACTCTATATTCGCACGGAACTCGATCTGGCGAGCACCCAGACCCACCTGACCAGGATTGGCCTGTACCACGCTCGATTCGCCGAATGTCGAGCTCTGGATCGGCGCCGAAGTGTTCTGGATGAAACCCTGGCTGGTGCTGTTATAGCCGCCAGCCGGGTTCGCCCACACTGGGTGGTTCCAGACATTGATGAACTCACTCTGGAAAATGAACCTGACGTTCTCGTGAATGGCGAAGGTTTTCGTGATCGCCAGATCCTGGCTGAAGGTGTGCGGCCCATACAACCACGGGTGTCCTCCGAACACGCCCGGAGTCTTGTTGGGTGCAATGTATGCCTGGTTTACACCGGTAGGCAGGCCGGTGCTCTGATCAAAGTTGAAGTATTTAGGGTTGATGGTGAGAGAGTATGGAGCACCCGCAACACGGTGCACCTTCGACGCTTGGAGATCGGACAGGCTGACTCCATTAAGAACCACGCCGCCATCCCCATAAACATCACCTACTGGAGTGTTGGTTGGACCATTGACAGTATTGAAGCCGCCGAGCAGTTGATAGGGGCCGCCCGTCTGCCAATTTACAATCGTTCCCACAGACCAGCCACCAATGATCTTGTCAGCAACTCCGCTGCTACTGGCAAACTTTCTGCCCCTGCCAAATGGCAAGTCGTAGGTGCCGTTTCCATGAATCACATGCCGGTAATCGAATCCAGTCGGCCCGTAGCTGTCGCGCAGATTGCGCATAGTGAACAGGTTGAAGGCGCCAGTCCAGGAGTTGTTCGGTTGAACACCCAAGGCATGGCTCCAGGCATAGTTCACGTCAAACTGCATCCCGTGCCAGGGTTTCTGGCGGAAATCGACTTGGAGAGAGTGATAGGTTCCATAACCGGGGTCGGTCTGGAAGCCAGTTGCCTTGCCGGCGTTGTAAGGATTGGCCTGGAAGAAGTTGATGGGATAGCCGGACCCGGGGTTGGCGACACCGTTTATGGCGCATGGCGAAAAATTAGCGCTGCCGATTAAGTTGCAGAGATAGGTCGCGCTGCCTGCTATGACGCTGGCCAAAGCGCCGGCAGCGCCGTTTGCGACGCTACTAACATTATTTGTAAAGAAGCTTGCGTCTCCCCCAGCAGCGGCGGTCATGATCGGCAACGGAACCGAACCGGCGAGGTTAGGGTTATAAGCAAAGCTCACATTTGCCTTGCACGTTGGAACCGCGTTGCAGACCGCTAGGTTTTGCTGGGCCAGCTTGAACTCGTTGAGGAACCCGTTTTCGAAGATGTTGACCTCGTTGGGGTTCTCGACGATCCACTGGTGCACACTGCGATTGCCCATGTAGCGGATCTCGATTACGTTGCTGGAGCCCAGCGCCCTCTGGATGCCGAAGTTCCACGACATCACGTATGGTTGATGGATGTGCTGATTCAGGCCGTTTACTCCCGACCAGTATCCGACAAACGTCTCCTGTGATTCAGGAATTACCGCCTGGTAGGTTGCAGGACTGACGTAGTAGGGCACAGGTTGAGGGTTCCCGAGAGCGTAGCTGCCCGCATTGAAGCCGCCAGGTGGCAAGTTCGAGCCGGGAACCTCCGGCGTGAGCCGGAAGCTCTGGTAGAAGGCATAGCCTTCATTGGAGGCCGAGTTCCAGAAGAATTGGTACGGCTCGGTCATGCGCCTCAGTCCAAAGCCGGCACGTATGACGGTGCTGTTTCCAGCGAAGAGCTTACCCATCAGGCCTTCGGTCTTGGTGGGGTTCCAGGAGATACCGAGCTGAGGCTGCGGCGTTACGTACCAGCCGTCATAAACGCTTGCCCTGGCCTTGTATACGGGGTTGAGCCCGTTGGGGTCCGAGGTCAGGCTGCCGGGGTTGAAAATATTCCCGACTCCAGACGGTCCCCAGATGCCAACGTTATCTGCGCTGTGATAACCCACAGTCAGGTCTTTCGACGGACTGACGAAGTCCCAGCGCAGTCCAGCGTTGATCGTCAGGTGCGGCTTGGCACGCCAGGCGTCTTGGATGAACAGTCCTGTGCCGTGCTGGAGTTCATCCAAGAAATACCCTCCCACTGAGGTTGAATACTGTCTGGTTTTGGGGTCTAGGGGAAAGCCGGCGCCACCAGGGTTGACACTATTGATTCTTCCCGCCAGCGTTGCGTACATATTCTCTGCGTGGGTTAGGTCGCTTTGGGAATACTCGGGAACCAGTTGGTTGTTGTTGTTTGGATCGGGGACGGTGTAGTGCTGAGCAAAGTAGTTCGTGAATACGGTTCCAGCAGGATCGGCGGAGTCGATACCCATAGTAATGAACGGGAATCCGGCCGGTGAATTGTAGTAATGATCCTGCTCGCGGAAGAACGAGAAGCCAAAGCTGACCGTGTGCTTCGCCTTCTGCCAGGTCACATTGTCCGATGCATTGAACAGCGGATAGTAGGTACCGACCGGCAAGTTATTCAGTTCTACGCCGGAAGCGCCGTAGGCAAAACTAATGGAGGGCTGCGTCAGCCACGCAGGCGTCAGATCGTACCCGTACGTGGCGCTGTTGTAGAGGTAGCCAGCGCGAAAGGAGTTGAGGATCGTTTTTGAAATCGTCCAGTCGTTACCGAGCGCCAAGGTGAAGTACTTGAAGTTGTTGGTGCCACCAAATTTCGAGTAGTACGAACCTGGTAATGGAGGTATATCGCCATTCGTCTGGCTGCTCTTCGTCATGTTCCAGGAGAGGAACCAGCGCAGGTTATCGCGCATGTTGTAATCGACGCGCGCCGTGGGGAAGTACTGGGTTAGAGGAGTGGGATACGTCCAGTGCACATCGACCAGATTCGCATCGGAGTTCGGAGTAACCGCTCCTGCGGACAAGGAAGAGGAGATGTTCGAGAAAATCCCTGCAACGGCCGGGTTTACCGTGGTGGGAAGACCGCAGCAGGCAGGCTGTCCACTGGCGCCAGCCGCTATGTCTGTAAGAAGATTGACCCTCTCAGTTACGGGGGGGCCCGAGGGGGGAATTGCGGTGAAGGTAAACACGCCCGTCTGTGCCAGTGGGCTCATCACCGTGTTGCTGTTGGTGGCTCCGCTGGGCTGCTTCGCCATCGCGAAGGTACCAAAGAAGAACAACTTGTCCTTAATAATGGCGCCACCCAAACTGCCGCCGAATTCGTTTCGGATGAACGATGCCTTCGGAAGCCCCGTAGCGTTATTCACCCACGTATTCGCGTTCAAAGCGGCATTGCGAAAATCTTCATAGACACGCCCATGGAACGAGTTGCTCCCGCGGCGGGTGACGAAGTTCACCTGCATGTCCGAGATGCCGTAACCAGTGTTCACGTTCAGTTGGTCGGTCTGGACGGTCATTTCTTCCATGTTCTCGACGCGGGCTTGGACGAGAGGCTGGGCCGCGCCGGCAAATTTCATGCGCTGCGTAGTGCCCACGACCCCATCGACGTTGTTTCCCGTCGCCATGTAAGGCAGGCCATTCCAGGTGCCGCCCGCGTACCCTACCACCAGTTGGGACAAGGCAGAGATATCTCGGCCGACGAGGGGCAGGTCCTCAACCTGCTTCATGTCGATCGTGGCGGTAATGGCGTTAGCCTCGGTCTCCAGGACAGGCACTTCCTCTGCACTGACCTCCACCTTTTCGGACGTAGCGCCCACTTTCAATGCCACGTTGATGTCAGTTACGCGAGTCGCTGAAACGGTTACCGATTGAAACACCTGGGTCGCGAAGCCTTGCTTGGTGACTGTCAGTCTGTAGGTTCCGGTAGGCAGGCCTGCGAAGGTGTACGCCCCTCCCGACCCGGTTGTGGCGGTTCTGGTTACGTTGGTGGCAAGATCCTGTAGCATAAGGTCGGCATCCGAAAGCAGGGCGCCGCTCGGGTCACCGACGGAGACCGAGATACTTCCTTGGGTGATCTGTGCCCAACTTGATACGACGCCAAACCCTAGAAGAATGCACATGCTCCACAACGCACGGGCAAGCAGACGACGAGAAAAGTTGTGAGACATAGTTCCACCTCTCGTTCGAACCCAACGTTCATTCACGGCTACAAGTGCAGAGTCGAAGTTTCTTCCCATGAAGTTCACCCGATTAGAATCTCCGCACGCTCAGGTAAACGTTTACAGGACGGGGGAGATCATCTCCCTCACGATGCCGCGTTTTGTATACTTTATTCGCTGGCTTTGTCAAGGAAAACTTTCTCCTCCTCTTGGCAGGGTTTGGGTCGGGCGCAACGGCAGATATGGGCCCCGGTTTGGCGGGCGATAATACCCGGCACAGTCGAGTGAAAAGTCGGGCAGGGTGAATTTGCTTTGCGTCCGATCCGCTTACACTGCCGTGATACGCTACGCTTTCGATCGGGAAGGACTGGGAAGTGCAGGTAGGGTTTCGGTCACGGATTGCACTCGCGGACATTGTGCTGATGTCTATGTGCTCAGGTTTATTGGCACAAGTGGGGGAGAACCGCAGGTTCCAAACACCCCAAAGCCCAAACTCCCAAGCCGCAAGCGACCAATGGGACCGCAGACCAGATGCTCACGCCGAGGAGGAACTGCAAAAGGGAACCGCGCTCACAAGGGCAGGTCTGTTTGCAGAGGCGATTCCGCATTTGCGCGCGGCGCTGGGACGAGTCTCGAATGACTACGCTGCAAGCTTCAATCTCAGTCTGTGCTTTGTTGCAACCGGCCAGCCCAAGCTGGCGATTCCGATTCTGACCGCTCTTCGCGATGCCGGGCGCGACAATGTGGATGTCAACAATCTGTTAGCCCAGGCGTATGTCGGCGACGGACAGAACCAGAAGGCGCTAGAGGCGTTGCAGAAAGCATCAACGCTCGCGCCGGAGAACGAGAAGCTGTTTCTATTTGTGGCCGATGCATGCATGGATCAGCAGGAATACGCCCTTGGCCTGAAAGTGGTGGACTTGGGTCTGGGTCACTTGCCAGAATCCGCGCAATTGCATTATCAGCACGGAATGTTTCTGGTGTTGTTGGATGAATTGGATGCCAGTAAGAAGGATTTCGACCTCACGCGCGCGCTCGCGCCTGACACTGATATTGCTTATCTGGCTGGCACGCAAAAGGCGATGCTAGTGGGAGATGTGCCGGAGGCCCTTCGCATTGCGCGCGAGGCGGTCAAGAAAGGAAATCACGATTACAGGCTGCTGACCCTCCTAGGCGAGGCGCTGCTTCGCTCCGGTATTGCACCGGGGGAACCAGAATTCAAGGAGGCACAAGAAGCTCTCGAGAAAGCCGTGGCCGCGCGCCCCGCCTATGCTGGTTCGCAACTTGCCTTGGGCAAGCTTGCTCTGTTGTCCAATCAGGTGGACGATGCGATTGCGCATTTGGAAATAGCGAGGGAACTTAGTCCAAATGATGCTTCGGTCTATTCGAATCTCGCTGCCGCGTATCGAAAGCGAGGCGATCTTCAGAAGGCGCAGGACATGCTAGCGGTGCTTGCAAACATGAATCAGGTCCAGGCCGAGAGATTCAGGTCAGCTCCCGAAGACCAGAAACCTGGCTACACATCGTCTGGAACGGGGCAATCGCAAGCGCCCAAGCATCCCTGACAATTCGGGCGCTCGGCTCGAATGCTTATTTCCAAGACACGCGAGGAAAGGGGAGCTCGACAATTCCCGTTCCTTCCTTCACAGCGACAATCTGATCACTGCTCAGGTTCGACAGCTTGGTTACGATTCCGCTGGGCCAGGTGACTTCGACCGATTCGATCCTGGAACGCTGACCCAGTCCAAAGTGGAGTCGGGGATCCTGGGCGGATTGGTAGCTCATGCCACCCTTTCGCTGATCGTAGAGGACTAAATCACCGGCCGACACTTTCACCCGCGCGCCGACACCGTCGCGGTTCGACTTCGTCCCGATCAGCAGGATCTCCAGCCAGTGATTGGTATTGCCGCCATCATTGCGGAGCAGTTGCGGTTGTTGGCCGTTGTTGTTGACCAGAATATCGAGATCTCCATCGTTGTCGAAATCGGCGATCGCGGCGCCCCTGCTGACCCGGGGCAATTGAAAATCAGGACCGAGGCGCTCGCTGATGTTCTCGAATATGCCATGCCCCGTGTTGCGGAACATCAGCTTGGGTTCAGCGTAATGGGTGTCGGCGTGGTATCGCTCAATGTTGTCGAGGACGTGGCCATTCGCCATAAAGAGATCGCGAGCGCCATCGTTGTCGTAGTCCATGAAGCGCGTCCCGAAAGTGCTGATGTGATAGGTCGAGTAAGCAATCTTTGAGCGGAAGGTCGCGTCTTCGAATGTCTGATCCCCCTGATTCTGGTAAACGCGCGCCAATTGCATGTCGAGATGTGCGACGATCAGGTCCAGCCGGCCGTTTCCGGTGGTATCGGCGGCGTCTGCGCCCATGCCGGCCTCGAACTGGCCGTCTGCACTGACCGCGACGCCCGCCAGATATCCCACTTCGCGAAAGGTACCGTCGCGGTTGTTGTGAAAGAGAAAGTTCGGCATGTGGTCGTTCGCGACAAAAATGTCCTGCCAGCCGTCATCGTCGTAGTCGAAGGTTACGATGCCTAGGCCGTTACCTCCTTTAAGTCCCAGTCCGGAGGACTTGCTGACGTCGGTAAAGGTGCCGTCGCCGTTATTGTGATATAGAGTCGGCGGCTGACCATGAAAGTCGTCAGGATGGCAGTAACTGCGCATGCCCGGTCCACGATCACCGCAATAGAAGTTATGCTGCGGAGACCAATCCACATAGTTCGCGATTACGAGATCTAACTTGCCATCGTTGTCGTAATCGAACCAGCCAGCACTCGAGGCCCACCGTCCGGAATTCTCGACACCTGCGTGCGCGGTGACGTCTTTGAAAGTGCCGTTCCCGTTGTTGTGGTAGAGAATGCAGCGTCCATAGCCGAGTACGAGCAGATCAGGAAATCCGTCGTTGTCGTAATCTCCCACTGCGACGCCCATCCCGAAAAGACCCTCGGCGCCTACCCCAGCAGTAGCGGTGACATCGGTAAAGGTGCCATCACCGTTGTTCCGGTAAAGCGCGCTTCGCAGCGGCTGCTTCGGATTGTAGGCGCCAGTGACCGCGCCATTTGCCAGGTAGAGATCAAGCAAGCCATCCTGGTTATAGTCGATCCAGCCACAGCCTGATCCCATGGTTTCGATCAGGTACTTCTCGGACGATGAAGCATTGTCGTGACGAAAAGTGATGCCAGCTTGCGCAGCAACGTCGAGAAAAGTAACAGGACTGTTTCCGGTCGCGGGCCACCCGAGGCGCCCCGCAGCGAGTACGACGCCGGCGGATCCGACTGCCTTCAGTACGTCGCGCCGGGAGATGGTCAGGAGAGGTTTCACGAACTCGCGGGATATCTGGGGAACACCAAACGCACGCTCATTCTACGAGATCCGCCACTCGAGGAGCCCGAACTCGCGCCATGGCGTATCTTTGTCAATAAACATGGCGGCCGGCGGGCCGATCTGGCCGGCTTTATAGAGCTTTGTTATAGGCTCTACCTCGAGGCGCACGGCAACCGTTGTTACGGGTGCAAATCCTACTGAATTGAATTCGTCCTTCGACACGATGTAGGGCGCGATATTCACAACTGGTTTCCAGGAATCCCCCTCCTTGTACAGGACGCGCCAGGACGCGGGTAGTCGGCAGAAGCGCCGGTCGTCAAACCAATAGACTTGCGCAGAAGACACCTTGGCCGGCGATTTGAATTCGTATTCGACCCATGCCGCGGTGCCGGGTTCGGGTCGCATCCTGTAATACAAGTTAGATTCGTCGGCGGAACTGAGCGGGTCCTTGCCGTCATAGAGGGCCCTGATGTCATCGTTCTGATCGTTGTAGCCGGTCCAGACTTTTTCAACACCACCGGAGGAGTGAACCGCATGTATGGGATCGGGAGGCAGAGGCGCAACCCATACTTTTTGCGGCTCAGTGGACATCCAAACCGCCATCTCCCCCGGGCCTCGATTGGACCAGGCAAAATACGGAATTGCGACCATCTCGTGGGGGCGCGGCTTTGGTTCGCCGGCGTGATCGTCGCGCTGCAACGCTTGTACCTTGCCAGTCACAACCTGGACGCCGTTCAGCAGTTCACGACGCCATTGGCTCTCGAACTTGGCATTCTCGGGAACAATCAGGTTCAAGACATGTCCGTTATTGTCTGGCCACTCCGCGCAATACACCAACGGACCGCGCTGCAAAGCCACCATACCGTGATCTTCCTCCACGTGGGTATTGGCCCTCACGCAGCGCACCGGCATGGGCAAATGCAGCTGAATCTTATCTCCCTTTGTCCATTTTCGCTCGATGCGAGCATAGCCACGTTCAATCGTCAACTCGACCGGCCGGCCATTTACTCTGAGTGTCGGTTTCTCTTCAACCTTATCGGCGAATTCATAGAGGTCGCCGGGGAGGACCTCGTTCCGTGCCCAACCCGGAATCCGCAGAAGCAGGGTGAATGGTTCGGCTCGCTCGGGATCCACACCGATACTGATGGCTCCCTCCCATGGATATCGAGTCTCCTGTTGTATGACGACGATATTTCCACTGGGGAAGCTTACGTTTGCCGTACTGCCAACGAAGAGATTGACATATAGGGAATCGGAAGACTGTGCATAGATGTAGCTCCCCAGGGAAGCCACGAGGCGGACTACGTTCGGGGGACAACAGGGAACGTCGATCCAGTCGAAGCGTTCGTAGTTGCCAAAGGAGCGCAGGGGATTTTGATAGAAGAAGCGATCTCCCTTGAGTGAAACGCCATCGGCGAGGCCGTTATAAAGAACCCTCTCCAGCACATCGATGTACTTGGCGTCGTGATGCGCCTGGAACATACGTTGATTCCACACAACATTTCCGTAGGCCGCACAAGTCTCATTCCAGGCGCTTAGGTTGGGGAGCTCATAAGCACTACCGAATTGCTCATGAAAACGAATGGACCCGACACTCCCGGTCAAATAAAGTTTGTGACTAACCACGTCTTCCCATATCTCATCCGCAGCTTCCTGGTACTCCTGCCTTCCCGTTAGCGAAGCGAGATCGCTGAGTGGGATGTATAAGAACATGGCGCGGACGCAGTGGCCTAAGGCTTCGTTCTGTTTCACCACCGGTTCGTGATCCTGCGCATAAGTGCGATCGATCGCATATTCGCCAGTGCGCGGATAGCCGTCTTTGCCACGCCCATCCATGAAGAACTTGGCAAGTTTGAGATATGTTCCATCACCGGTTTGACGATAAAGCGCAAGCAATCCGATTTTTTGACCTTCGTGTTCGGAAACGTAGTCTCGTTTGCCGGGCCCGAAATTTGCATCAATCACTTTGGCGTCTTCGAGCGCAGCATCGAGCATCTTCCGCTTGCCGGTCGTGGCGTAGTAGGCAACCGCGGCCTCCAGAAAATGGCCCGGCACACGAACTGCCTTATCAGGATCAGCCAATTGTGGAGTCAGTTGCGTAACCAATTTGTCGATCACTTGATCCACGTATGCCTCGAGCTTGGCATCAGGACGCTTAGCCAACATATAAGCAGCCGCTTCGATCAGTTTGGGGCTGCCAAAATCGTCCGGCTCCTCCATCTTTTTGAAGCAGTGCCATATGGAAACCTCGCGATTTACATCCATTCGCGGCGCCCAAAAATCATCGAGGATGTCGACCTGTGTTAGCGGCACCGGTTTTACGGCATACTCCCTTCCAGTCGTTCCCGGAATGTCGAACTCCTTCAACAGGCGGATGCCTGGAATCAGACAACAAGTCGAGAGCAGCAGGGACCGGCGTGTAACCTTGTGATCTACGAAGATGCTCATTACTCCTCCGATACAAAGCTGACTCGATGGGTTCGCTGTTATCCCATGCGCGTCGTTCCAGCGCCGGTTATGGGTGCTGCGGGCCGAACGCTCGTGCACTGGTGGTGACCATCTCCGATTCCATCAGGAGAACAGGAATCATGCCCTCGTTGTTGAAGCGGTCCATGAAATCGCGCAGCACAAAAGGCTTGCCAGCCAATTCCTGCTGGTGCGCGTAGGCCGTGATTAACTCGTCGACGATCATCTTGCCGGTGATGTAGCAGCTACCATAGCCGGGCTGGCGGAGATACAGCAACTGTTCGAATATGGTGAGCGAGTCGTTGGCCTTGGCCCAGCCGCGCGGGGTCCATTCCGCCTGGAACTGCCCTGCCTGGTCCAAGGTAAATTGATTGGCTTGTACGTAGAGCGAGGCAAGGCCGCGCGCAGCACGATTCGCTAGCATGATCCAGACAAGCTCCCTTGCACGCGGATTGTCGTCGTAGAGACCCACATGCATCATCAGCTCTTCGAACGCGGTAGCAAAACCCTCGGCGCGATTGTCCCAGATGTTTGAGAGCAGAATCTGACCTCGAATAGGGCTCGGATTTGGCTCGTCCCGCATCCGCCCCAGGTCGATCCAATGATAGTCGTGCGACAACAGCAGCATAGGCTCGCGATGTGTGACATGAGTGAAAAAGACCCTCTGGTCCGGTGGAGTGAAGTGACCGAGTTCTTCGGCGAGCGCCGATTTAATGTAGGGCTTGTCCGGAATGATCTCCTGCTTGACAAGGAAATCCACAAATTTATCCAGCCGGTCATGTGTCATCTTGTCGAACGCGGCCGAATCCGTGGCCGGTTCAAGAGGAGGGAGATTCCGGTTATGGTGTTCCTCTAGCCGCAAGGCTGATTGCGCACGTTCCAGTTCCCGGCGCAGCAGGACGACTTCTTCGTCCCAAGTGTAGGGAATGAAATGCACATTCTGCTGATACCACGTGTAGTTCTCCTTGCCCACGCCCGACGGTCCGGTCTTGCTAGGCGCCAGCTTTTCCAGCCATGCAACGAATTGGTCTGTCGCCTTGCGAGCGCCCGTCACGGCGTCCTTTAATTCCTGGCCGGTTCCGGTAAGATCAGCAAGTTGGTGTTCGGCCAACGTGTGGACCGTGAGCGTTCCTGCTTCAAGAGAAGCCAAGACGCGAGACTGATTGCGAACCTCCTCCTCGCCGTAGACCCAGAGATCGCGCGCGTTGCTGGCCACCAGATTCTCTTTCGCCTCGGCTAGAAGACCGGGGATCATACGGAGCCTCGCGGTCATGTCTTTTTGCACATCGGCGTCGAGAGGAAAGTGATAGTTGTAGAGTTCGATATCGGGATAAGGAACAGGACCTTCGCGCGATGGAACATCACTACGGGATGGGAAGACGTTCACATAGAAGGATGGGTCGCATGCCCAGGGACGGAGCACCCTGAGGTTAAAGTCAAGCCCGTTCATCTCAGCCCTTACCAGCTTGTAGTCGTTTTGCTCTTCGATGGGCCACGTCTGGGGATCTATTTGATCAAGCCGCTTGCGCCACTGTGGCAGCACCCCAACTTTGGCTGCCATCGCGCCTGCGCTGTAGTCGGGAACACCATTCTTCATCGTCGGATGTTCGAATTCCCGCCACTGCAGAAAAAGCTTCTCCAGCGCGGGGTAGCCGTCAGGCTCGCTCGCCGCCGCTGCCAAACCACCACTCATCGCGTCAAATAATAGTGCCGCAATGGCCACAGCATGGCGGAGTAGCCGGCGCATGCTCATGGATCGCGACTTGCGGTCGGAATAGCCCATCACCGAGGTCTCCTTGTTGTCGAGTTGAATGCTTGGACGGGTGGACTAGGCTATCGCGCCATTTGCCGCTCGCGCAATGGGACACGAGCGAACTCCAGACACGCTGTGAGGATCTCCACGAGATGGAGCATTGGTGAACTCTATAGGACTTAAGCGGGGTGCATGGGATCTAAGTCTTCAATAACACGTACGTGCTGTAACTCTCTTTATCGATATTCATGAACGGCCGCATCGTTATTTCACTTCCACCGACGGATCTTGCCATCCAATCTCCCTTGCCGTTTTTCGTTGGTTTTGCCTGTAGTAGGCCATTCGTCTCAAAGGTTGGCTGCGCGTCGGCTATGGCAAACAAAACTAGCGGCCCATTCAACAAAGCTACGAGTCGAGGATGATTGGCATCGACTGCCTCAACACGCAAGCGCATGGGCAATTCGAGTTCTACGCGGTCGCCATCATTCCAGGTGCGCTTAATGGCAGCGAATGTACCTGGTCGCACCGGTTCAGAAACACTCTTGCCATTAACTGACAGGACCGGATCGACGGTCCAAGCTGGAATGCGGACATAAATCGCGAACTCAGCGGGTTGCGAGGCAGTCACCTGGATCTTGATGGTGTTCTCAAAGGGATACTCCGTGGTCTGGGTTAATGCAAACCGCCCGCCTGCGTCGCTCCATTGCACTTTTGAGGGCGTGAAGAGATTGACATACACGCCATCGGAAGAGCGCAGATAAGTGCTGATGTGATAGTCAGCAGCCAATTGCGGGAAGGTACCCGAACAGCATGGCCATTTCTGGTTGTACCAAACTTTCTTCCCCGTGTTGGCGTAGTCGGAATAGTAGAAAGAGGTTCCATCAGCCTGAATCGGCCAAGCTCCCAGAATTGTGTTGTAAAGCACTCGCTCCATGCTGTCACCGTACAGCGGATCTTTTGTGACACGGAGCAGATAGCGGGTGATCTTAAAGTGGCCATAAGCGCCACAGGGAGTCTCGAAGCTGGCATGAGTCGCGGAGAGACTATCACCCAGTTGGCCACGCCCAGGTTCGCCGAAGCTCTCGTCCGGGCCCCATCCGCCCGTTACAAAGCTTTGGGTGGTCTGCAGCATTTGGAACCCGTTCTTGGCCGCCCGGAGATGCTTCTCGCTGCCGAGTGTGATGTAGGCCTGCATGGCCGAGCTGAAAGCATTCACGTGGCTGTAAGCGTGTTCGAATGGGAGGACGTTGTTCCCCTCGGAAAGCGGGTTGAAGTAGGTGTCATCTTCAAGGTACTTTTTCGCCATATCACGGTAGAAAGAGTCTCCACTACGCTGGTAGGCGAGAAAGAGATTTTCCGGCAAGGTATAAGTTTCGTCCCACGTATATGAAGTGTCTTTATGAGGTCGGGAGCGCTGTTCCTGACGGGATAAAGCTTTCTCCGGCAAGTATGCCACCATGGCGTGCGTGAGTTTCTGGTGAATCTCCATTGCCATCGGGTCATGAGCGAACTCATAAGCATCAATGAGGCCACAGGACAATTTGTCGTAGGTATAGGCGGGAAGACGGTAGTCCACGAAGAACTTGGCTTTGGCATCGAGGGTCTCGCCATAACCTTTAACGAGTCGATTCACTTTTGCTCTGGTTTCTTCCGATCCGGTGACAGCATAGGCGCGGGCCAGTGCGGACAAATATTGCCCGAAACTGTGACCGGCAATAAAACCGTGAAAATCATTTTGCACAAGACTGAAGCCGGTGAGGTCATACCATCCACCCATATCCTCTCCCGGAGCGGGCAATCCCGCGACCTGGCGGTAAACCTTCAAAAGGCGGTCGTCTTCCAGGTTGAGAAAACGGGCGTGATTTTCTTCAAACTGGCGCTTCAGCGGGCCGGCGAGCAATTGCACATCCGAGTAAGGGAAGGTCGACAGAGTCGGGGTGATTGCTACCGAGCCTTTGGGAGAGGGCGAGGATGCCCAGGCCGGCAGTGAAGTGACCGCGTACGCGGAAGCCGTGACGGCACCCGCTGCCTTGAGGAAACCGCGACGGCTAACGGAAGAATCCATACCAGTCCTCCTTTTTCGGGAAACGTTTGCTGACAGTCTGGTGGAATGGCTTCATGTTTGTCAATGTTGTTCGGTCACTTCCCGGGGCGGAACCTGTTGCGTTCGTCGAAGTGCGGCTAGTACGAATGGGAGACCCCCCGGCTCTGCCGGGGAGGCAGTAGAAGTTTGACAGATACCGGAGTCCATCGCGGAGACTCCCAGACGTGAGCCGCCAAGCACACGAAAGGGAGTTCGCGATGGAC